>OCTW011272740.1_pt1 | contig 10552 bp, 8 predicted proteins | sample 1539671 | NCBI WGS metagenome assembly OCTW01 (sample SAMN02144230, study PRJEB22623) | gut metagenome | biome: sheep rumen | host: Ovis aries | place: New Zealand
TTTGAATCCTTTAAATCATCATTTGTTTCTAAACATCCAATTAAAGGTAATAATGTAATTATTAATAATATTATTATAATAAACAGACTTACCTTTCTTTTATTTTTATCACTTTCAGTAATACTATTATATTCTTTACAAAACTCCCAAATATAATCTAATAAAACTACCCCTACCATTCCTAGCATAATAATATGAGTATTAGCCAATAATACTATAGATAATAAATATCTCATTGGTTTTTCTTTTCTGTCTTTATAAAAAATACTCATCAATACTATGGCTAAAGGTATTAAGCAATAACATCTTGATATAATTGGATATAAATATAATAGTGGAAATGTAAATATTAATAGCAATTTTTTATAAAATTTAAATGGAGCTTTATCTAAAATAAGCCAAACTGATATACAAGTTATTGTCCAACTGATAATATTTGTAGTATAATAAGGAAATCCTAATTTAGCAAATGGCATTAAAATCAGATACCATAATAAAAAATGCCCTTCATATTTCATTTCTCCGAATTAATTCTATTAAATTACAATTTTTTGCTATCAGCCATGCTTGTGCTTCATCTCTCCAATTTTCATGATAAAAAATTAATACAAATGATATTATAGCATATGCAACAAACGCTACGACATTTTTATATTTTTTTATCCCTTCTTTCATTTTTTCTTCTCCTCATGATATGATTTTTCAGTATTTACATTCCAAATGTTATCTTTTTCTTTTACATTATTTTTTATATTATTTACAGCTTCAATAGCTGTTAACATTGAATGGTCCATATTATTATATCTGTGCTGTCCATTTCTTCCAATACAATATAAATTTTCAAATTTATTTAAATAGTTAATTAATTCATCTATTTTATTATAAGTATCAAAATAAGCCGGATATGCTTTTTTAACTTTTTCTCTATGAGCATCTAAAACATCAGATTTATTTATTATACCTATTTTTACTATTTCATCAATTGCAAACTCTATAAACTCATTATCAGTCATGTTCCAATACCTGTCATTTTCCAAACATGTATATTCTAATCCTATCCATACTGTTTCTTCAGGTTTTTCTACCATATATGGTGACCAATTATTAAAAATTTGAAATCTTAGCATTTTAACACCTGGTTCTTGTACATAAACCCAACAATCTGGAATAATATTTGATAATGTTTTTATGTTAGTTTCATTTTTTATTTTTAATTTTTTTACTAATACACCGACAGTCTGAAAATCCAAATATGGCAATCCATTTGCAATCTTTTTTATATTATCAGGCAAATTTTCACTATTAATTCCACAAATAAAGTCCTTTAAAGGCATAGATGATAAAAATATATCTCCTTTAAATTCAATTTTTTTGCCATCAAAGTCACAAATTACAGATTTAATTTTATTTTTCTCTATTTTTATATTTGTTACCTTATGTCTCTTTAATATCTTTCCACCTTTTAAAAAAATATCATTTGCTAATATTTCCCAAAGTTGTCCTGGTCCATATTTTGGATACCAAAACTCTTCTATTAATGAAGTCTCTATATTATTTTTATCTTTAAAAAATATGCTCTTTAAAACTTTACCTATAGATAATCCTTTAACTCTTTGCGCTCCCCAATCTGCTGAAATCTCTTTTGGATGTCTTCCCCATAGTTTTTCAGTATACCTTTCAAAAAAAATATTATATAACTCTTTTCCAAATCTGTTTATATAAAAATCTTCTAGAGATTTTTCTTCTTTTTTTAAGAAAATTGTTTTTAAATAACTAAGTCCTGTTTTAATTGTCGTTTTAAATCCTAATTTTTTTAATGTCTCTTTTTTCATAGTTATTGGATAATCAAAAAATTTCTTTATATAGTAAATTCTTGAAACTCTTTTTCTAATAAGCATTACATTATCAGTTTTTTCAGGATCAGGTCCACCATTCTCTATTTTCTTTTCTCTACTTAATTTTTTATCGTCATATGAACATTCTCCTTGTATTGGCATTATACTTTTCCAATAATTTAATATTTTTTCATTTTTAGAAAAAAAACGATGTCCTCCTATATCCATTCTATTTCCATTATAATTTATTGTTTTTGAAATTCCACCTATATCATTTGTTTCTTCTAAAATTGTTACTTCATATTCTCCTATTTTTAATAATTCATTTGCTGCAGTTAACCCAGCGGGTCCAGCACCTATTATGATTACTTTTTTCATTTTATCTTATATGATATATTTAATAATTTTAAATAAACATATAACTCCTTTCTTTTTATATTTAATAAAATCTACATATAATAATTTAATATTTTAGTTTAAGTCTTCTAATTTTAAGAGACTTTATTAAAATATTACTGGAAAAGATCAAAAAAATCTTTATCTACAAGTATCATATCAATTATTAGAAAGATATTCAAGTCTAAAAAATTTTTTTCATTTTCTTTTAACAAAACTTTATACTATATCTCATAATAATTTTCATATAAAAAAAGACCATTTCTGGTCTTTTTTCATTTTTATATTTTTTCCTTTAGAAAATCTGGTTCACTTTTAAATGTCATTAATTCTTTTTTCACTGGATGTTCTAAAGTAAGTTCATAAGCCCATAGTCTTATTTGTTTTCCTCTCCCTCGTGTTCCATACTTTTGGTCTCCAAATAAACTATGTCCAAAGTTTGCAAACTGAACTCTTATTTGATGATGCCTTCCTGTATGTAGTTTTATTTTAACAGTTGTTAAATTTCTTTTTTCATCATAATTTAAAACTTCATATTCGAGTTTTGCAAGTCTCGCATTCTTTTTTTCTTTGCTTACTACTTTACTTATATTGTGTCTTTCATCTTTGTATAGATAGTCCTCTAATACCCCTTTTTTTTCTTCTATCCTTCCATCTACAACTGCAATATATATTTTTTTTAAAGTCTTATTTCTTACTTGCTCACTAAGTCTAGATGCAGCCTTTGAAGTTCTAGCAAAGCACATTACTCCACCAACAGGTCTATCTAATCTGTGAACTAATCCAATATATACCTCTCCTGGTTTGTTGTATTTTTCTTTAATATATTGTTTTACCAAGGTAAGCATGTCAACATCACCACTTTTATCAGATTGAGATGGAATATTAGGTTCTTTTTCTACCACTATTATTTGATTATCTTCATATATTACATTTAATTTGTCCATTTCTAATTTTCCCACCTTCCATAAATGCCACATGGAAGTATTAAATCAGATTTTTCCATAGGAATTCCTATTTCTCCTGATTCTATAATACCTTTATATTTTTTAGAAACAGTTAAATTCAATATATTTGCAAGTACTGTACTAGAAATTCCTGTTGTATATGAATTAATCAAGAAAAACAAAGGTTTATCAGATAATACTTTTGTACAAAGATCTACTAAATCATAAAGATTATCTTCAAACTTCCATACCTCTCCATTTGTTCCTCTTCCATAAGATGGTGGATCCATTATAATAGCATCATATTTATTTCCTCTTCTTATCTCTCTATTAACAAATTTTACAACATCATCTATTAAATATCTTACTTTTCGGTCACCTAAACCTGATGAAATCACATTTTCTTTTGCCCAAGAAACCATGCCTTTTGAACTATCTACATGACACACTGATGCTCCTGATGCTAAACATGCAACAGTTGCACCCCCTGTATAAGCAAATAGATTAAGTACTTTAATTTCTCTACCTGATTTTTCAATTTTTTCTCTCATCCAATCCCAGTTAACTGCTTGCTCAGGAAAAAGACCTGTATGCTTGAATCCCATTGGTTTTATATTAAATATTAAATCTTTATATTTTATTTGCCAATTTGCAGGTATTTTTGATTTATATTCCCAGCTACCTCCTCCTGTATTACTTCTAGAATAAACTGCATTAGCTTTTTTCCATTCTTCAGGAAAAGTCTTTTCCTTCCAAACTATCTGTGGATCAGGTCTAGATAAAATGATATCTCCCCATTTTTCTAATTTTTGACCATTTGCCATATCTATTAATTTATAATCTTTCCATTTATTTGCTATATCCATTTTTACCTCATTTCAATACTATTATACAGGATTTTCTAGACATTTTCAAGTATCCTCATAAAATTATAGATAAGTATAATATTTAGTGCAAAGCATAATGTAAATATTATAGCTGTAATCGTTATTAGTTTATTACTATCTATAAATTCTTTGAAATATCTTGTCCATTTTTTTTCTTTTATATTTTTTGTTTCTTCCATAAAACCCCTCCTTATATATGTATATGCGATAATATCATTTTTATTCCAAAAAAATAATCAAGATTTTTTCTTGATTATTTTTTCTAAATATTTTTTATTATTATACTTATATAATTAATTGTTTTCTGAAGAATTTAAGCTATCTAATACTTCTACTATATTATATTCTTTTTCCTTTATAATCATATAATATAAAGGCTCTCCTGAAGATATTTTTATATATGCACTTGTAATAGCATTAGGGACAATCTCTTTTCCATTTAAGTCTATAAAAGTAAATCCATTTTCCCTTCTAACTACTATATAATTATAATTAGGAATTACCACTAATCCATATTCTGCAGTGCCATTTATTGATGCACAACCTACATTATCATATATAAGTTCTGTTACTTTATTTCCTTTTTTATCAAAAAATCCCCATTTATTAGATTGTTTTACAGGTATTAGTGTATTTAATAATATATATCCTGTCTTAAGCCCATTATTTTTGAATTCGTTTTGATTTATTCCTATTTGAGAATATTCTAAATGAACTATTATTTCATCTTTTCCATTTACAATGCCATATAGTCCACCTCGTTTAGCCAAATACAATTCTTCTTGTTTATCAATTAAAGCCAAATCCTCATATACTGCCTTAACTTTTACTTCACCCTTATTATCAATTATTCCAACATTACCATTCATATAGATAAAAAATGATTGTTTACTTGGTGTATACACTATTTTATCATATTTTGTTTCTAGTATAGTCTCTCCTGTTCCATATTTTATAACTCCATATTTAGTATTAGGTCCTTTATTTTCACTATTTTCTGAAGAAACAATTATCATATCATCCAAAATAGCTAACTTATTTACAAATATTTCATTATCAATTCCTTTTTGTTTAAAATTGTTTATTGCCCTTTTTTCAGCACTTTCTACAAGTAAATCCAATGTATATATTTCTAAAATCTTCTTTTTACTATCATAATTTATTACTAAATTAAAAGCCTTTTCTAAACCTTCTTTATTAGTATATAATACTTTATCTTTTTCATAAACTTTTTCACTTATATCATAGTTTTCAAATTCTGATTTTTCTACTGTTAAATCTTTTTTTCTAATAGTGATAGAATCAAGATAAAATTCAGAAACATTCTCTTCATTTTCCACGTTGCAAACATTCCAATCTGTTGTCGCAGATAAGTATTCTCCATTACTTGCTTTATAGCCAACTTTTTCTGCAAAAGCTTTTATAGGAGCATGTATTGTATATGTTTTATCTTCATTTTCAGTTATTTCTATAATTTTTCCAAACTCAGAATATTCTTTTCCATCTAATTTATAGGTTATTTTGTTGGGATTATTCATTAAATAAAATATTATCCCTATCAATGCAATAATTATTACTGCAACTATAACAATAGATGATATAATTATTTTATTCAATTTCTTTTCTTGTTTACTCTTTTTTCTTATTTTTTCTTCATCGTATAATTCCATAATACTCCCCCTACATTAAAGGATATCCATATTTTTTGTAAAATTCTTCTCTAAATCCTAATAAATTATCATTTTCTATTTCTATCCTAACTCTTTTCATAAGATTAGTCAAGAACTTTAAGTTATGTATTGATAATAACCTTATGCCTAGTATTTCATTTGTTTTAACTAAATGCCTTATATATGCTTTAGTATAATTTTTACATGTATAGCAATCACATTCATCATCTAGGCAAGACCAATCTCTCTCATATTCGGCATTTCTTACTACAACTTTTCCTTTAGATGTTAATGCTGTTCCATGTCTTGCCAAACGCGTAGGAAGCACACAGTCACACATGTCAATTCCTGCAAGTGCTGCTTCAATCAAATAATCTGGTGTTCCAACTCCCATTAAATACCTAGGTTTATCCTCTGGCATAAGCGGTGTTGTATATCGAAGCATTTTTAAGAATTCTTCTTTTGGTTCCCCTACACTAATTCCTCCAATTGCATATCCTGGAAAATCAAGGTTTATTAAGTCTTCTGTTGATTTTTTTCTTAAATCCTCATAAAATCCACCTTGAATTATTCCGAATAGTCCTTGATTTTCTGTTGTATGTGCCTTTTTACATCTTTCTGCCCATCTAGTTGTTCTTTCCATTGACTGTTTTGTATATTCATATGATGATGGATAAGGACAACATTCATCAAAACACATTATTATATCTGCACCTAATGCTTCTTCTATCTCCATTACCTTTTCAGGAGTAAATAAGTGTTTACTTCCATCTAAATGTGAACTAAATTTTACACCTTCTTCGTCAATTTTTCTAAGACTACTTAGACTAAATACTTGAAATCCTCCACTATCTGTAAGAATTGGTCTATCCCAATTCATAAATTTATGAAGTCCACCTGCTTCTTTAACTAAATTATGTCCTGGTCTTAAATATAAATGATAAGTATTCGCTAATATTATTTGAGCATTAACTTCATCTTTTAATTCTTCAGGTGTCATAGATTTTACTGTAGCTTGTGTTCCTACAGGCATAAATATAGGTGTTTGTATATCACCATGTGGAGTATGAACTACACCTCTTCTTGCACCACTATTTTTATCTATATGTAGTAATTCATATGTTATTGCTGACATTATTTTCCTCTTTTCTCTTTTTTCATTTTACTCTAAAATAGTTTTAATGCTTGTTTTATAATATCTTCTAATGTTAAATTATTTACATCTATTTTTTCTATTACTTTATCTATATCTTTTCTTTGATATCCAAGTACTTGAAGAGCAGAAATAGCTTCTCCAAGCTTTTCATCATTTACTATTACTTGTTTTACTGTAGCTTTTTGTTCTAATGAAGCACTTGAAAGTTCTGCTATTTGTTGTTCTTTCTTTAGCTTATCTTTAAGTTCTAGTATTATTCTTTGTGCTGATTTTGGACCAACTCCTGGTACCTGTCTTAATGTATTTACATCTCCAGAAATTACTGCTATTGCAAATGCTGAAGGTTCAACACTACCAAGCATTGTAATTGCTGTTTTTGCACCTATTCCACTAACAGAGATCAATAGTTCAAATAATCTTAATTCTTCAGCAGTATTAAATCCAAATATACTTATATCATCTTCTGAAACTCTATAATATGTATGAACCTTTACTATATCTCCAATATTTCCTACTTGATTTATAGCTATTTCAGACATATAAACTTTATATCCAAGTCCTCCAACATCAATCACAACATATCCTATTTGTTTTGATACCAATTCTCCTTTTATATATGCTAACATTTCTTTTCCTCCAAAATATATGTATATTAATATTTTACACTAATACTATAAAAAAGTCTATAAATAAAACTAAATATTTAAAATATATTTGATAAGCATATTTTTTATATAATCACTTATTATAAAAAATATAGTATTTTTCAAAACAAAGTGCACTTTATTTCAAGTGCACTTTATTATTACTCATTTGATTCTACTTCTGTTTTAACATTTTCTTCAACTGGTTGTTCTTCTGTAATTACTTGTTCTGTATTTTCTTCTTTATTAACACTTTCTGTGCTAATTTTAATATCTTGATATTTTTGCATTCCAGTACCTGCAGGAATTAATTTACCAATAATAACATTTTCTTTAAGTCCAATTAAGTGGTCTTCTTTTCCTTTTATTGCAGCTTCTGTTAATACTCTAGTTGTTTCTTGGAATGAAGCTGCTGATAAGAAGCTATCTGTAGCAAGAGAAGCCTTTGTAATACCAAGTAAAACTCTCTTTCCTTTAGCTGGTTTAAGACCATTTTTCTTAGCTTCAGCATTTTTATCTGCAAATTCATACATATCAACCAATGTTCCTGGGAACATATCTGTATCTCCATTATCGTCAACTCTAACTTTCTTAAGCATTTGTCTACCAATAACTTCAATGTGTTTATCATTGATATCAACACCTTGGTTTCTATATACTTTTTGAACTTCTGTTGTTAAATATTCATATACTCCTTCTGGACCCTTAACAGCTAAGATATCAGATGGATTAATTGAACCTTCAATTAATGGATCTCCTGCTTCAACCATATCTCCATTTTTAACCTTCATCTTAGATCCAAATGGAATTGTATAAGTTTTAGAATCATCATCTGATGTCACTACAACTTCTTTCTTCTTCTTTGTTTCCTTAACTTTTACTTTTCCTGCAATTTCAGTAATTACTGCAAGTCCCTTTGGTTTTCTAGCTTCAAATAGCTCTTCAACTCTTGGAAGACCTTGAGTGATATCTGTACCAATAGCACCACCAGCGTGTTTTGTGTTCATTGTAAGCTGTGTACCAGGCTCTCCAATTGATTGTGCAGCTACTATACCGATAGATTCTCCAATATTTACTAAGTCATGTCTAGCTAAGCCCATACCATAGCATTTTTGACAAACACCATGTTTTGAACGACAAGCTAAAACTGTTCTTACTTCTACTCTATCTATTCCTGCAGCAACTATTTTATCAGCAATATCTTCAGTAATCATTGTATTTGTATCAACAATTACCTCTTTTGTTTTTGGATTTATAACATCTTTAGTTACAAATCTTCCTATTAATCTCTCTTGCATTTTTTCAATTAATTGATTTCCATCTTTTATGTCATATACCCATAGTCCTTCATTAGATCCACAGTCATGTTCTCTTACAATTATTTCTTGTGCTACGTCAACTAATCTTCTTGTTAAGTATCCAGAGTCTGCAGTTCTTAAAGCTGTATCTGCTAGACCTTTTCTTGCTTGGTGTGAAGAAATAAAGTACTCTAAAGCATCTAGTCCTTCAGCGAAACATGATTTAATTGGAATCTCAATAACCTTACCTGTTGTACCTGCCATAAGACCTCTCATACCTGCTGATTGTCTTAATTGGTTAATATTACCTCTGGCTCCTGATACAACCATTAAGTTAATAGGATTTAATGGTTCTAATTTTTCTTCAAGAGATTTACCAACTTTAAGTGTAGCGTCATTCCAAATAGTTACTACTTCTTTAAATCTCTCATCATTTGTAATTAAACCTCTTCTATATTGTTTTCTTACATTTTCAACTTCTTTTTCAGCTTCTGCAAGAATTTTTGGTTTATCTTTTGGAACTTTAACATCTTCCATAGAATATGTAAGTCCAGATTTTGTTGAATATTTAAATCCTTTTGCTTTAATATTATCAAGAACTTCTGCAGATTCTGTTAATCCATGTATTTTAATACATTTATCTATTAATTTTCCTAATTGCTTTTTATCAACTGGGAAATCAATTTCATATTGGAATTGTTCATCAGGATTTGAACGATTTTTGTATCCTAAATCTTGTGGAATTCCATCATTATATATAATTCTTCCAACTGTTGTTTCAATTTTCTTAGACTCTAGTTTACCATCTATTTCTAAAGTTCTTCTTACAAATATTTTTGCATGCATTCCTACAGCATGATTTTCATATGCCATAATTGCTTCTTCTGGATCTTTGAAGTATTTTCCTTCTCCAAGTTCTCCATCTACAACCATTGTTAAATAATATCCACCAAATACCATATCAATTGTAGGTACTGTAACTGTTTTACCATCTTGTGGTTTTAATAAGTTATTTGTAGAAAGCATTAAGAATCTTGCTTCTGCTTGAGCTTCTGGAGATAATGGTAAGTGAATAGCCATTTGGTCTCCATCGAAGTCAGCATTAAATGCTGTACATACAAGTGGGTGAAGTTTAATTGCTCTACCTTCAACCAAAACTGGTTCAAATGCTTGAATTCCAAGTCTGTGAAGTGTTGGAGCACGGTTAAGCATTACAGGATGGTCTTTTATAACTTCTTCTAATATTCCCCATACTTCTGGTTTTAATCTTTCAACCATTCTCTTAGCATTTTTAATATTATGAGCAATTCCTCTTCCTACTAATTCTCTCATAACAAATGGTTTAAATAGCTCTATTGCCATTTCCTTTGGAACACCACATTGATATATTTTAAGTTCAGGTCCTACAACGATAACTGAACGTCCAGAATAATCAACACGTTTTCCAAGTAAGTTTTGACGGAAACGACCTTGTTTTCCTTTAAGCATATCTGATAATGATTTTAAAGCTCTTCCTCCAGCTCCTGTAACTGGTCTTCCACGTCTTGAGTTATCAATTAAAGCATCAACTGATTCTTGAAGCATTCTTTTTTCATTTCTTACAATGATTTCTGGAGCTTCTAATTCAATTAATCTCTTTAATCTGTTATTTCTGTTAATAACTCTTCTGTATAAATCATTTAAATCTGATGTAGCAAATCTTCCTCCATCTAATTGAAC
>OCTW011535305.1_pt1 | contig 10551 bp, 1 predicted proteins | sample 1539671 | NCBI WGS metagenome assembly OCTW01 (sample SAMN02144230, study PRJEB22623) | gut metagenome | biome: sheep rumen | host: Ovis aries | place: New Zealand
TCCCCAATCCCCAATCCCCATGAAATTTGATGATTAATTAAATATAGAAAAATATAATAATGTTTATAAAAATAAATGAATAAATATAATTAATATATATTTTAAAATCATAAGAAATATTCCTTTTTTTAATTATTTAAAATAAAACTTTTATAATTACTAATAAATAGATCTAATAAGTATATTTCTTTTCTGTATAATAATTACTTATTTTTATCATGATTCAGAGGTCTTTCGCTTCCTATGTTACCCACTTTATTATCAACATCAATTAATTGAGAATCACCACTAGGCTCATCTCCATATTGGTTAAACAAATTAAGATTTTCTTTATAATAATCGATAAAAATTTTAATATATTGATAAGAAATCTTGAAGTATAAATGCACTGTTAGTGGATTATAAGTAATAACATTCTTTTTTCCTTTTGATTTCTTACCTTTATCTTTTTTTCCTTGATAAGTGTCAATTAAATTTCTAATTTCATCTTGCACTTTTTTTTCTGTTCTTAAAATTAAAGCATTATCAGGATTTTCTCTGTCAACTTGTCCACCTAATTGTCTTATTATTATTTTACATATAACATCATGATAATATACATAGCCATCACTATCACTTCTTAATTTCAAATCAGAAACAAATTTTTTTACATATTCTAATTTTCCTTTTTCAGGGAAATTTAATTTTTTCCAGTTATAATCCATAAAGAAATTAATAACAAGTCCTTTTTTTATTCTAAATCCTTTATCTTCATAAGTTGAGTATTTGTTCCAAGCGTTATTAAAATCTATTAAAAATGATTCAAATTTTTCAATAGGATTATAACTCTTATTAGTGAATTCATCATATTGCTGCAAAGTGACCATCAAAAAAAGATTTAACATAATAATAGAATTAACGAAATTGCTCAATATCATGTAAATATATGCATATGCTTCTGATACTACCTCTGTATCAACAAAAGCCAATTCCATCATTACATTAGGCCAGCCTTCCCCAGTTGCACATCTGAAAGTTAATAAGAATGAAGTATAGAAATTATCAACATTATAATATTCATTTAAATATACAAATTTAGATTTATAATTTTCATAAACAATTGTATCATAAAAGTAACACCCCAAAATAGCAAAAATACAAAAGATAATTATCATTAAAAGAAATACATTTGCCAAAGCAGAAAGTGACCAAGTTAATGTTTGTATTAATTTTTCTAAACCTTTTAATGCTTTAACTAAACGCAAAACACGTGTAACTCTTAGAACTCTCAATACACGAATGATTTGAAATGATTTTAAAAAGGCTGCATCAATTCCATCAATATTTGCAACAATAAGATCTACAATTGAGGCAACAACAACAAAAAAGTCAAATCTATTCCAAGCTGAATGGAAATATGCTTGGGGAAAATAAGCCAAAAGTTTTAATACACATTCAGCAATAAATATTCCTGTAAAAATATAATTTACAATAGTTAAAGCTTGATTATAATTTTCATGGCAATTTTCATAATTCATTGCCATTGAAACCATATTCAAAAAAATACAACCCATGATAAAATTATCCAAAAATGAACTATCTGCAAATTCTCTTAAATAAAATCTAAAAGAACCTCTAGTTGGTCTTACCCAAGTAACATAATCACTTTCTGCACTATATATTTGTGTCAAAAAATCATAATATTTTGGTGCTTTTTTGTCATCTTCAGCAAGTTTTTGCTCTCTAGAAAAAGCTGCATTAAAATATCTAAACATGATACCTGTAAATAAGTTGAGGAAAAAATAAGCAACTACTAAATTATATATAATAAAAAAAGCTCCATAAACGTCTCCATAAATACGATAAGAATTCATTATTTCAGGCCATCCTTCTTGAGTTGATAAAACATAAGAAGTAATTATTGAATTTGCTATATTAGCAAATTTAAAAGTAGGCCCTGTATCCATTATTCCATTATATTTACTAGCACAGAAATCTGAAATTGAAGGCATATCATTACTTACTTCATAATCTGCCAAATTATTTTCAAATGAGCTTATTGCTAAATCAAATGAACCATCACTCTTCATAACATAACAATTATGCAAGTTTTCATAGAAAAGTGAAATACCTACAATACTAAACATATAATATACTACAATTACAATAAAAAGAGCATTGCATATGGGCAAAATAGAGTCAAATAAGGACGTTATAATTAATTTTAATTGTACATTATGTGATATAAATCTTAAAGGCCTAAGAGTTCTTAATAATCTTAAAACTTTCAAAAATTGTAAAGAAGAACTACTTTGTTTTCCAACTGCATATTTTTCTATTAAATTTTCAAAGTCGAATATTGAACAAATAACAATTATTATATCTATTTTATTCCAATTATCTCTTAAATAAGAACCTTCATCCATTACAAATCCTAAAGCACATATTTTAACAACAGCTTCCAACATAAAAATGGCATTAAAAAAAGCATCTACATAATCAAAAATTAAAACGAAAATATATCCAGCAAAAAATGTATCTAATATTAATCTTAAAGTTGATAATAAAATCATTACTAAAATAAACCTATCAAACCATTTATTATTCATTAATTTTAGACAAAATATTCTAAATTTATTAGTCTGGGATAAAACATAAAATGCATTTTCACATTCGTTTTTTCTGAATAATTTATTAATATTTTCCCATTCTTTCATTTGTTTTTCTATCTTTGTTTTAACATTTGGATCTTCTGATGATTCTTCATTATTTTCATCATCCATTATTCTTGATTCTGAATCTGCGCTTATCATTGATACCCCTGCCATTGAAGATTTTCTTGAAGAATTTGATATTTGGCTTTTATTCATACTTTTTGATTGAGATTTACTAATATTATTATTATTATTATTATCATTATTATCCTCCTCTTTTTGGCTTGATGTAGATTCTTTATATGATTCTTGTTGATTTGCTCTACGAAATAATTTAGTTATTTTTTTGTGTTCTTTTTCTGATTTCTTAATTGCATATAAATAATCTGGTAAAGGATACATATTCTCAACTATTTCATCATCAGTTAAATCATCATTGCCATCATCATCATCTTGACCAAAAGACTGAAGCAAAACTGATGTAAATAAATTAAAAATAATATAATTTCCTAAAAATATCCATACAACGAAATAAAAAAAGCATAAATTATTCATTGGCCAAAGTTCATATAAAAGTCCATCCCAATTTTCCAAAGTTAATATTTGATATGTTGTAAAAAATCCTTCTCCAAATTGTTGATAATGAATATTCCCACTTAATAAAGACATTCCCAATAATTCGAAAATTAAAATAAACATGACTAAAATACATACAATATAAGATACACTTGCCAGCGCTTTTTTCATTGAAATAATAATTAATCTCATTGATTTTAATCTACGTAATATTTTTGTTAATCTAATTACTCTGAAAATTCTAAATACTCTTAAAAAGGATAATTGTGATGAAACTGATTTTTTAGAACCTACTTGCTCGTCATCTGTATTAGAAGGAGTTGCCATATCCAAAATGGCGAAAGCAATAATTACCGTATCTAAATAGGTGAAAGCATCTGAATAATATGTTAATGGACTTAAGCCTATAAATTTGACTACATATTCCAGCATGAATATTGCATTAAAAATATAATTAGATATGTTTAAACCATTCAATATTTCTGGCTTGATTATATTACCATCTAAAGCCATAAAGACTGAATTTATTATAACAATAGATAAAACAATATAATCAAAAATATCATTCATTGCCATAACATAAAAAGCATATCTTAATTTTTGCATTCTTTGAACTGCAGGATTTGCATGCCAGATAATCATATTGAAATCTTCTAATGCATCAATTATTTTATTCCATTTTTTTCTGTTTTCAAATTCATCTGTATTACTTAATACGTCTGGCCCACTCCATTGAACATATCTATTTGAATTAGTTTTTAAATCATATATCTGTATGCTGACAATTTCTTCTTTTACATTTAATCTATTTTCCTTCTCATTATTCTCTTTTTCAACTTCTTTCATTGTTTGTTCTTTTCTTTTATCTTCAATAAATTTTGAATATAAGCTTTCTTCTTCAGTAAAATAATTAGCTAAGGTATTATAGTTAAATTCATTTATTTTTCTATATACTTTTTCATGCAAATTTTTTTTATATTTTACTTCCTCATTGATTTTAGAATGAGAAGTAAAAGAAGAACTCATTAATAAACTTGATTTATTTTTTATATTTGTGGAAAAAGTTTTACCACTTTTTGTGTTAGTGCATAAAACTTGTGATTTATTTGCATTGACAATATTCATAGGATTAGGTTTATCACCTAATGTTCCTTTTTTAATCTTCTTTTTATCAGCAAATTTACCATAATTTCTTAATCTTAAAGGCATGGTTTCAAGTACTGACCGTGGCAAATATTTTAAATTATGGGTTAAATATGCGCATTCATTATCTGCAAATTCATAGTCTTGATGATGTGAATATTTATATTTTTTTAAATTTAAATTTTTATCATTAAAAACAAAGAAAGCTTCTACACTTTCAGGTAAAGGTTTTTTATTTATATATTTTTCTTTTTTTCCTAAAATTTCATTGACCCAATGATCGACTTTGAATGTATCTTTAACTTTTAAATCTTTATCAGAAATATTATATAAATAATTCATATAATATTTTTTTCCACGTAAATTATCTGGTATACTTTCTTGTTTTACTGTTAGAGGATCTCTGTATGGCTTATTTTGCTCTTTTACGTATAAATCATTAGAATTCTCTTTAGGATATTTATCTACATTTTTTTCTATACTTTTAGCTTTAAATATATAGAAAACATTTTTCTTTTTTTTACTTGCAACTTGGCTTTCATGGTCATTACTATCTAAAGGTGAATTAATATGATTTAATTCTTCCAAATTAACAGCTTCTGATTTTATAGTTTTAATATTCAAATTAAAGTTTTTAGAAATGGTCTTTTTATGAGATATTTCAAGTTCTAAATTTTTCATTTCTTTGCTTTTGAAAGTCTTTGCTTCATGTATAGGTATAATATTATTATTAGTTTCATTATTTTCTTTATTTTCATCATTTTCATTTGATTTCAAATTTTGCTCCATTTCCTCTTCTCCTCTTAAATATCCTTCATAATTTTTTTCACTGGCTATATGACTTACATCCAGGTCCCCAGGTTTCCTTCCTCTAGGCTCATTTTTATCTGCAAATAAATTTTTATTTAAATTTTTATTCATTTTTCCAAAATATCTAGATTGTTCTTTACTGGTTAAATCAATATTTGTATTTACTGCTTTTCTGTCAAAAATTGAACTTCTTATTAATTGAATGAATTTATTTCCTTGTAAATTTTTGGATAAGTTTTGGCTATTCATTGTATGAGCAAATAAATTCGCCCCTTCTTTTATTTCATCAGGAATTAAATTAATATCATTCATTGATACATTTTTATCTATACTTATATGGGAATCACGACTCAAAAAACTTATATTTGGATTGCCAAATCCATAGTCATTCTCTCTGTTATTTTTACTTTCTTCATTTGAATTTAATAAATCTAAAAAATTATTCCTTTCACTTTCAATTAAATTATCATTTGTATTTGAATTCATTTCATTATTGATATTATTTTCATCTGTATTAAAGTTATTACTGATGTTTTTAATATAATCTTCTAAATTATCAGGCTCTGAGGTATATTGCAAAAATTGTAAAAAAGATTTTCTTTTCCCAACATTTTTTAAATTAGTTCCTCTTTTTTCTTGCTTTTTTAGAAAATTATCCAAATTAAATTTGTCTCTTAATATTTTTAGCTTTTTTTGTAGCTGGACATCATCTTTTAATTTAAGTACAGAATTCAAAATTGTTCTTGGCCTTTGAAAATTGACTTTTTCATCGAATTTATTTTTGTCATGATTTATCATTTTATTTCCAGTTATAATAATATCATTATAATCTATTTCTAGATTACTTTCATTATTTTTATCTTCTTCACTTGAATCTATGATTGAATTTTCCCTTTTAAATTGAGAAAAGCTTTGATTCATATTTGATAAAGATAAATCTGATAAAAATGATAGCTCATTAGCAATAAATTCTTGATTTTTTTCATTCGCTTTTTCTTCTTGGCGTCGTCCTTTTATAGCCTTAGATTGTTTACTTTTAAATTTATTCAATTTTTGTTGATTTTCTTTTTGCTTTTTTTCTTCTTCCTTTTCTTTCTTAATTTTTTCATTTATTTTTCGTATTTCTTTTTCATATGGTAAATCTTCTTCCATTATTATTTGTTTCATTTGGGCCTTTTTTAATTCTTTTTTTTCTATTTTTCTCCTTAATGCATTTCTTTCTTCATCTTCTTGATTTTCAGGAGCCTTTATAGTTTTATTTATTGTTTCTTTTCTTTTTTTAATATTTTCCAAAGTGTTATTTATTGCATCTTTTACCATTTCTTCATTTATTTTATTCATCATTTTTAATATACCTTTCTTAACTTCATCGTCATTATTTTTGCTATTATTTTTCAAAGAGCCATGTCCTCCTGAACTATTCTTTTTAATATTAGAATTTGTGCTTTTTATAGATTTAGTTGTTTTTATTTTACTTTGTGTTGTATTTATTTTTTCAATATTTTCAGTTTCTTTTTTCTCCTCTTTTTTCTTTTCTTTTAAACTAAGTTTCATTTCTCTCCTTTTTTCATCAATTAATTCATCTATTTCTTTTTGTTGTCTTTTTATATCTTTTCCTAAGAATGTCTCCTCTTCATCAATTCTCAAACTTTGTAAATATAATTCCTCTGGATTATTATTACTCATTATATATATATCTTGGATAGTGGAGTACAATATTGGAATATTTCTTTTATTTTTGTTAATATGGAATGCTTCGTCTTTTACTTTGTAATATAAATCTATTAATGCTTGATCACTTTTACGATTATTATTCTCCTTCTTTTTTTTATTTCTTTCTTTCTTATCAAGTTTCTCTTTTTGTTTTAAATCAAATTTAGACATTAATAATTTATAAAAACTTTTTTTTTCTTGAAGTTGCTTTCTTTCAGTTTCTATATGTTCAAATTCAGAGTTTGTTACTGCCAAAAATAGATTAATTAAATAAAATGAACCTATAAATATAAAAAAATGAAAATAGAAAAATATTATAATAGGATTAATATATATTTTATCTTTAAAAGTTTTACTAACATATGTAAACACATTTGTCCATCCTTCTAATGTAACCATCACAAAAATAGTTACAAATCCTGTTAAAGTATTATCAAAATTAATTGCACCAGAATCAGGATTTAAGTATCCTTTAGCACAAATATATCTCATTCCATATGTATTTAATTCATTACAATCAGAGTCAAAAGAGCACATTTGATTACTTTTTTGTGTTGAATATAAATACCCATAATTGACACTCATACATCTTCGATAAAAATTTCCCATCCACATTTGTCTTCCTGCTATTGCAAAAATCAAAAAGAAGAAAATTAAAACAATTGTGGTTTCTCCCAAATGCGCTATGGAGGCAAGCAGTGCAGTGACTAATTTTTTCAATCCTTTGAATCTTTTTACAGTTTTCAAAGGACGTAAAATTCTAAAAGCTCTTAATCCTGCTAAACCACTAATTTTTTTCCCATTCATTAGCCTTTCAATAATAAATGATATCCATCCTACTAAAACTACAAAAAAATCTAAAATATTCCAATAATCTTTAATATAGGCATCTTCTGCACTCCAAAATTTGAATGAAATAATTTTTAATATAGCTTCTATTGTATAAAAATATAAAAAATATTGATCGGACAAATTACCTAAATTGTTTGAATCAGTTGGGTCTGATATCAAAATCAAAACAGTATTAAGAATAATTATTAATAAAGATAAATTGTCAAAAATCCAATTATCTACAAAAAATCTACACCAAAATCGAGCATAAACAAGCCACTTGTTTATTTTTTTTCTTTCTTCCATGCAACAACAATAATCAAAAAAACGTCTGGCCTGCTCTTCTTTTCTTAAAATTTTAAAATCAATAACTTCTTTTGCCCCAATTTCTTTTTCACTTTCCATAGCAAATCGTGGGAAAATACCTTTTTGGGAACCATTAAAATAACATCCTAATAATCTTCCTTTGTATAATAACCCCTCAGTATTATTCATAATTAAATCTAATTTAGGCTTTTCAATAGTTTTAGCCTTTATATATTCTTTTTCAATTACAGCAATTTCTTCGTCTATTTCTTCTGTATTTAAACCTTTTGAAGCTAGAACATCTTTTTCCTTCTTTTTTGCAATTAATTTTCTTTTTACATCTAACTTATTCATTTCATGATTAATTTCTTGAACTTCTTTATCTTGAATATTATTAATATCATATCTAAAGACTTCATCTTTAAAAAATTGTTCTTTGTAAAAAGTGTCATACTCAACTAATTGACTTTTATCTACAGGTTTATCTATATCTCCTAGTCTATTTATTTTAATAAAAGTATCATCAAATTCTGATTTGTCTGAATCTCCATTTGCATAGGATTCATCTTCCTCTCCTTCTTTTTCTTCAATTTTCATATCTTTTGTTTTCTCTATTTCTTTAAATTTAGGTCTTTTCAAGGTTTGATGCTTGGTTATATCTCTCACATTTTTTTTGCTTGTTTTATCAACATTTGTATTTTGATGTAATTTTAAACTATTTTGAATGTAACTAGTATCAAATTTTTTTGTTGTTTTCCTTTTTTTTTGGCTTCTACGCATCTTATTCAATAGCTTTTTTTTTTCTGGAAGAAAATAATTAGAAAGAAATTCATTCAAAGCCATTACACCAGATTTAATTAATGCTTCTATATCATTTTCGAAGGAAATATTTGAATCAGTTTCTGATACACTTTGACCTTCTTTTAATTTTTCAAACTTTGTTTTTTGTTTATTTATCTGTTCTTCAATTTGTTTCATTTTTTCAAATCTACGTAAGGATGTAAGGTTTACTTGGTGAATATAATTTTCTTCTTCTTCTTTCATATTTTCTAATTTTTTTTTCTTAGAGTTAATTTTATCACCTTTATCATCTATAATTGCCTTTTTTGTTAATTTAGTACTTCCTTTATTTCCTTCTCTTCTTTTTTTAGGAGATTTTCTTGGAGAAGATATATTTCTTTTACGAGGACTGGCATTTAATTTAGATTCTTCATTCCCCTTTTTTTCTTCTTCTTTTATTTCTATATTTATTTTATCCTTAAAAATACTTCCTCTTTTTTCTTTAGAAATATTATCTTTTTCTTCTTCTTTACTTTTTTCTTTTTTTACACTTGAAATAGTTCCTTCTTTTTCATTAGAAATACTACCTTTTTCTTCTTCTTTACTTTTTTCTTTTTTAACACTTGAAATAGTTCCTTCTTTTTCATTAGAAATACTACCTTTTTCTTCTTCTTTACTTTTTTCTTTTTTTACACTTGAAATATTTTCTTCTTTTTTTATTTTTATTGTAACCTTTTTTTTCTTTGTACTATCTCTTTCTTTTTTTTCTTCTATATTAACTTCTTTTTCATCAGAAATATTATCTTTTTTTTCTTCTTCTTTTTTGTCTTCTTTTTCATCTTCTTTTTCTTTTTCATCTTCTTTTTCTTTTTGGTCTTCTTGTTCTTCTTTTTTTATTTTTAGTTGCTTTTCTTTATTAGGACTCTTTCCTTTTTTTGATAAATCTTGCTTTTCATTAGCATCTTTCACTCCTTTTTTCTTTTGTTCCTTTTTTTCTTTTGAATTCTTATCTTTTTTATTTTTTTCTTCTTTATTCTTTTGTTTTTTTTCTTTTTTGTCATTATTTTTTTTACTTTTATTTTCCTTAAAATATGTAAGAAATTTATTGAAATTATTTTTTTTAATTTTTCTTGTTCTAATATTATAAAATTTTTTAAAACTAATTAACCCTATTTCAATTTTGTTTTTGTATATTAATCTTTTTGTCATTTTTCTAAATGCCATATTTCGCATAATTTTAGGAAGTTTCGTTTCTAACTTTTCTAAGCCTTTTTTTAGTCTCATTAATTTTTCTTCTTTTTTCTGTTGTTGCTTTTTGTCTTTTTGTTGTTGAAATTTATTTGAAACTATTTTCATTCGCTGTAATTTATTCATTTCTTTATTATGTATATAATCTTGCAAACTTCCACCCTTTTTTTTTATTTGTATCATTTCATTTATTTTTGTTTCAATGTCTTCACTTGATGATTGAGATATTAAATCAAGATCTTCTACTCTATATTTTTCATATATATCTTTTTCGTCTTCTTTTTGGGCTTTTGTTTTTTTCTTTAATTTATAAATATCTTCTTTGCTCTTTGTATCTAACAAATCCATTTTCTCTTCAGTTATATTTTTTTTTGCCTTCTTTTTCATTTTCATTGAAAATAATAATTTATTTATGTAATTCTTAGAATAATTATATATATTATATTATTTATTTTTTTATATTTATTTTTTTTGTATTTATTTATTTTAGATTTTATGATTGGTATTAAAA
>OCTW011586194.1_pt1 | contig 10551 bp, 7 predicted proteins | sample 1539671 | NCBI WGS metagenome assembly OCTW01 (sample SAMN02144230, study PRJEB22623) | gut metagenome | biome: sheep rumen | host: Ovis aries | place: New Zealand
TGTCGGCACCTATGTCGGCGGCTCCGTCAACCTGGTCGCCATGGCCGACGCGACGGGGGCCGGTAAAAACCTGGTCTCCTCCGCCGTCGTTGCCGACAACCTGCTCATGGTCCTCTACTTTTTTGTCCTGGCAGCCCTGCCGGCCTCCGGATGGATCCGGCGTCATTTCCGCCACCCCATCATCGACCGGCGCAAGCGGATCGAGGCCTCTGCCGAGGAGTTAGACCAGGTGCGGGAACGCCACAAGACCCACCGCAGCAGGGCGGCGGAATACTGGAAGCCCAGGGAGGTCTCCCTGACAGACCTGGCTGCGGGCTTTGCGGCGGCCTGTATGATCGTCGCCGTCTCGCGCATGCTGGCTGGCTTTTTTGACACAGCCCTGGCGGGGGACGGATTCGGGATCTCCCTCCTGCGGGGCCTTTTGGGCAACCAGTACCTTCTGATCACGACGATCACGACGGCCCTGGCGACTGCCTTTCCGCAGTTTTTCGGCAACATCTCTGGCGCCCAGGAGATCGGGACCTTCCTGATCCATATCTTTTTCGCGGTCATCGGCGCGCCGGCCTCGATTGTACTGATCCTGCGCGAGGCCCCCATGCTCCTGGTCTTTGCCGCCATCGTGGTCCTGATGAACCTGGTCTTTGCCCTGGGCTTCGGCAAGCTCTTCGGCTACTCCATCGAGGAGATCACGGTGGCCTCCAACGCCAATGTCGGCGGCCCGACGACAGCCGCCGCCTTCGCCATTGCCAAGGGCTGGCACACCCTGATCTTCCCGGCGATCCTGGTCGGGACCCTGGGCTACGTGATCGGCAACTACTACGGGATTTTCCTCTTCACGGCCCTGCCGTGACGGGCCGGAACGGGAGCCAATGTGACAATGGAGACGGCCCTTTTATCACTTCCGCATTGACAACACTTGACGACAGAAGACAGGAGTAAAACCTTGCTTGACTCGATTCTGATGGCTTTTTCCTTATATTCGCGCATTCCTGTGCCCCAGGCGCAGTGGAAGGAAGAAAACATGCGCTGGTGCATCTGTTTCCTGCCTCTGGTGGGGGTGGTGATTGGCGCCCTGCAGGCGGCGGCTTTTTTTGTCATGACGAGGCTCGCCTGCGGAGCCCTGCTGCGCACTTCCATTCTGACGGCGCTGCCGGCACTTCTGTCAGGCGGCATCCATCTGGATGGTTTCCTGGATACCTGCGATGCCATCCATTCCTACAAGGGACGGGAAGACCGCCTCGCGATCCTGAAGGATCCCCATGCCGGCGCTTTCGCGATCATCTGCGGGATTGTGTATTTTGTGCTCCTGTTCGGCGTTTGGAGTGAGGCACGGCCGGAGAATATCCTTCCCTTGTGCTGTATTTTCGCGCTTTCCAGGTCTCTCAGTGCCTGGTCAGCGCTGACCTTTCCAAAGGCAAAAAAAGACGGGATGCTGCGTCAGGAGACGGACCCGGCCGCAAAGGGGGCACCGGCTGCCATGGCAGTCGTCTCGGTCCTGGCCGGCGCCGCCGTCATCGTTGCCGGTCCAGCCAGGGGAACCGCCGCCGTCCTGGCAGCGGTGTTCACCCTCCTCTATTACCGGCGCATGTCCGACAGGGTCTTCGGCGGGGTCACGGGCGACCTGGCCGGCTGGTTCACACAGATGTGCGAGCTGACGTCCGCGGGGGCTGTCGTCCTGTGCGGACTGCTGCTGCAGCTGCAGTAATGCGGATTGCAGCGGAAATATTTGCAGCAGCGGGCGTTTGGATTTTTTGTTTCCGGCTTTCATAAAGAAGGGCAGTATGTTCACACTCATCATCGGCGGCAGCGCCAGCGGAAAAAGTTCATATGCGGAGCGGCTGACGGTCTCACTGCCGGGAGATGGGCCCCGGATCTATCTTGCGACCATGGAGGCCTTCGGAGCGGAGGCGCAGGCCAGGATCGCCCGCCATCGACAGATGCGCAGGGGCCGCGGGTTCGAGACCCTGGAATGCACGCGGAACCTGACCTCGGCGCAGGTCCCGCCGGGCAGCAATATTCTGCTTGAGGATATGGGAAATCTCGTCGCCAATGAACTGTTCGGAGATCCGGATTCCGGGGAACCGAAAAAGGCAGGCACAGGCCTGACCGGTGCAGACGTTCAGACGGATGAAGGCACGAATCATCTGCCAGACAGGGGAACGTCCCGAAGCCGGGACGACACGACCGCAAAGATCCTGGCAGGCGTGGAACATCTGCGCTCCCGCAGCGCCCATTTAACCATCGTCACCAACGATGTTTTTTCTGCGGGAAATGAATATGAGGGCGATACAGACCGCTATCTGCGGGTGCTGGCGGATGTCAACCGGGCCCTGGCGGCCGGGGCGGACAGGGTCGTGGAGCTTGTCTGCGGGCAGCCGGTGGTTCTGTGTGACCGGGGGGAGGTTTGTTTCGAAGCCGCGATTCTCTGCGGATCCGGATCCTATCGTCAGAATTGCCTCCGCGGCTCTGACGAGGGTATCTCTGCTCAAAAACGCTTCGGCATGTCAGGAAGTACGGAAACAGTGACCGGAAAAGAGGCGGAAATGATCTTTGTGACGGGTCCCCTGTACGCGGGAAAACAGGCTTATATTATGCAGGCGCTGGGCTGGACGGAGGCGGACTTTGCCGTGTATGGTGTCCGGGACGTCCAGGACCTGGCGGCGGAGGCCGTGCGGGAAGGTGAGCCGCTCACGGAGCTGGCTGACCGGCTGGCGGAGAAAAAGGTCGTGATCGCGACGGAGGTCGGCGGCGGTGTCGTCCCCATGGATCCCGTGCAGCGGCGGGAGCGCGAGGCGGCCGGACGCCTGTCCTGCCTGCTGGCGGAGCGGGCCCGGAGGGTGATCCGCGTCTGCTGCGGCCTGCCCCAGGTATTAAAGTGAAGGCCGGCAGCCTGTGGACTGCAGGGCGATTCTCCGGCAATCGGAAATGAAGACCGGAGGGCAGTCTTCCGGCCTCTCCGGTTTTCGAGACGGCGTGACCGGGGGCCGGCCGGGGACCACAGAACCGTCCCCGTGGTTCCCAAAAAAAGGAGGCACAATGAGGATCTGGCTCATCAGACATGGCAGGACGCCGCTCAATGAAGAGGGGCGCTACCAGGGAAAGCTTGATACGGGATTGTCGGAGGAGGGACAGCGCGCGCTGGAGCGGGCGGATGTCTCTCCTTCGCGGGTCTATGTCTCCCCGGCCCTGCGGGCCCGCCAGACAGCGGGCATCCTGTTTCCGGATGCAGACCAGGTGGTCGCGGAGGACCTTCGGGAGATGGATTTCGGTGCCTTTGACGGCAGGGGCTGGTGGGAGATGGAGAATGATGCCGACTACCGGTCCTGGGTGGACGGCGGCTGCCTGGGACAGTGCCCGGGGGGAGAGGACCGCGCCTCCTGCTCGGCAAGGGTCTGCGCGGCCTTTGCCCGCATCCTGGACGAAAACCTCCGAGACTGCAGGACAGATGATCTCTTCATCGTCGCCCATGGAGGGACCCAGATGGCAGTCCTGGAGGAGTGGGGCCGGCCCGCGCGCGATTACTATGCCTGGCAGACGCCCTGCGGCTGGTGCTGGTGTCTGGAGACCCCTCCGGAGCCGGGGGCCTGGAGAAGAGAAGGCCTGGGCGCTGTGGGCCGGCACAGCTTCCTGCGGGAGGATCATGCGCCGGCAGACCTGAAAAAATGAAAAACGCGTCCAATATCAGGATCGCATCCACCTGGTCTGCACAGAGATGTGCAGTGACTGTGCATCTGTACAGACACTGTCTGTACAGATCAGGGGTTGACACGGAAGGAAACTCTCGCTTATGGTAGAGTTCAGACAAAAAACATCGGGGGGAATGTCCCGCCGCAGGGTGCCGGGACATGGAGGTAAGTATGAGTGATATGAAGATCGGGCTGGGAAATACGGGAACGGATTACGGTGTCAATGATCCCAGACCCAAAAGAACCGTGGAATATTCGCAGACAGAGTGCACGCACGTGCTCCTGTATGACAGCATCAATGATTCCGGGCGCCTGTTCGGCGGCCGCCTGGTCTCCTGGATCGACGTCGCGGCCGGAGCCTGCGCCATGCGGCACACCGGCTACAAGATGACGACGGCGTCCATCGACAACCTGACCTTCAAGCGGGGGGCCTTCCTGGGCGATATCGTGGTCCTGGTCGCCCGTATGACCTATGTCGGCCGGACCTCCTGCGAGGTGCGCGTGGACTCCTACGTGGAGGACAAGAACGGATACCGGCGGGCGATGAACCGGGCCTTCCTGACCTACGTCGCGATCGATGAGAAGGGAAAGCCCCTGGAGATCCCCTACGGACTGGAGGTGCGGACCGTGGAGGAAAAGGCCAGATGGGATGGCGCCCTCCTGAGAAAGGAGTACCGCAATTCCCGCAAGGACATGGGCTTCTGACGTTTCCTTACGGAGAATGGTGTCCCCGCCGATGCTGCGGCATTTCGACGGACCGGAGACGATATGGGGATGATGAATGAGTGAAACAGTAGAGAGAAGAAGACGGATCCGCCAGGGGTCTTCCGATCCGGATAATGACGATGCGATCCGGCAGAGAAAACGCCGGGCCCGCCGCACCGCAGAGCGCGCCAGACGGGCCCGCGCAGTCCGCAGGCAGAAGGTCATGGCGGCCGCTATCGCAGTCTTCGTCCTTCTCATTGCCATTGGCGGGACGATGGTCCTGCGCCGGGCCTGGGCGACCAGCACGCTCTCGGAGGCTGTGCTCGGCTATCGGGGCCAGGTAAAAAAGTGCGCGGAAAAGGAAGGCATCAAGGAATATACCGATGTTCTGCTGGCCATCATGATGGTCGAGAGCGAGGGCGAGGGGAAGGACGTCATGCAGTCCAGCGAGTCCAAGGGACTGGAGACCAATTCACTCGAGCCGGACGAATCCATTGAGCAGGCCTGCATCTATTTCGCCGCGCTTGTGGACATTGCCCATACCTTTGAGATCGACGACAGGAACGCCCTCATCCAGGCCTACAACTTCGGCCCGGGTTACCTGTACTTTATCAGCGATCACGGCGGTAAACACACCCAGGAGCTGGCGACGGAGTACGCGAAGGAACAGTCGGGCGGAGAGAAGGTCCGCTACCTCCACCTGTACGCGATCAAAGAGAACGGGGGCTGGATCTACGGATTCGGCAACATGTTCTACGCCGCGATCGTACAGCAGTATCTGTGAACCTCTGCAGGATGATGAGGACGGATGCCGGCATATTCAATATTGATATCGTTCAGACCAGCTGCTGCCGGTCCCTTTCGGGGGGCGGCAGCGTTTTTTTGTTTTGACACCGGGCAGACCGGCGATTGCGTTACATTGTGTTAATCCATAAACATAGATTGCCTGCACACTTTTTTTTCAGTATAATTAGAAACAGCTTTGTCGGATCTTACAGGGAAGGGGGGCGGCAGGAGATCCCTGCAGCCACAGAAGGAAAGCCGGTCGTGAACCGTAACAGGGGAATGAATGGCCGGAACAGAACCGGAATCCGGCCGGTCCGGGCGGCGTGTGCTGCGGGACAAACGGGATGTATTTTATTTGAGGAGGAAAATGTATGAGCTATCAGGATCAGTACAGGCAGAAACTTGTGAGCGCGGCACAGGCGGCGGCCGTCGTCAAATCCGGTGACTGGGTTGACTACAGCTGGACCGCGACGACCCCCAGGGCAGTGGATAAGGAGCTCGCCAAGAGGCTTCCGGACCTCTATGACGTGAATTTCTACGGCGGCATCCTTATGCATGAGCCGGCGATCTTCCAGATCGAGGATCCTGCAGCGCATATGACATGGAACAGCTGGCACATGGGCGGCATCGAGCGCAAGGCCTGCGAGAAGGGCTTCGCCTTCTACGGCGCCCTCAAGTATTCCGAGCTTCCCCGCTGGTATCTGGAAAACATCAAATCCATCGATGTAGCCATCCTTCAGGTCGGCCCCATGGATGACAAGGGCTATTTCAACTTCGGCCCCAGCGCCAGCCACTCCTATGCCGCCATCAAGATCGCGAAAAAGGTCATCGTCGAGGTCAACGAGAGCATGCCGGTCATCTACGGCGACCGGTCTGCCTATGTCCACATCGATGATGTCGATATGATCGTCGAGACAGACAACGAGCCCATCGATGCCATGCCGCCCGCAAAGCCCGGCACGGACGTCGACAAGGCGGTCGCGGAGCTCGTCGTCAAGGAGATCCCGGACGGCGCCTGCCTCCAGCTCGGCATCGGCGGCATGCCCAACACCATCGGCAAGATGATCGCCGAGTCCGACCTCAAGGACCTGGGCGTTCACACAGAGATGTATGTCGACGCCTTCGTGGACATGGCGGAGAAGGGCAAGATCACCGGTATGTGCAAGCCTTTTGACCGCGGCCTGCAGACCTTTGCCTTCGGCGCGGGCACCAGGAAGATGTACGACTACCTCGACAGGAACCCGGCCATCAAGTCCGCCTCCGTCGACTATGTCAACCACTACTTCCGCGTCGCCAACCTGGACAATTTCATCTCCATCAACAACGCGGTCGACATGGACCTCTTCGGCCAGATCAACGCCGAGAGCTCGGGTACAAAGCAGATCTCCGGCGCAGGCGGCCAGCTCGACTTCGTCCTCGGTGCCTACGGCGCTCCCGGCGGCAAGACCTTCCTCTGCATGTCTTCGACATTCAAGAAGAAAGACGGCAGCATTGCCAGCCGCATCCGCCCGACCCTGGCGCCCGGCAGCATCGTGACCGACACCCGTCCCAACGTCATGTACGTCGTGACCGAATATGGAATCAAAAACCTCAAGGGCCTCAGCTCCTGGCAGCGCGCAGAGGCGCTCATCAGCCTGGCGCACCCGGATTTCCGCGATGAGCTCATCAAGGAAGCCGAGAAGATGCACATCTGGAAGCGCAGCAACAAGCGCTGATCACATGTGGATCAGAGTGTGGAGCGCAATGATCTCAGGGCAGAAGCGATCGGCTTCATAAAAACAGAATAACAGGAAAACAAAGATGTTCCCTGCCGGACAGGCCAAAACCTGCCGGCAGGGAGTTTTTTTCACTTTTTCAGATATAAAGTGATCTGTATAGATTTCAAAGAGAGGCGGCTTCCGGTCATTTTGCTGCCTGCAAAAGCGGAATGGGAAAGAAGGCGGGCTTCCGCGACCGGCCGGGAAGTCAAAATACAAGCCCAAGCAGTTTGCTGACATGCGTGCAGGTTTCCGAGACCCGCCGGGAAGTCAAATCGACAGGTCAGATGAAAAATTTACCATTTTACCGCGTTAAAATGCTATAATGAGACAGATAGTGTATCTGTTCGTTTTTTTTCAGGGAGATTTATATGGACTTTGCGAGTATTCTGACACAGATCGACGATGTGCTCTATACCTGGCTGCTCATCTACCTGCTGGCCGGCAGCGGCATCTACTTTACCGTGCGGACCCGTTTCGTCCAGATCCGGCGCTTCCGTGACGCCCTGGCCTGTATGATGGAAAAAAAGGAGGGTGATAAGGGCGTCTCCTCCTTCCAGGCCCTGATGATCGCCACAGCCTCCCGCGTGGGAACCGGAAATATGGCCGGCGTCGCGACTGCCATCATCCTGGGCGGCCCCGGGGCGGCCTTCTGGATGTGGCTCATGGCGGTCCTGGGTTCCGCATCGGCCTTTGTCGAGAGTACCCTGGCCCAGATCTACAAGAAAAAGGAGGGGGATTCCTTCAAGGGCGGGCCGGCCTACTACATTGAGCGCGCCCTCCACGCCCGCTGGCTGGGCATCGTCTTCGCCATCTCGCTGATCGCGACCTTTGCCTTCGGCTTCAACGGCCTGCAGTCCTACAACATCGTCTCGGCCTTCGGCGTCTATGTGCCCGATCTCGAACACAGCATCCTGCCCACCGTGATCGGCATCATCCTGGCGGTCTTCTCCTGCATCATCTTTTTCGCAGGAGACTTCATCGGCAAGATCTCCTCCGTGCTGGTCCCGCTCATGGCCGGCCTGTATATCCTGATCGGCATCTTTGTCATCCTGACCAACATCACCCGCCTGCCGGGTGTCCTGGCCATTGTCATGGCAGATGCCTTCAACTTCAAGTCCATCTTCGGCGGCTTCACGGGCTCCTGCATGGTCCTGGGCATCAAGCGCGGCCTCTTCTCCAATGAGGCCGGCATGGGCTCCGCCCCCAACGCCTCCGCCTCCGCGACCGTCTCGCACCCCGCCAAGCAGGGCCTGGCCCAGATCATCTCGGTCTACATCGACACCCTCCTGATCTGTTCCACGACCGTCTTCCTGATCCTCCTGACCGGGGACTGGGCTGACACCGGCTACTCGGGCATCCCGCTCCTGCAGCAGTGCGTCGCCCGCGTCATCGGCCCCGTCGGCATCCACTTCGTGACCGTGATCGTCTGCCTCTTTGCCTTCACCTCCATCATCGGCAACTACTTCTACGCGGAGGCCAACATCCTCTTTATCACGAAGAACAAGACGGTCATGACCATCTTCCGCATCTGCGCGGCCGTCATGGTCTTCATCGGTGCCGGCAACAGCCTGGACGTCGCCTGGAGCCTCGCCGACATCACCATGGGCCTGGAGGCCGTCGTCAACATCATCGCCATCCTGCTCCTGGGCCGCATCGCCTTCGCCGCCCTCGACGACTACGAGAAGCAGAAGGCCGCCGGCAGGGACCCCGTCTTCCACGAATCCAACATCGGCCTGACCGATACAGATGTGTGGAAGTGAGAGGAGCAGATCCAGCATCCGGACGGATCATCAGCACTTTGGCCGGCGCGGATGTGTGGAAGTGAAACATGTGTGACAGAATGCTGTCCCGGGCTGCCCGGGGCAGCATTTGTTCTTTGTGTTCTTTGTTATGAGTACACATCTTCATACAGGCCTGGACGGCAGAGAGAGCGGCGCTGACAGGACGGACAGGATGGCCCGGATTCCGGCCGGGGTTTGGCCGGGGTGAAAGAAAGCTGAGACGGGCAAGCTGCAGCGTTGATCCCACCGCTTATGGAAACGGGGGTCTTCCCCACTGAGATCATATAGAAGCGGGGGTCTTCCCCCACTGAGATCAAGCAGAAAAAGTCAGAAACCGATATTTTTCTAAAATGTCTGAAAAATGCGACAATTAAGAAAACAGACAGATATTTGATTGACAATTCAAGATAAAATGCTATAATAGACACATCAAAGCGATAGACGTTACCCGGGTAAACAAATACAATTGTCGATCGATTGAAACTGTTGTTAGATCAAGGAGCAGTTGGTTGTTTAAAACGTCTTGAAGTATTTTATTCTAAATAGATTTGATGAGTTTCATAATTTCGTGGAAGTGATCAATCTGTTTGCAGCACCATTGAAATCTGGGTAAAGGAGGTACGGTCCGAAGTACAATTAAATTTTTCCCACAAGGACACTTTTAAAAACTTTTGACTGAACTGTAAAAATCCAGGAAAGGAAGGTACGGACCAATTATCTAAGTAGTCTTGGCTCTATAAAGTTCGTGTCGAAGATCATCCGAATATTGCAGAGAGTTCGTGAAGGGGCAGGTTTGCAATACGTTCGTGATTAATATTATTTTCGAAAGCTGCACAGAGGTGTACTGACAGGATGTCGATCCTGCAGATTCGCAGCAGCGAAAAACTCGGAAAACGATATTCCGGTCCCGAGGAAGTGATGAGTCCAACCGGATCCCGGAAGAAGAAGGATGAAGAGGAAGAAGATAGTAGATAAATCTGCAGAACGGATGATTGGAGAAGAGGAACCGTTTCAATCCATATTCAATGAAAAGTGAACCAGTACATCCCCCGCAATAAACAGTTCTCATTCGAACAGCATTGCGAACGTGATGAAAGGAGTTCCGGGTACCATCTGCAGACGAGAAATGCAGGTGAGAAATAAAGTTGGATCAGGAAAAACGGGGAATCAAAAAATAATTGAATACGGAGGTATGAACCATTGGACAAGAATTCCTGAGAAGGGATGTTGATCACAGGCGAGAAACGCCGGACAACATCCCTTCTCTTGTTGTGTACAGGAATTCTTTTTTTGCGGGGATTTCAGCTTGCCGATGACTTATTGAGCAAGTATTCACAGGGGCAGAGGGCAGCCGCCGAATCTGAGTCTGACAGGGGAAGAGGGCAGCTGCCGGATCTGAGTCTGACAGGTGCAGAGGGCAGCCGCCGGATCTGAGTCTGATTTTACGCCCGCTGCAGATTCAGCAGACATTGGCAGCGCGTGACAGCGTCTGTTCGGCTCTTTCAGGTCAGATAGAGGGACCGGAGCGCAGCTTTCTTTTCATCCGTTACGCCCAGGCGGTCCCGCAGGAAGGCATCCATGCCGCCGAAGTCATTGTCAATGGTGCTGTAGAAGGTCTCGATATAGGATTCATCCGCGCCGAAGAGGTAGCCGAGGGCACGGTCCACGACAGGATCGTTGGTCCCGGCATTTTTTTTGACCCAGGCGGACAGCATGCGGACGTCTTCGGCCAGGCACTCGTTGGTATAGAGGTAGTCCGCGATGATGTCCTCGCGCGGAACGCCCAGGATCTCCTCGGTGAAGATGGCGCCGAGCCCTGCCCGGTCCTTGCCG
>OCTW013394226.1_pt1 | contig 10545 bp, 9 predicted proteins | sample 1539671 | NCBI WGS metagenome assembly OCTW01 (sample SAMN02144230, study PRJEB22623) | gut metagenome | biome: sheep rumen | host: Ovis aries | place: New Zealand
ATAAAAATAGATATGTCTTGGTGGATTTAACCAACTACCTTATCAATAAAGGTTATTATTAACTATCTTTATCTTAATATATAAATATTTCTATTAAAAAAAAGGTGAAGAAAATTATTCAGAATCAGCCATTCTTTTAAGAGATTCGGAACAAGTTTCCATTTTCATATTCAATTCTTTTTCTACTTTATTAACATTTAATGATGAGTCTCTAGGTCGTGGTGCCTTTTGAATGAATTGTGAACTGGTGGTTGGATTGATTAGTGAATCATCCAAATCAAAGGCATCGGCAATTTTTCTTGTAAAATCAAATCTGTTTATGGCATCATTTCCTGCAGTATGGAAAATTCCATTTTTATTTTTCTGTGCAATTTTAAATATTGCTTCAGCAGCATTATCTGCAAGAGTTGGTGAATTTATCTGGTCAGTAACAATATTGATTTCATTTTTCTGTCTTAACTGTTCGATTACCCATGTGGTAAAGTTTAATCTGCTATGCCATCCATAAAGCACACTTACTCTTGCAATAGCCCAGTCATCACTATATTTGGCCAACTGCACTTCACCGTCATATTTTGATTTGGCGTAAATACCTAATGGATTGACTTTTTCATCTTCTTTGTAATAACCGCGTTCGCCATCAAAAACAAAATCTGTTGAGACATAAATAATTTTTGCATTGATGTCATGGGCTGCTTTAGCTAAAAATCCCGTTCCATCACCATTTACTGAATATGCCTTTTTGCGTTCGTCTTCACATAAGTCCACATTGGTCATAGCTGCACAATGTATAATCACGTCAGGATTTTCTTTCTCAACAGCAGATTTTACTTCTTTTTCATTGGTTATGTCACATTTAATTGTATTCTCTGATGGATTACTATTATGGACTAACGTTAATTCATCGTTGTCATTTGATACAGCAGCAAGTCTTTCACCTAAAAGACCGCTACCTCCGGTTATAAAGTATTTCATAATAATATCTTTGGATTATTAAGTATAAATTATTATCTTGATAAGAGAATACTGATTATCATGGGTTCATAAACTTTTATTATCTTAATATCTTTGTATCAATAAAGAATTTAACTTATGTTTATAAATAGAAAAATTTTTTTTATATGATCTGGTATAATGAAAATATATTAAAGAATAGGTGTACTATAATGAAAAAAGTTAAAATCACTGTTTTAAAAACTACATTAAACAAGCAATTGGCCGAGGAGTATGGAGTTGAAAATTTGTCTGTGTGTCCGATGCTTAAGGAAGGGGAAGTATTTTATGCCGATTATGCAAAACCGGATAATTTCTGTGATGAGGCATGGAAGGCAATATATCAGTACGTATTTGCATTGGCACATGGTGCCGGGGATGATGTGTTCTATTATCATGACTGGATTGAAAAACCTGGTGTGGCAATAGTTTGTTGTAACGATGGATTAAGGCCAGTAATTTTTAAACTTGAATCTACAGATATGGAATCCACTTTGGAAAAGTAATTCTTATATGGCTTTAATGATATATTTATAGCAACAAACACAATATTTGCAAACAATACTGAAAGTAACAATTATTAACAAACATAACGGCAACATTCAAGTATCAAAAACTAATAATAAGATCTTCCTTTTATTATCTTTTTATAAATTTATTTATTAAATAACAATAGGGCTAATATTCTCTTTTTATAACTGATAAAACTAATAATTCTCAAATATTTTCCGTTTATTAGAAATTTTATTAATTAAAAGAAATAAAGTACTAATTGTTATATGTTTAAAATATTTTGGAAAATTTGTTTTGAAAAAGTGTCTTGAATAAAATTATTCATTTCACATTTTTTTTTTTAAAAACAACGCTTTAAAATAAGGGAGGTTAAAAAAAGTTGATAAATAATAAAATCATTTTTTTATCAATATTGTTAGTGCTTATCGCAAGTTTTAGTGTTGTCAGTGCAGCGGATACAACAAACAATGGTACCGTAGCTCAAACAACACAACAAACTGAAGCTACAAACGCAAGCATGTTGACAACAAATGATGATTATACAGTTCAAACATTACAATCAACACAATCATGCAACTTAAACAAAAACCTTAACAATTCTGAGGGGGTAAAAAATTCCGCCACATCCGAAGAAGTTGACCCGTTAACTGAGGATACAATATTGAAAATTGATCCTGTAGGACATGACAATATTAAGTATCATGATACCATCATTTTAACAGGAAGGCTCACGGATAAAGAACAAAATGGAGTACAGGGTAAAATTCATTTAAACTTCAATAATAGTCATGCTACAGTAGTATCTGCAGAAAATGGTGATTTTTTCTATTTTTATTATGTAAGTAAAATGGGAAGTTTCAACATCACCGCAGCTTATAATGGTAATGGGATTTATTCAGCATCAAATGATTCGGTGGTTATTGATGTGAACAAGCAAAATTCACGAATAGTGCTAAACAATATAACTTCTGTTAGATCAGGTGATGCTGCGGTTATTGGTGGTCGATTGATTGATACTGAAGGAAATGGATTCTATGGTACTGTTAAACTGTTGATTAATCAGGGTCGTGCAACTGTTAAAACAGATAATCGGGGTTATTTCACATATAACTGTACTATAGGTAAAGTAGGAATAAATAATGTAACAGCATGGTATCTTGAAAGTGATAAGTACACAGCATCAGATAACACAACTACAACGTTTGTTATTAATAAAAAGAAATTGTATACCAGAATCGTTTTTGATGATATTGAACCTGTTGAACTTGGTGAAAACATCACAATAAGCGGTAAATTGCTCGATGAAAATGATGATCCTGTAAGGGGTACTGTTAAATTGTGGATTAAAAATGGTCGCGCAACTGTTAAAACAGATGCAAATGGAGTATTTTCCTATGTTTATACTACGAAAAGAGCAGAATCACTTATCATTAAAGGTTCATACTTGGGAACTAATCGTTATAATAACATAACTAATGTAACTACTAACGTGACTGTAAGAAAAATTTCTGCTAAGATCAATTTGGAAATGATTGAACCTGTACATTACACAACCGTTTCTTTAGTTAATGGAATGATGTATGAGTATACCACACCCGGCTGGTCACCTAAACCTTACACAAATATAACTTTTAAGGGGCAGTTGGTTGATAAATTTGGAAAGGGTATTACCGATACATTAAAAATTACATATGATGGGCCTTATTATTATTTAAAAACAGATGCTGACGGATATTTCACACGTAATGTGACAATTGATGCAAATCGTACTTGGTTCAACTTCATTGTATTCTTCGATGGAAATAACAATTACTTAAGATCTCATTCAATTTTTAAATTTAATGTAACGGATGAATCATAACAATGAGATTTATCTCGTTCTTTCTTTTTTTTTATTTAATTATACGAATATTTTAATAATTATTTTATTTTAGTTAACATGAAATTTACTTTCCGAGTACACATTATCATCTTTTCATTAATTTTATTAATTTAATCGGAGAAATATAATAAACAATTATAAAGCATTTATATAAACAACTAGGTGATTAGTTTGAAAATTATGATAACCGGTGGAGCAGGTTTTATAGGCTCAAATTTTGTTCATTACATTGCAAACAAATATGATGATTATGAGATAACCGTTTTAGATAAATTGACCTATGCGGGAGATATGGAAAACCTTGCAGGTCTTGAAAACATCAATTTTATAAAAGGGGATATTGCAGATGAAGTAGCTGCTTCACAAGCTATGGAAGATGCGGATTATGTTGTTAATTTTGCAGCAGAAACACATGTGGATAAATCAATTACTGATCCGGCATCTTTTGTCAAGTCTGATGTTTTGGGTACTCAGAATTTATTGGAACTTGTCAGAAAATATGATGTTGAAAAATACATTCAGATTTCAACTGATGAGGTTTATGGAAGTATTCTTGAAGGTTCATTTAAGGAAACCGACAACATAGATCCGTCCAGTCCTTATTCTGCAAGTAAGGCTGGTGGAGATTTACTGGTGAGTGCATACTATAAAACATATGGTATTCCTGTAATGATTACAAGAAGCAGCAATAACTTTGGTCCTAGACAATTTCCTGAAAAGCTTATACCATTATTCATATTAAAAGCATTACATGATGAAAAATTACCTGTATATGGTGACGGTAAAAATGTACGTGATTGGATTTATGTGGAAGATAACTGTGCCGGTGTAGATACGGTTCTGCATAAGGGAAAAATTGGTGAAGTATATAATATTGGTGGAGGGAATGAAAAGAATAACCTTGAAATTACCAAATTAATTCTTGAAAAACTCGGTAAACCTGAAACCTTAATTGAACATGTTGAAGACCGTTTAGGACACGATAGACGTTATTCATTGGATGCAACAAAAACTAAAAAACTTGGATGGGAACCTAAATGGACCTTTGAAGATGCAATGGAAAAAACTGTCAACTGGTACAAAGAAAATTCAGAGCGTTTGTATAAAGCTACAAAAACATTATAACCTCCCATTTTCTATTTTTTTTACATATCTTTCGAACAGCTATTTTTAAAATTAATAAAATTTATATTATCTTAAAAATAAAGATAAAAGTATATTAGAAGATTATAAACTTTCTTTTATATTAAATAACTTAATTCTGTGGTGAATTTGATGAAAGGTATTATTTTATCTGGTGGTCATGGAACAAGATTAAGACCATTGACTCATACCGGACCTAAACAATTGATTCCAATAGCAAATAAACCAGTTATCGAGTATGCTATCGAGGACTTACATGATGCTGGCATTAAGGATATTGGTATTATTTTAGGAACTAATATGCCTAATAAAATTAAGGAAGCATTAGGTGATGGTTCAAGATTTGGTGTTAATATAACCTATATTATGCAAGGTGAACCTAAAGGTTTGGCACATGCAGCTAAAACAGCCCAAGATTTTGTAGGCTCAGATTCCTTTGTAATGTATCTGGGAGACAATATTCTCAAATCAGGAATTGAAGAATTTGTCAGTGGATTTGATGAATCAGATTTCTCTTCAAGATTACTTTTACAAGAAGTTGAAGATCCTAGACAGTTTGGTGTTGCCGAATTGAATGATGACGGAAAGATAATTAATCTGGTTGAAAAACCTGAACATCCAAAAAGCAATTTGGCATTGGTTGGTATATATCTGTTTAAAAATAATATTTTTGAAGCAATCGATAAAATTGAACCTTCATGGAGAAATGAACTGGAAATAACAGATGCTATCCAACAATTGATAGATGATGGATTCAATGTAGATTCATTTGTAGTTGAAGGATGGTGGAAGGATACCGGAAAACCTGAAGATGTTTTGGATGCAAATCAATTAATCCTTGAAACAATTAAAACGGATATTCAAGGGGAAATTGAAGAAGATGTAAAAATCAAGGGTCGAGTAATTATTGGAAAAAACACAGTTATCAAATCAGGGTCCGTGATAAAGGGACCTGCAATAATAGGTCAAAATTGTGAAATTAAAGGTTATGTAGGACCATACACTTCTATTGGAGATGGCACTCAAATAATTGAATCAGAGATAGATTCTTCCATAATTATAGGAAATTCCATTATACGCTCTGATAAACGTATTACAGAAAGTCTATTGGGATTAAACTCTCAAATATTGTCAGATAAGAAAACATATCCTAAAGGAAGAAGTTTTGTTATAGGAGAAAACTCAATAATTAAATTATAAAGGAGATTAACAATGAAAGCAGTTATACCTGCAGCTGGATTAGGAACAAGATTCTTGCCGGCTACAAAGGCACAACCTAAAGAAATGTTGCCTGTATTTAACAAACCAACCATACAGTATGTCGTAGAAGAGGCAGTTAATTCGGGCATTGATGACATACTGATTATTACAGGTAAAGGAAAAAGACCTATTGAAGATCATTTTGATAAATCATGGGAACTGGAATACAATTTAGAACAAAAAGGTAAACTGGATTATCTTGAAGAAGTACAATCCATCTCCAACATGGCTGATATTTATTATGTTCGTCAGAAAAAACAAAACGGACTTGGTGATGCAATCAATTGTGCTAGAAAACATATTGGTGATGAACCTTTTGCTGTTTTATTAGGAGACACAATCACATATTCAGAAAATCCATGCACAAAACAGTTAATTGATGTTTATGAAAAGTATGGTGGATCTGTAATTGCCATAGAAGAGTTACCTGAAAGAAAAATAGAAAGATACGGAATCGTTGATGGAACCGAAATTGAAAACAATATATTTAAGGTAAACAATTTGGTTGAAAAACCAAAACTGGAAGATGCACCATCCAATTTAGGTATTACCGGAAGATACATATTAACTCCTGACATATTCGATAAACTGGACAACACTGAAGCAGGAGTAGGTGGAGAAATTCAACTGACCGATGCAATTAATGCCCAGGATAATGTTTATGCAACCACCTTTGAAGGAACAATCTATGACATTGGTAATACAATGGAATGGCTAAAAAGTTCTATCGACATGGCATTAACTCATGATGATGCCAGAGACGAAATATTAGATTACATTAAGCAAAAACTTAATGAATTTAATTAACTTATTTTTTTTACTATTTTTATACAGATTATTTAAAAAAAAAGAATTTAAAAAAAGAATTAAATGTTTGAAGGGTCAGTAATTTCACCTTTAATTGCTGAAGCCGCTACAACAGCAGGGTTTGATAAGTACACATATGATTTTGCACTACCCATTCTACCTAAAAAGTTTCTATTGGTTGTGGATATGCATGTCATATCATCGGTCATAACACCCATATGTGCACCTAAACAAGGTCCACATCCTGGATTGCATACTATGGCATTTGATTCAAGGAACGTTTGGATAATTCCGTTTTCTATTGCTTTCTGATATATTTTACGGGAAGCAGGGAATACCAATAATTGAACGTCCTCATGTATTTTATGATTTTTCAATATTTCGGCGGCCTGCACTAAATCTTCATATCTGCCGTTGGTACATGAACCAAGAACAGCCTGGTTGATTGTGGTTCCCTCTACCTTATCAACGTCCTCTACGTTGTCCACGTTATGAGGGCATGCAACCTGAGGTCTTAAATCATCCACATCAAAGTCGTATATTTTTTCGTATTGGGCGTTTTTATCAGGTGTTGTTATTTCGTAGTTTTTAATTCCACGTTGTGCCAGATATCTTTTGGTATCATCATTAGGCACCATTATACCGTTTTTTGCACCACATTCAATAACCATGTTTGTCATGGTCATCCTTGCATCTACTGATAAGTTGTCTATTGTTGATCCATGGAATTCCAGGCTTTTATATGTTCCACCATATGATCCCAGTTCTTTTATGATGTTCAATATCAGATCTTTTGAATAAACATGTTCTTGAAGAGTACCTTCTACGTTTATTTTAATACTTTCAGGGACGTTAAACCAGGTTTTACCTGTGGCATATACCATTGCCAGGTCAGTTGCTCCAAGTCCTGTTGAAAATGCTCCGAAAGCTCCGTAGGTACATGTATGTGAGTCGGCACCGACTATCACAGTTGATGGTTTAACATGTCCTTCCTGTGGTAGAACTTGGTGACAAATACCTTCACCCTGTTTGTATATGTTCTTTATTCCCTGTTTTTTTGCAAAATCCCTAACGACTTGTTGAAATTCTGCAGAACCCATTGTGTTTGCCGGTACGTTATGGTCAAAAACCAATACTATTTTATCCGGATCCCATACTTTATCGGCTAATTTTTCAAACACTTTAATTGTTGGGGGACTGGTTCCGTCATGACTCATTGCAACATCAATATTTGCATTAATTGTATCTCCGGGACTGACTTCTTCTTTATTTGATGCTTTTGCCAGTATTTTCTCGCTAATGTTCATTTAAATCATCATCTTTCAACGTTTGCTTTTAATAATATTTCATCAAATTTTTCATTAGTTATTTCAAAGCCTTTTTCACGTTCTTCCTTAACTATTTTAACTATTTCTAAAAGTTTTTCGTTATCCACTTTAATATTCAATGAATCTAATTTTTCTTCAATTGCAGCTTTACCGGAGTGTTTTCCTAGTACAATCTGTCTTTTTGTTCCGATCATTTCAGGTAGGAACGGTTCGTATGTAAACGGATTCTTTACTATTGCATCCACATGTATTCCGGATTCGTGTCTGAAAACGTTGTTTCCTACAATGGCCTTGCTGTCTGGAACTGGGATTTTACTGTATTTGGAAACCAGTTTGGACAATTCTGATATTACTTCTGTATTAAATCCTAAATCCTTATTGTATAATAATTTCAGTGCCATTATTAATTCTTCTAATGATGCATTTCCTGCCCTTTCACCAATACCGTTAACTGTTGTTGATATTGCTGATGCTCCCTCGAATAAACCTGCAATGGAGTTTGCTACTGCAAATCCGAAATCGTTATGACAGTGTAGAGCAATTTCCACATCTATTTCCTTTCTGATATTTCTAACCAGATATTGCATAGCGTATGGATTTATTGAACCAGTAGTGTCTGCAATATGAATTCTGTCGGCTTTGTGGTCCTGTGCCATTTTGTATATTTCCAGTAATTTAGGTAACTCTGTACGTGTCGCATCTTCTGCAGAAAAAGCAACGAATAGGCCATGATCTTTTCCATAGTCAACGGCATCCATACAGATTTCATTAATAACATCCCTTGGTTTGTCCATTTTCACTTTCAAATGTAAATCAGAAAGACCCATAAATGTTATAATTCCACTTACATCAGCATCCAGTGCTGCATCAATATCTTCTTTTTTTGTTCTGGTTAAACAAATAATTTGGGCGTCCAATCCTTCATTAGCAATTGTCTTCACTGATTTTTTTTCGTTTTCTGATACAATAGGAAAACCTGCTTCAATTTGGGGTATTCCAAGTTCGTCAAGTTTATGTGCAATCTCTAACTTTTCATCTAAAGAAAAACATACTCCTGGAGTTTGTTCTCCATCTCTAAGCGTTGTATCATATATCTTAATATTTTCAGGCAGGTTATATTCCACCTCTTTATTATATATACTAACGAATCTGTCCTTAATTTTAGTTTCCCCCTTGTTTAATTATATAATATAATTATTAGAAACAATTAATTTTTTAATTTATTATTTAACTAATGTTTTGTTATTTATTTTTATTTTACTAGTATTTTTATAAAGTATATACATTATATTTATTTTATTAGTTAATATTATTTGTCTTATTTTTTTCTAGTAATTCAAGGTAGGATGTTTTTTCAAATCCTTCGGTTATGCCTAACTTAGCAAATATTTCAAAAATGTTCTTTTGTATTGGTTCAATGTTGTCTTCATCTGATGCAACATACTCTATTTCTATAAAATAACCAAGTTCATTTAACTTATCAACTGTGATGGTATATTCTTCATATTTAAATATTCTTCTAACTTTATTCACTATTGCTGATGGCTTATAACCTAAATTAATCAAGATGTCAGTCATGTGTTCCTTACTGTCAATTGTCACTTCAATTTCTTTTCTGGTTTTGGTTTCTGAATCTAATTTAGGACCTTTAAATGTTAAAATATTAATAAAATCATCACCGTCAGGAATTTCCCTAATACGTAATGCTTCATCAGTTTTTTTAAAATCCCTATTTTCTCCATTGAAATAGATGTCCCTTTGAATTTCAGTATGTGAGTATTCACCACCAATATTCTTAATTTTTTCAAATGTCAATTTGGGATTAGTAATTTTTGCCTTAATTTCAATTTCAATCATTTTCATACACGTTTTTCTTTTTTTTATATATTATTTGAAAATAATAATATATTAATAATAGGTATATTTATAAAGTAAAAAGACACATATATAAATACATAATATGTTATTTGGTATTTTTTTAAATAAATTATATTGATATATATTTAAAAATAAGTGGTTGGCTGATTTCTTAAACTCCCTAGGATTTTATTCAAGAAATTAATTTTATTATAGTTTTTAATCTTTTTAACTAGTAATATTGCTCAACCGTGATATTTAGAATTATGCTAAATTATTTTTATCACTTAATTGGAGGAAAAATAAAATGTCAGATGTTGAAATTAAAGTTGAAAACATTGTAGCATCCGCAACATTATTTGATTCAAAAGATAGGAAATTGGATTTACCTGGAGTTGCACCTGCTTTAGAAAATGTAGAGTACAACTTAGAACAATTTCCAGGATTAGTTTTCAAACTTAAAGAGCCTAAAACAGCTGCTTTAATATTTGGATCTGGTAAATTGGTATGTACTGGAGCAAAATGTATTGAAGATTCAAAAACTGCAATACGTATGACAGTAGATAAAATCAGGGAATTAGATCCTGAAATACCTGAAGAATATGAAATTAAAATACAGAATATTGTTGCATCAGCTAATTTAGGAAAAGTATTGAATTTAGAAGCTGTGGCTTTAGATTTAGAAAATACTGAATATGAACCAGAACAATTCCCTGGTTTAGTATACAGATTATCTGATCCAAAAGTAGTTTTACTTTTATT
>OCTW011520613.1_pt1 | contig 10543 bp, 7 predicted proteins | sample 1539671 | NCBI WGS metagenome assembly OCTW01 (sample SAMN02144230, study PRJEB22623) | gut metagenome | biome: sheep rumen | host: Ovis aries | place: New Zealand
AATATGTCCAGATCCGCTTCCTACTTCGAGAGCGGCATCGGCAGAGGCATGGGCTTCCGTGACTCCAACCAGGATCTGCTCGGCTTCGTTCACCAGATCCCCGACAGAGCAAGAGAGCGTATACTTGACCTCGCTGCTACACAGTTCGAGGACGGCGGCTGCTATCACCAGTATCAGCCCCTTACAAAGAAGGGCAACGATGCCATCGGCGGCGACTTCTCCGACGATCCGCTGTGGATGATCCTTTCCACCGCTCAGTACATCAAGGAGACAGGCGACTATACCATCCTTGACGAGCAGGTGCCCTATGACAACGACGAGAGCAAGGCTCAGAGCATGATGCACCACCTGAAGATGAGCTTCTGGCACGTTGCAAACTGCGTAGGACCTCACGGCCTGCCTCTTGCAATGAGAGCAGACTGGAACGACTGCCTCAACCTCTCCTGCCATTCCGATACCCCCGGCGAGAGCTTCCAGACCTATACCTCTCCCAAGTACGGCGAGAAGAAGTTCAGCCAGGTTGCCGAGTCCGTGATGGTCGCTGCTATGATGAGCTTCATCGGACCCGAGTACGTTGCGCTCTGCAAGTACAAGGGACTTGATGACGAGGCCGCCAAGGCTCAGGCTGAGATCGACAAGATGAACAAGAACACCCTCGAGTACGGCTGGGACGGCGAGTGGTTCCTCCGCGCTTACGACGACTTCGGCAAAAAGGTCGGCTCTCACGAGAACGAGGAGGGCAAGATCTTCATCGAGCCTCAGGGCTTTGCTGTAATGGGCGGCCTTGGCAAGGAGAGCGGCAAGGACATCATCACACTGAACAGCGTGAAGAAGTATCTTGATACCAAGTACGGCCTTGTGCTGAATAATCCTGCATTCACAAGATACTACAAGGAGTACGGCGAGATCTCTACATATCCCGGCGGCTATAAGGAGAATGCCGGTATCTTCTGCCATAACAACGCGTGGATAATCTGCGCCGAGGCAGTAGCCGGACGCGGCGATCAGGCCTTTGAGTATTACTCCAAGATCGCTCCCGCATATCTCGAGGACATCTCCGACCTGCACAGGACCGAGCCCTATGTTTACGCTCAGATGATCGCAGGCAAGGACGCCAAGAGACACGGCGAGGCAAAGAACAGCTGGCTGACAGGTACAGCCTCCTGGAACTTCGTGGCTATCTCCCAGTACATTCTCGGTATAATCCCAGATTACAACGGCCTCAAGGTGGATCCCGCTATCCCCGAGGCTTGGGACGGCTACAAGCTGACCAGAAAGTTCCGCAACAACACCTACAACATCACCTTCAAGAACCCCGAGCACGTTAGCAAGGGCGTCAAGAGCGTAGTCGTTGACGGCGTTAAGATCAACGGAAATGTTCTGCCCGTATTTGAGGCAGGCACAGAGCACGAGGTAGAGGTAGTCCTCGGCTAAAAAGTTTATATGCAGACCCGTTGGCTTTGTGCCTTCGGGTCTGTTTTTGTATTCTCGGGCGGATAGCGTTTTCCGAAACAGTGAAAACGTTTTCGTGAAAAATTCACAAAGCGGCGCAATGTTTTTTGTGCAAATCATATTAACAAAATATCCGATATTTGACGTTTATTACTACAAAGGCGCGAAAAATGGCCTTAAATTCTCCAAATCGCAAAATTGACGTTTATTCGGCCATGTGCTATAATTTAGTAGATAAGATATTACTGTGTAAAGGAGAATAAGCCTATGATAAAGAAACTGCTGCCTGTGATCGCAGGCGCCGCGATGGCCCTTTCGGCTTCGGGCATCTCGGTCTTCGCCGAGGACATCGAGATCAAGACCGACAAGGCCGAGACCACAAGCGACGGGATCTCGTGCGTTCTGGCGCAGGACAAGTTCTCGGCGGCTCAGATCACCAACGAGACTTCTATCACCGTAAAATATGAGGGCGGCGAGGACAGCGCCGAAAGCCCCGTGAAGCTGATGCTCACCTACTGGAACAGTGAGAGCGACGCAAACGGCGGCGCAGGCGAAGCTGCCACCTGCGAGGTCATTCCTTCGGCCTTCGGCGACGGCGAAGCCACAGCAGATTATAAAGATCTGCTCAAGGGCATCGGCAGCGCGGACTTTTCACCCGTCATGGAGATCGCCGTGGCAGCAAACGGCGCCGAGATCACCTGCAAGAGCGTGACCGCCAATAATGCCGCCGCCCGCGACGACGTCAAGGACAGCACAAACCCCGTTGCCTTCGACGTTTCCGCCGCCAAGGACAGCAGCAACTGGAGCCAGTCCGTCAGCTATGACTTCAACGTCTTCGACGCCTCGAGAATGACCACTTCTTCCAAGGTGATCGTGAATTTTGAGTGCGACGAGGAGGAGCCCGAAAGCTCACCCGTAGAGCTCATTATCCAGAGCTGGGAAGACCCTGACACGCCGATGAACGACGGCGGAAATGTATGGGCCAAGGTCGCTCCCGCCGATTTCGGCGATGGCTGGGCGGTCTTCAACTATGTTGATATGATCGAGGCCTACGGCAGCGCGGACTTCTCAAAGGTAAGCGCCATCAACGTCGGCGACACGGGCACCTCCACTATCAAGTGTACAGGAATGTACATAACTAACTGCAAGCTCGTCGGCTCACACGTTATCCCCGAGGACGAGGAGACCGCCTCCGAGGGCGAAGATGCCTCGGCAGCAGAGGAGTCTGTAGCAGAGTCCGCTCCCGAGACCACAACGACCGCAGCCGCAGATCCCGCACCCGAGGAGACCACAGCCGCCTCCGCAGCCGAATCAAGCTCGTCTTCGGGCAGCAACGTGATCTTCGTCGTCATCGGCGTTGTGGCAGGCATCGTGCTGGCAGTTGCCGTGCTGTTCATAATCCTTGGCAGAAAGAGCAAGGAATCTTACGACGTCGAGTCTCATCAGTTCGTAAAGAAGAAGTAAGACAGGATCATCAAGCCCTCGCAGAAAGCGGGGGCTTTTTTGATATTTTTTGAAACAGCGGTAACCTTTTCTTCCCTGAGTAATCTAATAAACAGAGAACAGCAAAAGCGGTGCGTTTCGGATATAGCTTTCAGGCATAACGAGGGGCGGTTTTGCGGGTCGTATTCAAAAAAGGCATAGCCAAACTGTTTTTGATATGATATAATAAAGATAACCGATCGGGAGGGATCTGTATGTTAAAAAAACTTGCCACTATCTTCGCGGCGGTCTGTATGAGCATTGGCCTTGCAGCCTGTGCAAATACCGAAAGCTTTGATCCTTCACAGGTGAGCGAGGCCCCTGACAGTTCGGTCTCCGAGACCGCGACCTACACGACCACTGCCACGACCGCTCCCGCGACCGAGAGCGCCACGGCGACCACAACAACAAAAGCGACCACGACCACCAAGGCCGCGACTACCAAAAAGACAACAAAAAAGACGACCAAAAAGACCTCTTCTCAGACAGAGGCAGCGCCCGCAGCTCCCGCCACTCAGGGTACTACCGTGACAGCTGCTCCCGTCACGGTGCAGACTCAGCCCTTTGTTACCACTCAGCATATCCATAACTGGATAAAGCAGTGGGACGACGGCTGCGGCACTATCCTTTACTGGTGCGAAGGCTGCTTTCAGGACAGGTATGAGACTTACACCGTGACGACGACCACGGAAAAACCCGCCGAGCCCGCAAAGTCCTCGCACAAGCACAATTGGGTGCCAATATACCAAATGTATGGGAAAGAGTATCTCAGGTGTCACTGCGGTTGGATGAATCCGACGGCATATAACTCGACCGTATCCGATACCCCCGAGAACATCAAAGCCGGTGACGAGATGGAAGCGCATCAGGACACCTGTATGAGGGGCTGGGCAAACGACGGATTCGCTTATTACAAAGGCACTAAAGTCTCCTTTTACTACTGCAAGGACTGCATGAAGATCTGCTCTCCCGACAAGGACGACGCTATGCAGGACGCGGGTCAGAAGCCCAGCCCCGACGAAAGCTATATCCATGACGAGATCCCCGATTGGTGGTACGTTACGATAGACGGCGAAAAGCTTTGCGGCGGCTTTTTCTGGGTCAAGGACACCCCGTTCGAGAACGACTTCGATCCTTCTACGTATTATGACCTCAGCACAAAGATACCGCTGCATTACACTAAGCATGAAGGACAGTGGTGCCTTGTCAGGGACGGAACGTTTTTTGAATAATCCGCTGAGCCCGAGATGTGAACTAAAAACCTCTTGACAAATCCGCTCCTGCGTGCTACAATATAGAATAATAAATGCCATGACAGGGAGAAGTAGCCCGGGAGTTCACTCAAAGAGAGTGCGGATAAGGTGAGAGCCGCACAGCAGAGCCCGTGTGAATAACACCCCCGAGCAGCAAGCCGAAATCGCAGCTCCGCTGTGTTTAGTAGGTAAGACGTGACCTGCGCGTTAAGCAGAAAAGAGCGGCCGCACAAGCGGCAATTCAGGTGGCACCACGGAAGCTTAGTCTCTCGTCCTGTATCATTGAGATACGGGACGATTTTTATTGTCCCGAAAAAAGAAAAAGGAGCTGTCTAACATGAAACACACTGACATCATCGAGGTATTCAGAAACAAGGAGCACATCGGGCAGAGCGTGACGGTCTGCGGTTGGGTGAGGACTGCGCGCAATTCAAAGAACGTCGCATTCATCGAGCTCAATGACGGCACGTCCCTCAAGCATTTGCAGATAGTTATAGATAAGGCACTGGACATCGACTACGAGGACGCCCTGCATCTGGGTACGTCCCTTAAAGTGGTCGGCACAGTTGTGGAAGGCAGACAGGGCGCACCCGAGATCAACGCAGCTGAGATCACCGTCATCGGCACCTGCCCCGCAGATTATCCCCTACAGAAGAAGCGCCACACCCTCGAGTTCCTGCGCACGATGCCGCATCTCCGCGGCAGGACGAACACCTTCAACGCCGTGCTCCGCGTTCGTTCCGTGCTTGCCGAGGCGATACACAAATACTATCAGGACAGGGGATATGTATATATCAATACTCCTCTGATAACCGCCAGCGACTGCGAGGGCGCAGGCGAGATGTTCCAGGTAACGACCGTGGGCTATGCTCCCGACTGCAAGAGCGAGGAGGATTACTACGCTGCCGATTTCTTCGGCAAGAGAGCAGGCCTCAGCGTTTCGGGACAGCTTGAGGGCGAGACCGCAGCTCTGGCTCTCGGAAAGATCTACACCTTCGGGCCTTCCTTCCGTGCCGAGAACAGCAACACCCCCAAGCACCTTGCCGAGTTCTGGCACGTTGAGCCCGAGATAGCCTTCGCCGAGCTCCCCGATGTTATGGAGGTCGCCGAGGAAATGGTCAAGTACGTTATCGGCACCGTGCTGGACAAGTGCCCCGACGAGATGGAGTTCTTTGACAAGCACTTCGAGAACGGCCTTGTCGAGAGGCTCCGCGAGCTCATCTCCCACGAGTTCGGCGTCGTTACCTACACCGAGGCGATAGAGCTTCTGAAAAAATCCGGCGAGGACTTCCAGTATCCCGTTGAATGGGGCTGCGACCTCCAGACCGAGCACGAGCGCTACATCGCCGAGAAGGTGTTCAAAAAGGCCGTATTCGTCACCGATTACCCCAAGGAGATCAAGTCCTTCTACATGAAGCAGAACCCCGACGGCAAGACCGTTGCGGCGGTAGACCTTCTTGTACCGGGTGTCGGCGAGATCATCGGCGGCAGCGAGCGTGAAGCCGATTATGACAAGCTGCTCGCGGCAATGAACGAGCGCGGCATGAACCTTGAGCCCTATGCCGATTATCTTGACCTGAGAAAATACGGCTCGGTGCCTCACGGCGGCTTCGGCCTCGGCTTCGAGAGGCTCGTGATGTACGTTACGGGCATCAGCAACATAAGAGACGTTATCCTCTACCCGAGGACGGTCGGAAACATCAGATAAGACGAAAGGAAGGATCCTTATGTCAAGCGGACTATATTTGCCAAAGTATTACCAGTCTGTGCTGACTCTTCGAGAGACCCAGCACGCCATAAAATATATCAAGGACATTTTTCAGCAGGCGCTGTCCTTTGCCCTGACTCTGGACAGAGTTACAGCTCCGCTGATCGTTACCAAGGACAGCGGCATCAACGACGACCTGAACGGCGTTGAGCGCAAGGTCGAGTTCTCTATCAGGGAGATCGGCAGCGGCAGCGCAGAGGTCGTGCAGTCACTTGCAAAGTGGAAGAGAATGGCGCTCTACCGCTACGGCTACCACTTCGGCGAGGGCATCTACACCGATATGAACGCGATCAGGCGCGACGACGATCTGGACAACGTCCACTCGATCTTTGTTGACCAGTGGGACTGGGAAAAGGTTATCGAGCGCAGCGACAGAAATTTCGACTACCTTAAAAAGACGGTCGAGTCGATAGTCAAGGCGATCGCCTTCACAAAGAGAAAGGTGAGCCTGCGCTATCCCGCGTTGAAGCAGCCCATAAGCGACAAGGTGTATTTCATCACCTCACAGGAGCTGGAGGATATGTATCCCGACAGCACACCGAAGGAGAGGGAGAAGCTTGTCTGCAAGACACACGGCACCGTGTTCGTGATGCAGATAGGCGGCAAGCTGAAAAGCGGCAAGCCCCATGACGGCCGCGCTCCCGATTACGACGACTGGAGCCTGAACGGCGACCTGCTCTTCTGGGATCAGATCCTTGACAACGCTATCGAGATCTCTTCGATGGGCATCAGGGTGGACGAGAAGAGCCTTGCGGCACAGCTGAAGGAAGCAGGCGCCGAGGACAGGATGCGCTTCGACTATCACAGGATGATCGCCGAAGGCAAGCTGCCCCTGACCATCGGCGGAGGCATCGGCCAGTCAAGGCTTTGTATGCTGCTGCTCGAAAAGGCTCATATCGGCGAGGTGCAGTCCTCCGTATGGCCCGAGGAGATGCGCGAGCAGTGCGCAAAGAACAACATCACTCTGCTTTGATACTATCTACAGGACACCGGCTGCGGTGTCCTGTTTTTTGTCTACTGCTGTCCTGAAAATTGTACTCGTAAGCCTTGACCGCGGCTCCGGGGTGTGGTATAATTGTCTGAGGAAAGGGGAGTGCAAACTATGGAAGCAGTTATCCTTGCAGCGGTTCTGATCGAGGCCGTCCTGCTGGCGGTGGTCTGTGTGAAGCTGTTCTCGCGTCGGGACAGCGGCTTTGAGGAGGCCGCCGACAGGCTCGGCGACAGCTTTTCAAGACAGCAGAGCCAGCTGAGGCGGGAGGTCAGCGAAAGTATACAGTCCGGGTTTTCAAACCTCGGCACTATGATGACCAACACACAGAATGCGGGCACCGAGAGGCAGCGTGAAAAGCTTGAGGATATGAGCACGGGCCTCTCCGAGCGGCTCGGCATGCTCGAAAAGCGCTTCGCCACCCTCGAAGCCTCCAACGAGCAGAAGATGGAAAACCTCAGAGCTACCATTGACACCCGCCTGCAAGCTATCCAGGATTCCAACACCAGGCAGCTCGAAGCAATGCAGAGCTCCAACTCCAAGCGCCTCGAGGCGATCCGCGAGACCGTCAGCGAAAAGCTGGACTCCAAGCTGAACGAGTCCTTCAAACAGGTCAGCGAGAGACTGGAGCAGGTCTATAAGGGGCTGGGCGAGATGCAGAGCATAGCCGTCGGCGTGGGAGATCTGAAAAAAGTCCTCACGAACGTGAAAAACAGAGGCATCATGGGCGAGATACAGCTTGGCGCTATCCTCGGCGAGATACTTACCAAGGATCAGTACGACACGGAAAAAGCAGTTGTGCCCGGCAGCCGCAACCATGTCGAGTTCGCCGTGAAGCTTCCGGGAGCCGAGAAGGGGAGCGTCGTTTATCTCCCGATCGACTCCAAGTTCCCCGGGGACACCTACGCCGCCTTGCAGGACGCCTACGATTCGGGCGCACCAGAGGCCGTCGCCGCAGCCAAGCGCCAGCTGGCGGATGTCATAAAAAAATGCGCAAAGGACATTAAGGAGAAGTATATCGCGCCGCCTTATACCACCAATTTTGCCGTCATGTTCCTGCCCTTCGAGGGGCTTTATGCCGAGGTCGTGAACAGCGGCGTCGTGGACGAGCTGCAAAGAAAATACAACGTGAACATCGCCGGGCCATCGACTATGTCGGCGCTGCTCAATTCCCTGCGCATGGGCTTCCAGACCCTTGAGATACAGCAGCGCTCGGGCGAGGTCTGGAACGTGCTCAACGAGGTGAGAACCGAGTTCGGCAAGTTCGACGAGGCTCTCCGCGCCGCCCAGAAGCAGATCAGCAACGCCGACCGCGAGCTTGAAAAGCTGGTCGGTACCCGCTCACGCCAGCTCAATCGCAAGCTCGAGCTGATAGGCAAGCTTGAACAGCCTGAGCTGCCGGGCTGACAGCTTTTTACAAACACAAGATATAGTCAAATTGTTTAATTTGTGGACTGCATTTTGTGCAAATGGCTGAAAATTACAAAAAGAAACAAAAAATGTTCACAGCCGCTTCGGAATGTGATATAATTATTGTGCGAGGCATTGTGCAAGGCATTGTGCCCGCGCAAGTTTTTTAGCAGGAGGGGTGGCAAAGTGGCTGACAGCAGCTTTTACCGCAGGCTGAGATATAAGAACGTCGCGCTGACCATGGCGGCTTTGCTGCTTACAGTGCTGGCCATAGGCCGCGCTTGCAGTGACGAGGTGCCTCCCCAGAAGCAGACCGAGAACAACAGCTCGGTCGTGACGGCCGAGCCTGCAAGCACCGAAAGCGAGCCCTCTGCCTTTGCACCCTTCGAGGCCAAGGGGCTTGCGGAGAATTTCAGCTATTTCAACGTCCGCAACGCCGAAGCCCTCGGCGAGGGCGACCTTGTGCTGCTGAACTCCGCTTTCCGAAACGACAGCACCCCGGGCGACCTTGACAGCATTTATAAATATCTTTTTGACAAGTCGGGCGAGCAGATCGCCTGGGCGACCACGACCACCCTGCAGGGCAGCAAGAGAATGCTCACCGCCCTGAACGAGATGCTCTGCGCCTTCTATGAAAAGACAAATCTCTCCACGGTGATGATAAACGAGATCTACACTCCGGCCAAGGAAGAGCGCTCAAAGCCCTGCTTCGAGCATGACTCGGCGCTGGCCGTCGATCTCCAGCTCTGCTTTCAGGAGGAGAAGACCTATCCCGCTTTTACGGGCGACGGCGACTACGCCTGGTTTGGACGCAACAGTTACCGCTACGGCTTTATTCTCCGCTATCCGCCCGAGAAGGAGGAGGCTACGGGCGTCGAGGCCATGCCTGACCACTACCGCTATGTGGGCAAGCCTCATGCCGAGATAATGACCTATAACGACCTCTGCCTCGAGGAGTACATCGACTTCATCAAGCAGTACACCCTTGCCGAGCCCTTCAGCTTTGAAAGCGAGGACGGCTCCCGCTATGCCCTGTTCTATGTGGAGAAGAGCGAGGAAAAGTCCACCAATATCCCCATTCCGAGGGACGAGAACAACGCCGAGCGCATCTGCGATATTTCGGGCGACGGCAGGAACGGCTATATCGTCACCGTCCATTTTGACGAGGCGGCCGGAACAGACGAGGACGACGCCGCAAGCGCCGAAGAATGATACCGCCAAGGAGGATACCCCAATGCCGTTTGAGAGAGTAAAGATAGAAGCAGACTACAGAGCCGCAGGCCTTGACCCCACAGGCTGTGAGCCTGTGCTGGACTGCTACACCAATATGCAGACCGAGGAGATGGGAAAACGCCGCCGCAGGGCATTGCTCATTATCCCCGGGGGCGGCAACGACTGGTGCTCCGAGCGCGAAGCCGAGCCCGTTGCATTCCGCTTTCTGGGCTATGACTTCAACTGCTTCGTGCTGCGCTATTCCTGTGTGAAGAAGCGCTTCCCGACAGCGCTGCTGGAATGTGCATGGGCGCTAAGATACATCAGGCAGAATGCCGAGCGCTTTGATATCGACCCCGACAAGATAATAGTCGCAGGCTTTTCGGCAGGCGGACATCTTGCGGGCTGTATGTCGAACTTCTGGCAGAGCGAGACACTGACAAAGCCGCTGGGCTGCACTCCCGAGGAGATACGCCCCAACGCGGCGATACTCGCCTATCCCGTCCTGACGAGCAGCAGGGAATATACTCACGGCGGTACTATCCTTAACCTGCTGGGCGGCGAGGACAACGACGACGAGCTCCGCAGCCTGCTCTCACTTGAGGACAGAGTCGGCAGCCACACTCCGCCGACCTTCCTCTGGCACTGTGCCGACGACGGCTGCGTCCCCGTGGAGAACTCGCTGTTCTATATGCAGGCGCTGTCGAAGAACAAGATCCCCTTCGAGTGCCACATCTACCCCTCGGGCGGACATGGGCTCTCTCTCGCAGACCACACCACACAGACATGGGAAGGCCAGTATCAGCCCGTCCCCGCTGAGTGGATAAGCGCAGCGATACGCTGGGCGAGCGAAGTGTGAATGCAATTCACAATTCACGATGCACAATGCACAATTATTATTGAATTCAAAGAGCTGTTCGCGCAACGGCTCTTTTTTTTACGCGAAAAATGCACCATGCCGATGCGATTTTTGCAATT
>OCTW011603394.1_pt1 | contig 10543 bp, 2 predicted proteins | sample 1539671 | NCBI WGS metagenome assembly OCTW01 (sample SAMN02144230, study PRJEB22623) | gut metagenome | biome: sheep rumen | host: Ovis aries | place: New Zealand
GTTATTCCATGTGGTCTGAGCCTTTTCAACGTCACCAATCAGGGCGGCGATGTCAGCCTGGACGGTGTTCTCGGGCAGCTGGCTGTTCTCAGTCAGCTTACCTTCATTATAGTTGTCATCCACAAACTTCTGCAGGCTGTTCTCATTCTCGGCGCCGTTGATGGCGTCCTGAATCTCGGCCACACGGCCCTCAACCTGACCCTGAACATACTCGTTGCGGGCAGCGATGTCGGCAGCTGCATCGTCGAGAGCCTTCTGAAGCGCAGCAATCTCCTTGTTGAGGCGATCCTTAGCGTCGGCATTGGCCTTGTAAGCAGCGTCGACAGCTATGTTCAGGTTGTCAATGGCAGTTTTAGCTGCTGCCAACTTACTATTAAAGTCAGCAACGTCGAAGCGCTTCATCTCCTCAGGATTAGCGATGGCATCAAGCTCATCGATCTGACCCTGGATGGCATCAATAGCCTCCTGCTGCTGATCTATGATTTTCTCACGGATAGCGTCGTTAGTAGTCTGCGCAGCTTCAAAAGCGGCCTTCACAGCCTCCAGAGCAGCCTGGGCTGCCTTATAGTCAGCTACCAGCTGGTTAATCACCTTGATGGTAATCTTGCTGTCAAAGACAAAGCTGGTAGTAAAGCCCAGGACATTGCCCGTAAGCCCATTGAGCGTAATGACAGCCTCGTCGGGCATCTGCTCGGGAGCCTTCACAGTGAAAGTAAAGAGTTCGCCCTCGGTGCCTTCAATCTGGTCGCCACTGGTGATGAGCATGGCAAGGACATCGGCATCGGGGTTGTAAGAGAGCATATAGCCATTAGGCATACGCTGTGAGCCACTGATCTTATATTCCTCGTTCTCCTCGTCGTAAGCCACCTTGAAGCCCTCGGGCATAGTAAGCTTGCTCTGGAAAGCACGGAGATAGGCATCGTTGTTAAGAGCTACCGACACGGTGAATTCCTCACCGGGATAAACTCTAAACACTTCGTCAGTGGTAAACTCCATCTTTCCGCTATAAACGTTGGAGGTCTCGATTTCACCATTCTCAACCTCAACCTCAGCGGGCTTGCCGGTGGCAGCAAGGATGATCTCCACATTTTCCAAGGTCACACTACCGCTCTCTACGATATCGGTAACATTGACCTTAATAGTAGCGATGGCACCGGTGCCGGCGGCGATGTTCTTGTGGTTCATATTAGTGACACCGGCAGTCCAGGCGCCGGGATTCATCAGTGCCTCAGCAATTTCGACGACCCAACCCTGCTTATCTCCCTTACAACGAGCGTTGTCTTTTTCCATCTTAACAGGAACGAGTCCCTTGGGGAATCGAGCATCGAAGCACACAGAACTGACAGCCCCATCGGCATTGTCAAGGTAGACAGGAACATCGATGACGTCGCCGGGAGTCGCATTGACAATCTGCCCTAACGACAGCTTGACGGCAGCGTTAGCCCCAATACCCACCATGAGGATAAGCATTGTAAGCACAAGCTTAAAAGAAAACTTCTTAATCATACAAATAATGATATTTTTTGAAGACAGGTTAATTCTAATTTTAAGAAATGTGCGTGACCCGTCAGCACGTTTATGGTGCGGCGTGCCACGCACATTATCATTGAGAGTTTATCTTAGCGTCAGCTTACTTCGTGAACACCTTCTTGGCGTTGCCGGCGGCGTCCTTGATGATGTTGACACCCTTCTTCAGGCTGCTCTTCATGCGGCCTCCGAGGTCGTAGATCTTCTGTCCGAGAGCCGTCTCAGCATTGGCGCTCTGAATACCTGTGGGCGTGATGCCTCCAAGTTCGAAGCTGGTCTTCTGAGCCTGCTTGTTGACGAAGAACACCTCGCTGAAGCGTGCGAACTCGTCTTGAGCGCCCTCAGCCACCTCGAAGTCGAGGTAGACCACTGCGCCGCTGTTGCCGCTGATAGCCTTGTTGGTGATAGACATGGCAGCGATACGCAGCACATTGTCGTCGACCATGTTGGTCATCAGGAACTGGCTGTTAGCACGGTCGCCGAGGCTTGCAGCAGCGAGCTTGATGCCCTCAGGCAGCAGCATATCCATCTGGAAGGCGGTGTACTCCTGAGCATTGTCGAGGCTGATAGCCACGCGGGTGAGTCCCTCAGCTGTCTTCGACGTAGACACTTCGACCTTCTCATTGCTCTTGGCAGCAGAACGTGCCTCAAGCAACGGGTTCCAGTAGCCGATAGCCTTACCATAGAAGTAGATGTTGACAGCGCAGGCAGCGTCGGCGATGTCGATCTTGCCGTCCTGGTTGACGTCAGCATGCAGGAACTCGTCGCTGCCAACGTTAGGCATAGGCAAGTACTTCAGAGCGATGTCGGCAATGATACGAGCGTCGGCGAGTGTTACGCGGCCGTCGTTGTTCATATCGCCAAGGACATTGTTCATCAGCAGCTCAGAGAGTTTGTTGAGATCAAGCTGTGCACCGTTGTTGAGAACCAGGATATACTCGCCAGTCTCAGCATCCTTCTTGGTTATGAACTTTTCAATCTGAGCACGGATCTTCTTATAGGTCTTACCGGTTGACTGGCCAACATACTGTGCCTTTTCAATATCAGCCAAGATAGATGTGAGCTGATCTTCAAGATCGGTAATCGCGGTACCCCAAACGATGCCATCGTCGTCCTTAGAGAGAATAATGTCTTTGCTCTCGAGGTAATCCTCAGCATAGACACCGTTAGCAGCCTTGTTCTTGAGAACGTCGAACTGTTCGTTAAGGTCAGCCAGACGAGCATTGAGGTCGTAGTCGGCACAAGCGTTCTCTGCTTCCTTAATGGCAGCCTGGTAGTCAACTTCGAGATCTTTAATCTCCTTAGTAGAAAGATCATAACCAGTTTTCTTTGCATTGAGCTGGTAGTTATCCACCACGGCGTTACGAGCTTCGACAAAAGCCTGCAGCTTCTCAGCGGCGATGTCATAGAGAGCGCTCTGCGTAGCGGCAAGGTCATAGCCCTCGATGGGGAATTCCTCGCTGACAACGAACGAACCGTCAATCCACTGGCTGCGTGTCCACTCATTGACGCCCTCCTTAGAGTTCTCGACTTTCTTAGCTACAAGGGCAATATTCTCGTCAAACTGAGCCTTACGGTCGGTCCAGACCTTGGCAGCGGCGTCGCGCGAAGTGAGCTTATTCTCAGCATTCTGCAGCATCTGCTCGATCTTCTCACGGAAGAAGTCGGTAGAACCGGCAGCGACGGTAGCGCTGAGGGTAGCCTGAGCATCCTCGATGAGGGCGTTGAGCTCACCCTGCAGCTTCTGCACGTCGGGAGCGCCGGCAGCATACTCGTCCTGAACCATGTTGCTTCTGAGAGCCGCCAGACGGCCATTGGCGTTGCCAACGATACCGGCGATGTTCTGCGAAGCATGGGTAAGGCCGCGGAGCTCGATGTAGAGCTTCTGAATCTCGTTCTGCAGAGGGAGGAGATTGGGACGGAGCTGCTCAATGAACTGATGACCAATAACCACACCCTTATTATTCTTGAATTCCTGAAGCTTAGTCTCGCACTTCATAGGCTCGACCTTCTTCCAGAGGGACTCAATCTTGTCGTTGTAAGCAGCTTCGGTAGCAGCGTCAATGTCAGACTGCTCGCTAAGCTTCTTCAGCTCGGCACGCATCTCGTTGACATCCTTCTCGAGAGCCTTCTTCTCAGCATCCCAAGCAGCGTCGATAAGTTCAACGGGCAGATAACCAACCTCTGCCATCATGCTGCCGAAGTCGTCGTCAGCAGAACTTACGATGCCATCCTTACCAGCCCAGCTTGCATCTGAAGTCTTACCATATCTGCTGGTAAAGTCACCGAATTTCTTGACAAGGCCCTGAACATGGTCAGTGATAACAATTGCAGACTTGATATAATCCTCGTCCTTGATGTTCTCCTTGGCCTGGTCGATGAAATCCTGGTAGACCTGGATCTGCTCAACATAGTTGGCACCCACTTGGAAGTCCTTGATATAGGCCTTGGCAGCGTCTAACTTGCTCTGCAGATCGTTGAGGATTGACTCGTTGAGAGCCTTATTCGTTTCGCTGTCATTCGTTACGAGTTGATGTACGAACTTGCAAAGGCCATCCTCATTCCACTCATAGGTGACTTCCTCACCATTCTTCGTGGAGGTTTTGAATGTTCCAAAGAAATCGCCAATCTTACCAACAATCGACACGCGATTATCAGAGGTAATCTTAATGGGCTTGCCATCTTTATCGATGAAGAGACCGTTATACTTATCGATAAGATACTTGAAGGTTACGGGTACCGATTCACCATCGACAACGTCCGTCGGGACACCATCAAACACCTGATCGAGCTCGAAGCCCAGCTTCTCGAGAGCAGCCTTATCCTTAGCCAGCTCGTCATCGCCGTGAGCCTTGTAGATAGCCACTTCAGCCTGAGCTTCAGCATCAAGACCGTTCTGCAGCTCATCGCCAAAGTTATCCTTGAAATAAGCCACCAGATCGTAGAGGGCATTGATGTTATCGAAGTTGTTACGACGATAAGTATTTGCACCCACGGTCTTGAGGTTATTATCATCAAAGTAGCGTTCAATAGCAGCATCAATCAGGGTAGAACGGCTATAGAGATCGCTCCAATACGGATTCTCAGCGATGATAGCCTCAAGAATCTCTGTCTTTTTAGCTTTATACGCAGCATCGGCAGCATTATAGGCATCCTCTGAATCATACTTCTCCTTGGCCTTCGGTTTCTTCGAAGCAAGTTCTTTTTTCTCCAGGTCATAAGTCTTGTATAAATTCAAAGCTTCCTCAGCCTTTCCGAGCACATTTTCAGAGTACTTACCCCATGCTTTGGTAGCATCCTTCACCTTATTATCAACCTTAGTGATGTAAGCCTCAATCTTCTGCTTCACATCAGTGATCTGCTTCGTGTAATCAGCATCACCCCAAGCGGTAGGCACTTCGTTAGCATCCTCCTTGGCCTTGGTACCATTCTTATAGGCATTGTCGAGCTGGTCCTTAGCGCTGAGGGTAGCGATGACATCGTCATCAGCCGCCTTTTCCTTACCGAAGAGGAACTTGTTGATCTCCTTAGCCAGAGCCTCGGCATCCTCCCTGTTGAAGTCGTCGTCGTCGGCTTTGGTAGCGGGCACGTTAGCGTTGAGGTTCTTGAAGTGCTCGAGCTTAGCCACGAGGTCGGCGAACTCCTTCTGAGCATCGTGATAGAGGTCGAGGAAGTCGTCGTAAGCTTCATTGTTGTCGTCAACGAGCTGCGTGTTGTTATTACCCGTAAGGATGTCGTAAACCTTAGCAGCCTCTTTCTGCATCTCAGCGAAAGCCTTGTCCTGATCGCCCTGAGTATCGGTGTCGGAGTTGAACGCATCCTGCCAACCCCAGCCCTGCACGTAGTCGTGAGCGACGATAGCCTTGAGACCATCTAAATAGTCTTGCTTGAACTTATTGAGAGCCGTCTGGGCATTCTTCTTTGCCGTGCCCTCGAGCATTGCATCATAAATCTTCTGGAGGTTGTCGGTACTCATCTCGCTGGATCCATGCTCAAAGTCAGCAATCTTCTGGTTCATCTCGTCGAAGCGAGCCTTGTTAGCAGCGGCATGCTCGTCGATGTTGATGATATCCTCGGTGAGGGTCTCAAGCTCCTTCTTCAGCTCGCTGTACTTGCTGGCCAGCGTGCGGTCGGCGATGGCGGCGTTCACCTTCTCGATGAATGCCTGGAGCTTGTTGTAGAGCTCTGCAGAGCTCTTGTTGGTCAGCTGAGCCATGAGCTGGGCGATGATGCTCTCCTCTTCGGCGCCAGCGAGCATACGAGCCTCGGCAGCCTTAGGAGCGTCGGTGGGCTCCAGCTGGTCGTCGGCAGCGCGCAGCATATTCTCGAAGGTATGCTGGTTCTGTAAGGTGTGATTCTCGTCTTCGGCTACGGGCTCCAGCAGCTCGTCAGCAGACTTAGCAGCCTTGTCGTTCTTCTGGATAGCCTCGATACCAGTCGTTACCAGCAGGTCCTCGATAGCGAAGGTCTTTAAGCCAAGGATAGCGTTAACAGCATCGCCGATGGCATTCTTCTTGGCTAGCTTCTCTTCGTCAGTCAGACCAGGTTTGGCATCCACAGCATCCTCCAACTGTTTCTTCAATTCTAATACAACAGCCGTGAATGCGCTTGAACCCGTCGTTTCAGGGTCGGCAGTCTTAATGAGGTTCGACCAGTCGTACTTATCATCATCCTCATCGTCGATGTTAGAGAGGGTCATCAGGTCGACGAGCGACTCCACACTCTCTATAATGTTGTCCTGCTCGTTCCAGCAGTTAATGACGAAGGTCTTGATGAGCTTCTCGTTCTGGTTGAGCTCAGCATTGTCAATCGATGGCTCATAAGTCTTACCGGATCCATCTTCCTTCTCGGTGAACTTGAGGTTCCAAGCGCTGAAGTCACGCGTACGATAAGCCTCGTCAGCAGCGGCGAAGATCTTATTAGCGTTCTGCCAGATGGTCAGCAGCTGGTTGTAGAGTTCCTGGTCGTTGGGGTTGGCCTCCTGCTTGCGCTTCTCAATATCCTTGAGAGCCTTAGTGTCATTAGCGGCGATGGCTTCAAGTTCCTCCTTAACCATAGCAGATAAAGCCCTATAGACATTACCATCCATCGTCTTCTTGGAAACGCCCTTACGGCCATTCCACCACTGCTTAATTAAAGGATCAGTAGTACTAGCAAAGTTAGACTCAGGAATATAACCCGTCTGGTAATTCACTTTCTCACCGTCAACAGATGGATCGGCTTTAACGATTTCAACAATCTTCTTCCACTTGAACAGAGCCTCAGCCTCAGCAATGAGTTCGGGCTCGAGTTCTTCCGTCAGCTTCTGGTTCAACTCATTGATGATAGCGATAGCCACACCAAGCTCACCGTTGGCAGCCTCGAAGGCCTCCTTAGAAGTCGGCTTAGTTGTAGCAAACTTATCATAGATTGCCTCAGCCTCACGGAACTTCTCCACATAGGCTTTCATGAGTTGAAGGATGTAGTTGTAGTTCTCCTCGCTGAGTTTCTTACCATAAGCGTCTAAGCCAGTTTTCAGATCATACAGAGTATTAATGGAACCTTGAATAGATACGCCTTCATCAAAGGCAACTTTACCGTCGCCGTTCTGGTCGATGCCTACGATATAATCGCCATCCTTCCACTCTGTATCACCAAGGGGATCGCGCCAACCCGGCTGTTTAACATTGTCATCTTTATCCTTTCCTTGGTTATCCATGCGGAGACGTGTCCAAAGCTTACCCAACTCACCATCGCCCGTTGCAGCTCCAATGTGAGCCATCAGCTGTTTGAAGTTGTCCTCAGGCATGTTCTCGGCATAGACCTTGGCCTGCTGGTCGATGATACCACCGTCGGCCACGAAGTAGTCAATATCAAACAAGATAGAGTCAGTCACTGTACCCTCAATATCCCAGTACGCATCTTCAAATTTCTTCCATTCAGCGTCAGTGAGTAAAGCGGGATCAGTAGGAAGGTCAATACCACCTACGACACGCCATACATCATTGTAAACCTTCAGGTAAGCGTTCCAGAAGTCAACGGTCGTAGTGTTGTCCCACTTCGACTCAGCGTCCTTCAGTGCATCCTTAAATGCCTTCAACTGAGCGTCGTAGTCAGCAAGGATCTGCTTATAGGTCTTACCAGCATTCGTACGTTTGTCAAGCTTGGCCTTCGGGGTAGTGAACTTAGCCGTAGAGGGTTTGTAAAGATACGGAGTCGTTCCGTCCTTTTGTACCAGTTTAGCGTCATCATAGAGAGCTTGGTCAGCAGTATAGATAGGCATGCCAGCCACCTTTGCACGCAGCTTCTCGATAGCCTCCTCATAAGCTTTCAGCCAGAGGTTGGTCTCCTTGGAAATACGTGCATAAGGGATACTGCGATTCTGCAGCGAGTTAGCGGGAGTAGCGGGAGTGAACAGTGCAACAAACTCAGTGATAGTCTTGTTGAAGTACTTCGTATTATCGTCGGCAGACACATAAGCTACCATCTTGCCATTGAACTTACCTTTATCATCCTTCGTCCACTGATCCTCGACATGCTTGTAGATACCATCGAGGAAATCATAGTAAGTGACGGTCTTTCCAGCGTCAGGCGTGGTCGTCTTAGTATCATCCACCATGTTATCAGCATCTAGCTTATAGAAGTAGTCGTTGAAAGCCTCCTTGAAATACTTACGGTTATCAAAGTCCTCATTCTTATAATCCTCGTAAGCCTTGTCAATCTTCTCATAAGCCTCATCGGTCAGGGTGTAGGCATTAGCCAGAGCCTCGATAGCAGAGTTATAGGCAACGAAAGCTTTGAGCAAAGCGTCATCGGCGGTAGAAGTATTGCTAACGGTCGTACCGTTGGGTTCACGATACTCTGTGCCCTTGTACAACTCGTTTTCGATATCCTTCAGAGCAACGTATTTCTCCTTATCATGTGTCGTTGTGACAAGATCGGGAACAGTAATGGATTTCGTAACATTATCAACAGCAGTTGTGAACTCCTTAAGCTTATTTTCGTAAGCAGTCTTCTTAGCGGCATTCTTTTTTTCATTAAGCCACTCCTGAGCTTTGTCGCTCAACTTCGGTGTTTCAACAACGTTGCTGAGAGCTTCTGCCTTCTTAGTAACATAGTTGTTGTAAACAGCAGCGTACTCCTTCAATGGGCTAGCACTGAATGAATACTTGCCAGAAGCGAAAGTGACTTGAACCTGTGAATTCACAACGTTGAGCTTCTTGTTAATATCAGCTAAGAGCTCATCGTCCATATCTTTGATAGCCTTATCCTTGAGGGACTCGAGCACAGCGTGAGCAAGCTTATTATAATACGCAGTTATCTGCATAGCGCTGTCGAGATAGTGCTGTGACTTATCCTTCAGAGCAGCGGTAAGAGCCATCGTGGCTACCTGGTTAACATCAGCCTCATCATCAGCTCCGAACATATCCTCTAAAGCAGCGTCAGCATCGACAATGGCTTTGAGTGACTTCTGCAGAGCAGCCGTCACCTTAGCGGGGGTCGAAGTCTTATCAGTAAGTGCATTGACATCCTCCCAAATCTCCTTCAACGGAGAAGACGTAGGATCAACATCAAACTCGGTATCCAATGCTACGGGAGCGTCCAGATAGTTCTCGCCAGACTTGGTCTTAGCATCGGCCTTAGCCTCGTAATCAGCAACCTTGTCTTCCACCTTCTTAGCCATAGCCTTTGCAGCGTCGTCTGCCGTCCCGGAGATGGGCTTTTTGGTTTCGGGATCAATCTTGCTGTTTTCATCGAGGAATGCATTAACCGCGTCCGTGATGGCTTTAGCCTGATACTCAGCCTCGATGCGGGTGGCCTCATTGTACTTCTGGGCAGCCTCCTTATACAGGGGGTTGGTCTCTACGGTAGGATCATCGAGATGGTTCTTCATATAGAAGTCGTAGGTCAGCTTGTCGTTAGTGGTCTCCTTCTGAATCTTCTCCTTCTCAGAAGTCATGACAAGCCTAGCCTTTTCGCTCTCATACTTCAGGGTCTTGTTCACCCAGGTGTCGATAGCTTCATTGATACCTTTCAGGGGATCAATCCACTTGCCGGTCTTGGGATCCTGGAAGTTCTGACGATCGAAGACAATACCCTGAGTGAGGTTGCCATCTTTATCCTTAGCAAAAGAAAGCAGATAGTCATTATTCTGGCCTTCCTCAAAGTCAGTGATAGCCTTAGCATTGATCTGAAGAGCCTCTACAGCCTCAGTGATGGTGAATGGAATTTCCACAATCGTCACTGCAGCTGACTTATCAATAGTCGTCTGAACACCGTTGATGGTGAAAATGACAGCTGCGCCGGGGTTGGTAAGCTTTGCTGTGAATGTGTACTTACCCGGTACGAGCTTCTTGTTGACGGTAAAGGTCACATTCTGCTTGACCCAGCGAACCTCACCATTGGTGTTATCGTCGTCGATATCACCAACCCAGTTATCACCGGTGACAACCTGAGGAATCACAGTACCATCTGCTGCGTTTGCTGCCACGGGGGCAAGTCCTAACGCTGCTAATGAGTAGAAAACTTCTTTTCTCATGTTTTTAAAGTTTTAGATGAATAAATGTTAGAAATTATATATTGTTTGTTCTTTGTTGGATGGTGGGATGAGCGCCGCCGCTGGCGAGGGCGGCGATGTCGTCGGCCAGCTGGTTGGCGCGGTCGTCGAGTTCTGTCCAGTGTGCCAGCAGTGTGTGGTCGTGCCAGTGGTCGTTGATGTCGGCCTCCAGGCTGTCGAGCTGTGCGGCGAGGGCGGCGGTCTCTTCGGCGGCTGGAGAGTTGCCGGCGGTAGCGCCGGCGGCGAGCAGTGCGCTCCAGAGGTCGGCGACCTGGTATTTCAGCGAGCGGCAGGCGATGGCCTCGCGGTCGGCGGCAACGGGGGCTTCGGCGGCGCTATTATATATTATAAGGTTCGCGCGCGAGGAAGCAGAATCCTGGAATCCAGCGCCAGCGGCGGTGGTGCCTGCGGAATGAAGGTTTAATATTCTGGCCTGCATAAGCCCGGTTCTCCTCTCAGCACATGCAGTCTCTCACGTGC
>OCTW011522416.1_pt1 | contig 10542 bp, 15 predicted proteins | sample 1539671 | NCBI WGS metagenome assembly OCTW01 (sample SAMN02144230, study PRJEB22623) | gut metagenome | biome: sheep rumen | host: Ovis aries | place: New Zealand
AAAGTCGGATGAACGATCTGCACCTTCATCTTTCTTCTTCAGGCGGGGCAGCTAAAACGGCTGCCTCGTTTGCGTGGAGGCATTCCATGAGCTGGTACGATTCCAAACGATGGCACAGGAAACGCGAGCACATCCTCAAACTGGACGGATATAAAGATCAGATTGCACGACGATTCGGAAGGACGGAGGAGGCGGTGGTGGTGCATCACATCTATCCGCGGAAGGAGTTCCCGCAGTACGCATGGAGCGACTGGAACCTGATCAGCGTGAGCAGATCGACGCACAACCGGCTGGAAGACTTCGAAGGGAACCTGACCGAGGAAGGGCTGGCACTGATGCAAAGGACTGAGCCGGGGAAAGACTGGAGAAAAAACAGAGTGCGGTTTGTATAAAAATTGAATAAGAGATTAAGGTCATAAGGCTTTTATCTGGCATAACACCGGTTGCAAACGGTGAAGGGAGCGAGACTGTCCACGCTCCCTTTTATTATGCCTAAAATGCGGACAGTTGAAAGGACAGAGCATGACAGAAAAGACAAGGTTGATTCTTGCCTGCATTGATGGCGGAATGACGGCGCGAGAGATTGCGGAGAAGATAAAAACGAGCAGAAGCAATGTACACTCCGTCGCGCAACGGTACGGCAGGAAAGTGAAGAGAGCACCTCGATATCACGTAGAGAACAAACAGAAGCCGGTTTTGTTTGGCAAAGAAAAAGAAGTCCGCAAGCTGATTGAAGAAGGAGAGACTTACACCGCGATCGGTAAGCGGTACGGATTGTGCAAGCAGACTGTGAGACGTTTTTGCCGGATAAACGGATTCGAACGAACCGTTGAGATGAAGCAGAAAGATAATGCACATCCACAGGAGATCGGCGAAGTAATACGGAAAGTGTGCGAGAGCTCAAACAATGTTGAGTATGTCAGCGGATATGAGAACAGCCGAAGCCGGATGACAGTCCGATGTAAAACATGCGGGCATGAGTTTGGCGCAAGCTATGTTGTGATCGTTTACTTGAAAAAAATGTGTCCGGCATGCAAAGTTAAATCGCAGACTGAAGCAAACGAAGCAAAGGCACTTGCAGAGGCTAAGAGGATCGCCGAGAGAGAACGACGTGAAGCAGAGCGAGCCAGAGCGAAAGCCACAGCCGAAGCAGAAGCAGAGAGAAAACGTATTGCAAAGATACATCCATGTCCGGTATGCGGAGAAACAACGAGTAGACCGACATACTGTTCTGACAGGTGCTCGAAGCGAGCAATGAGCAAGCGAAAAGAGATTAAACGCCGAGCGAAAATAAAAAGTGCGCTCGTTGATCACGACATAACGATTGAAGGACTGTATCGCAGGGACGGCGGCAGATGCCATATCTGCGGCCTACAATGCAATTGGGAAGATTACACCGTGAGAGACGGGACAGTCATTGCTGGCGACTGGTATCCGTCGATTGATCATGTGATTCCACTGGCAAAAGGTGGAGAGCATTCATGGAAGAACATCAGGATTGCACACAGGCGATGCAACACGTGGAAAAGCGACAGGGTATATCCCCTGGGTACCTAACCACACACCAATCGCGCGGTAATGGGATTGTGATGGCATCGCTTACGTATGAGCCAAATTCAACAAAAGTTTACAGAAACCCATGAAAAAGCAGGAATGGATAGAAAGAATTAAGCAAAGCACAGTCGAAGCAGGCACATATCAGCCACACTTCGATGATGTAATCGACACCCTCGCGGGCATTCTGGAGCTGCGTGACGACGCGCAGGAGCGTTTCATCGCATCCGGCGGCGCTGTGACAGTTGAGCACACCAATGCCAGAGGGGCAACGAATATCTCAAAGAACCCGGCGCTTGTCGTGTTGATGGACTGCAACACACAGGCGCTTAATTATTGGCGCGAGCTCGGGCTTACGCCGAGAGCATACAAGAGCATGACCGGATCGCTGAATGTGAAGGTCGAAAGCAAATCACTGGAGGATGCACTTGCGGAGCTTGGGATTTGAAACCGAAGAAATATTCGAAAATAGCAATTGAATACGCGACGCAGTGCATTAACGGCGAGGTGATCATCGGAGAAGATGCGGTCAACGCCTGCCGACGATTTCTGAACGATCTGGAGAGGGAAGATTTGGAGTTCCGGACAAGAGAGCCGGACGCCTGCTGCGCACTGATGGAAGGGCTGTTCGTCCACCAGAAGGGCGAGGCACTTGACGGCACGCCGTACATGGGGCAGCCGTTCAAACTTTTGCCGTGGCAGATATTCATCGTTTACAACCTGCTCGGGTTCTACAAGGCCGGGACGGATGAAAGGCGATACAAAGAAGGCTATATCATGACCGGCAGGAAGAACGGCAAAACCTCATTTATCGGTTCCCTTGCCGGAGCGGTCAGTATCATGCAGAGACGATCCGCATCCACGGTGTACGTGGTAGCGGCGGCATCCAAACAGGCGCTCGAGACGTTCGACTTCCTGCATTTTTCTCTCCGGTACAAAGGGCTGGCGGAGAAGTTTGATATACACAACAACACATTCGAACGGTCGATCAAATACACCTTCGAGAAGGACGGCAAGCCGGACGGCTCGATCAACATCCAGATCATGGCCACGAACCCGGACGCGCAGGATTCATTCAACTGCAACTTCGCCATTGCCGACGAGGTGGCTGCCTTCAAGAAACCGGCGCAGTACAACCGATTCAAGGAAGCACAGGCAGCCTATACAAACCGGATGATGATCGGCATCACGACCGCCGGAGACAACGTCAATTCCTTCGGCTATCGGCGGATGGAATACGCGGCGAAAGTCGCAGCCGGAACGGTGAAGGATGACACGCTGTTTTCATTCATCTGCCGGGCGGATCAGGATGAAAAGGGAGAAGTGGATTTCACAAACCCGATCCAGCACATGAAGGCCAACCCGTCATATGGCGTGACGATCCGGCCGGAGGACATCATGGCCGATGCCATGCAGGCGCTGAACGATCCGCAGCAGAGGAAGGACTTTCTCTCCAGACGGCTGAACGTGTACACTTCCGCCATGCGGGCATATTTCGATCTGGACGAATTCAAGGCATCCGACAGGAATTACAACTGGACGCTGGAAGACCTGGCGAAGCTGAACATATCGTGGTACGGCGGGGCAGACCTCTCCCGGATGCACGACCTCACGGCGGCGGCATTATTCGGGCAGTACAAGGACGTGGACATCATCATCACGCACGCCTTTTTCCCGGTCACGGCGGCACATCTAAAGGCGGATCAGGACAACATCCCTCTGTTCGGATGGGCGGACGACGGGTGGCTCACCCTCTGCAACTCGCCGACGGTAAACATGGCCGATGTGGTCAACTGGTTCGTCGAGATGCGAAACAAGGGCTTCAAGATCGCGGCAGTCGGACACGACCGGAAGTTTGCCGGGGAGGAATATTTCCCGAGCATGAAAAAAGCCGGTTTCAAAGTGATCGACCAGCCACAGTATTATTTTTTGAAATCCCGTGGGTTCCGGAGGATCGAGCGGTCAGCCAAAGACGGAAAGCTGTATTATTTGCACTCGCAGGCTTACGAATACTGTGTTTCAAACGTTAGAGCAGTCGAAAAAACAGATGATATGATCCAGTACGAGAAGGTTCAGACGGAGTCAAGAATCGACCTTTTCGATGCGTCGGTGTTCGCTTGCATCCGATGCCTGGAGTCAAAAGAAAAGGCGCAGAGCGTCAAGAAATGGTTCGGAGTGAACGATGGAAAAGAAAAGAAGGATTAGTCTATTCCGGCGGAAGCCGAGAGAAAAGAGAAGCAGCCTGGTGTTCGCACCGGGCTCATTCTTTGATGAGGTATGCAATAGCGGATATACACCGCTGACCAAGGTGCCGGAGGTAGTGGCCTGCGCCAGAAGGATCGCGGAGCTGATCGGCTCGGCAACCATCCACCTGATGAGCAATACCGACCGGGGCGATGAACGGATCGTGAACGAGCTCTCCAGAACGATCGACATTGAGCCGATGCCGAACATGACACGGAACACATGGATGGAGGCCATCGTCATGACCCTGCTTCTTTACGGCAAGGGCAACGCCATCGTGGTGCCGCATACATGGAATGGTTACATCCAGAGTCTCGAGCCGATCGCGGCCAGCCGGGTGGGATTCCTTCCGGACGGTTATCGGGATTACAAGGTTACCATCGACGGGATCGCGAAGAACCCGAAGAACCTGCTACATTTCGTTTACAACCCCGATCCGCTCTATCTCTGGAAGGGCAAGGGCATCACCGTGGCGCTGGAGGATGTAATCGCGAATCTGGTGCAGGCGCGGAAGACGGAAAAGGCGTTCATGGCGAGCGAGTACAAGCCGAGCATCATCGTCAAAGTTGATGCAATGGCGGACGAGTTCAGCGATCCTGCAGGGCGGCAGGCAATCATTGATTCCTACATGAAACCGGCGCAGAGGGGCGAACCCTGGCTGATCCCGGCGGAGCAGTTCGACGTGACGCAGGTCAAACCGCTGACCCTTGCCGATCTGGCCATAAATGACAGCGTGAAGCTGAACAAACAGACCATCGCGGCACTGTTCGGTGTTCCAGCGTTCGTGGTCGGCGCGGGGGATTACAAGCGGGACGAATGGAACACATTCATCCAGACGCGAATCATGGCCATTGCGAAGGGAATCGCAGCGGAATTGACCAAGAAGCTGATCATCAACCCGAAGTGGTATCTGACACTGAACATCTGGTCGCTGATGGACTACGATCTCCAGACGGTCAGCAACGTGCTTCTTGCCGGATCGGATCGCGGGTTCGTGAACGGTGACGAGTGGCGCGACCGGATGCACATGAACCCGGCAGGCCTGAAGGAATACAAGATATTAGAAAACTACTTGCCATATGATATGAGCGGCAAGCAGAAAAAATTGATTCAGGACGGTGAGTGATATGCTGATATGCCCGTTCGGAGTTCAAAAGAATAAAAGAGACGCAATCACGTGCAGCATGGACGGCGGTCTGTGCGGGCACGTTTTTTATTGCGAAATTTCGATGAAATGGAAACAGACAGACAAGGCGCAGACATGCGCAAGGAGGAATCATGGAAAAGTGGACAACAAGAGCGATTCCGGCGGCGTTTGAGACGCGCTCGGAAGATGATGGCAAGAAGTATATTGAGGGGTATTTCGCAGTTTACGACAGCGTTTACCAGATAGACGAAGGCATGAGCGAGTCCATCGCTCCGGGTGCCTTCGGCGAATCAATCGGCGGGGATGTCCGCGCACTGGTCAACCACGACACGACACTGGTGCTCGGCCGGACGACTGCACACACGTTAGAGCTGCGCGAGGATTCACACGGCGTATGGGGCAGGATCGAGATCAATCCGAAAGATTCCGATGCCATGAACGCATACGCACGAGTGGAGCGCGGCGATGTGAGCCAGTGTTCGATCGGGTTCAACATCCGGACGCAGGAAACCGATTTCCGCGAGGATGGGAGCGTGCACTGGACGATCACGGGGGCGGAGCTTGGCGAGGTTTCGATCTGCACGTTCCCCGCGTATGAGGAAACCAATGTATCTGCAAGAGCCAGAGAGCGGGACGAAATCCTTGCAAGGCGTGCCGAGGCATGGCGTGAGCAGATGCGCACAAAACTGAAAGGGGAGTCTAAAAATGGCACTCAAAGCACTGATGCTCCGGAAAAAGATTGACACCAAGAAAAAGGAGCTCGAAGCGCTGAAGGCAAAGACCACAGAGTTCGAGACCAGAGAGGCCGAGCTCGAAGCAGCCATTGCGGAAGCGCAGACAGAAGAGGAACAGGCAACCGTGGCCGACGAGGTTGATGCATTCAACACGGAAAGAGCCACACACAACGACGCGATCGGAGCACTGGAGAAAGAGATCAGCGAGCTCGAAGCTGACCTTGCATCCGAGGAGCGCGACCAGAACACCGAACCGGTCAAACCGGAGGTAAGGGAGGACAAAAAAATGGTAACAGCAGAAAAGAGAAACAGATTCGGCCTGTCTGAGGAGATGATCCAGCGGGACGACGTCCAGAAGTTCATCGGCACGATCCGCACATGCGTCAGCGAGAAGAGAGCGATCTCCGGCGCAGGGCTTCTGATTCCTGATGTATTCATCGGACTTATCAAAGAGAACGTAGTCAATTATTCCAAACTGTATCGTCATGTATTCGTCCGCAGGATCGGCGGCGAAGGTAAGCTCACGGTTATGGGAACTATCCCGGAAGCCATCTGGACAGCATGCTGTGCGAACATCAACGAGATCGACCTCGGGTTTGCGGATGTGACGATTGACTGCAACAGGGTCGCGGCTTTCATCCCGGTATGCAATGCGGTTCTTGAAGATTCCGACATCGACCTTGCGGCGGAGCTCATCGAGGCACTGACTATCTCGATCGGCAAGGCACTTGACAAGGCTATCCTTTATGGCTCTGGTTCTGGTATGCCGCTCGGCATTTATACCAGACTGGCACAGACGAGTCAGCCTGCTGGTTATCCGGCAACTGCGAGACCGTGGGTCGACCTGCACACCAGCAACATGCTGACAATCGCTAACACCGTGACAGGCGTAGACCTGTTTAAGACCATCATGCTCGACAGTGGCGCGGCGAAAGGCAAATATGCCCGTGGTGAAAAAGTATGGGTCATGAACGAAACGACATACACTTTCCTGATGGGTCAGGGTATGAGTGTCAATGCCGCAGGTCAGATCGTGTCAGCGGTTGACGGAAGAATGCCTGCTGTCGGCGGCATCGTTGAGATTCTTGACTTCGTGCCGGACTACAACATCATCGGCGGATATTTCGATCTGTACCTTCTCGGCGAAAGAGCAGCCATCACCGTAGAGTCCGCAGACAGAACCAGATTCATCGAGGACGAAACCCTGTTCCGCGCTAAAGCGAGATACGATGGTCAGCCTGTCATTGCAGAGGCTTTCATTAACCTTGCGATTAACAGCGCGAGCGCATCCGCTCCCACATTTACAGCCGACGCAGCGAACTCTGTTGCGTTCATCCTGCTTGACAAGAGCGCGCTTACTGTTGCGGTTAGCGCGACCGCAAAGATCAAGGCTCGCCTGCTGAATGCAAATGGTCAGGAAGTAACAGGAGCGATCACATGGGCATCCGGCACAGCCGCAAAAGCAACTGTTGACGGCGGCGTGGTCACAGGTGTTGCAGCAGGCAATTCCGTCATTATTGCGACCGCAGGCGACGCAGTCGCGGTCTGCAATGTAACAGTCGTGTCCGCATAAGAGGTAAACAAAGATGATCAAGACGGAGAAACTTGCGCTTCTGAAGCACAATTTGCAGCTGACGACAAACGCAAACGACACCCTGCTTGATTTCCTGCTGGATTCTGCGGATGAGCGTATACAGCGCGAAGGAATCACGGCAGACGATTCCATCGAATACACCTCCATTCAAATCGACTACGCGGCGTGGCTTTTCCGCAAGCGCGCCGCGCAGGAAGGTGACACGGCAATGCCGCGTTTCCTTCGGTGGGCGATGAATAACCTGCTCATGGCACAGAAGGCGGGTGGTACGTCATGACGTTTGACGATGGCATCCTGATCATTTACAGAAACGAAAACACTGCGGCAAACGGTGAGATGCCGGTGCACACCGAGGTAAAAAAGGGCGAGTATTTCTTCGGCTTCGATTACCTCGGTTTCAACCGGTATTTCGAGGCATTAAAGGCACAGGTGCAGCTGGATCATGTGGTGAACGTTCCCGAGTGGATCGACATCCGCAACACGGATTCGGTTCAGCTCGAGGACGGCATCATGTACCGGCCTGCACAGATTCAGCGCACCTATGACGACGGCCTCAAGATCACCAAGATTTCACTGGAGCGAATCCGAAATGATGTATAACAGCCTGATCCGGAAGGTTGCCGATGCCCTGACAGGAATCGACGGCCTGAAGGTTTATCACTATTTCGCGGATGCACAGAGCGGCGACCCGTACTGCGTTTGGGCGGAGGAGTCGGAAGGTTCCTCACTGGAAGCAGACGACCGGAAGCAGCACCATTCAATCAGCGGTTCGATCGACCTTTATACAAGAACAGAGTTTGACCCCTTAATTGACTCTATTTCTGAAGCCCTGAATGATGCGAAAATCGGTTTTTATCTGAATTCCGTTCAGTACGAGGACGCGACGCGCTACATCCATTATGAGTGGGTGTTCAACGTATGAGGATCAGATTCGAAGGGCTCGACAACTACATCGAGAAGATGGAAAAGCTGGCGGACAAATCCGTCCAGCTCGGGAAATCAACCCTCTACGAAGGCGCGAAGGTTCTGGCGGACAACACCAAGAAGGCACTCCAGAACATCCCAATCGACACATACGACGGCGTGCATGCTCCGTACATCCCGAAGGGATCGAGCAGGAAGCTGACCGGCGTAACACCGCAGCAGAAGCAGGACATCATCAACGGCTTCGGCATCTCGCGGATGCGAGTCGAGGGCGATGTGATTTCCGTCAAGCTTGGGTTCGACGGTTACACAGTCAACGGAAAAGGCGAGGGTTCGGTTCCGATCGCAATGCTTCTGCGATCCCATGAGTCGGGCACGTCCTTCGTGAAGAAGGCACCAATCGTCCGCCGGGCGTTCGCATCCGGCAGGAAAGAAGCGATTGTCGCAATGGAAAATCATGTATCTAAAGTAATCAAAGAGACGTTCGACTGATCGTCTCTTTTTTCGTGGGAGGAATTAAGAAATGGCAGTAAAAGGCTTGTCTATTCCCGTGTTTGGCAAGTACACAAACACAAACAACACCGTGACATATACCGATGGCATGACCATCGGTCATGCGATTGAGTACAGCATCGACGTCGAGTCTTCCGACGATAATCCGCTGTACGGTGACAACAAGATCATCGAGCACGACAAGGGCACATTCTCGACCGGCACCCTGACGCTGAACACGTCCGAGCTGACCGCCGAAGCCTCCAAGTGGCTGCTCGGCCTGACTGAGAATAGCGTCACCGTCGGACAGAACACCGTGACCGAGTACGTCTTTGATGACGATCTCGCGCCGACGGTCTGCGGCTTCGGCATCATCGAGCTGCACCAGATCGACGACGTCGATCATTACAAGACCGTGCTCCTGACGAAGGTCAAACCGAACATCCCGGCGAGCGCAGCCACCACCAAGGGCGAGACGATCGAGTGGCAGACGCAGGAGATCACGTTCACCATCGAGAGAAGCGACGAGGAGAAACACCCGTGGAAGAGAGAGGCGTGGTTCACGTCCGAAGCGGATGCCCTCGCGTATCTGAACGCACAGCTGGGAAACTGACGCTGAACCTGTCGCGATCCGCACCGGAACCGGACACTGATCTGTCCGGCATGACAAAGGCCGAGCTTCTCGCATACGCCGAGGAGCACGGCATTTCCGGGGTGACAAGTTCAATGACAAAAGCGGAGATCATCGAAACCATAGTGAACACCATTGACGGGGCGGAGTAACATCCGCCCCTTTTCGAGGTAAGGAAGATGGACAGAACGACATGGATCACGATCGGGAGTGAGACATACCCGCTCCTGTGCACGATCGGAGCGCTTGACCGGATCAATGCAAGGTTCGGAAGCATGGAAGGATGGGCGAAGGCGATTGTCGCGCCGGAAACGATGTATTCGGCAACACTGGACACTTTGGAGCTGTTCCTGGCGCAGGGATGCGCCCATGAGAACTATTTCAGCAACACCCTTCCGAACTTCCCCGCCGGTGGATATAAACCGCTCCCGAGGGAGGCACTCGAAAGCTATTACACCGTGGAGGACTTTCCGGAGCTGTCCCGGACACTGGGGGAATGCTTCCGGAAATCTCAAAAAAACGAAATAGAGGGATCCTCTAAAAAAAAATGAGCGGCCAGAGCAGTGACAACATCGCCTGGCTGCATTTTTATGCGCGGTCATTTGCGATCCCGTTCCCGGAGTATTCCATCATGGCACCGGGAGAAATCCAAGACCTCGCGACCTGCAAGGGCATCCAGAACGGAGGCCTGAAAGAAAAGAGAATTTTCACAGGGAACACACTCCCTGATCTGAGGTAAGACATGGCGGACAAGATCGGTATCACATTAGAACTGGAAGGCGAGCGGCAATTCCAAAACGCCGTGAAAAACTGCAACACGGAACTGAAGAACATGCAGTCCGCCCTGAAGCTTGCCACACAGGAGGCGGAAGGGCAGGAGCGCAGTCTGGAAACGTTGGAACGCAAAGAGAAGGCACTGGCAGACGCGATCGATTCTTCCGTCCGGAAAGAAAAGACCCTCGCCGAGATCGTCGAGAAGGTCAAGAAGAAAAGAGACGAAGCCAAGAAGGCGCTCGACGATGCGCGGAAAGCCGAGGGTGACAACACCGAGGCCGTGAAGAAGGCCGAGCAGGCTTACCAGAGCGCAGAGAACTCCGTCAACAAGTGGGAAACACAGCTGAACAACGCAAAGGCCACCACGGCCAAGATGCGGAATGAATTGGACAGCACACAGGGCGAGATGCGCGACTTCGAGCGCGGGGCGGAAGACGCAGCCGACGCA
>OCTW011608266.1_pt1 | contig 10542 bp, 4 predicted proteins | sample 1539671 | NCBI WGS metagenome assembly OCTW01 (sample SAMN02144230, study PRJEB22623) | gut metagenome | biome: sheep rumen | host: Ovis aries | place: New Zealand
CTTGCAGCGAGGCTGCTATGACGTAGTGGTAAAGTATGTGGCAGACACCACGGCACTCACTATCAAGGTGGAGGCCGACAGTGCCGTAGCAATTCTCACTCCTAACTCATCACTCCTAACTCCTCACTCCATTAAGCGTCCTTTCTCCCTTGACGACGTGATGGAGATGAAGCATTACACCGGTCTCAGTGTGTCGCCCTCAGGCAAGTATGCCACCATCAGTACCTATTGGTATGACCATGACGGCAAGGGTCAGCGCCGCAACGAACTGCTCAACCTGGTTGACGGCAGCAAGCGTATGGCTCCTATGAGCGGGCTGCGCTGGATGCCCAAGACCGACCGCCTGCTGGGCGTGCGCACCATAAGCGGCAAGAAGGAGCTGGTAAGCTATGACCCTGTCGACTTCAGCGAGGAGGTGCTCTGCAATGACCTGCCTATCGACAATTTCACTATGTCGCCTACCGAGGACTTCCTCATCCTTACCAAGAGTGAGAACGGCCCGGAGAAAGAGAAGGGAGTCTATGAGGTGCTTACCCCCGAAGACCGCCAGCCGGGCTGGCGCAACCGCCGCAGCCTGCACAAGCTGGACCTCAAGACGGGCATGGTGCAGCCGCTCACCTTCGGCAACAAGAGCCTTTGGCTTAACGACATCGCTCAGGACGGCAGCTACATCATCTTCTCTGTACACGAGGACGTGATGGGCAAGCGCCCCACCGAGGTAACCTCAGCCTACAGGCTCTGGCTCGAGACTCTCAAGTGCGACACCCTCTTTGAGAATGACGGCTACGCTAATGTGGCTGCCCTGGTGGCAGGCACCGACAAGTTGCTGGTTACCGGTGGTCCTGACGCCTTTAACCGCATAGGCTGCACACTGCCTGCCGACCTTATCCCCAATGCCTACGACGTGCAACTTTTTGTGCTCGACATGGCTACCAGAGAGGTTACGCCCATAACCCGTGATTTCAATCCTGCCGTGGGTAAGGTAATGGCTCTGCCTGACAGCCCTGTGGCTTATTTCACTGCCGAGAATGCCGACTCTGTGAGTCTCTATCGCCTTGAGGTGGGCAAGAACACCATAAGCCGTATTGAGCAGCCCATGGAACTGGTGCAGGACTTCGACCTTTCCAACGACGGTTCTACCTTATTATATTATGGCAGCTCAGCATGCGTGGCAGAAGAACTGTACAAGATAATGTTCAGGAATGAAAAGAATAAGGCGAAGGGCGTGCGTCCTCAGCTGTGCAAACTTGGTGAGGCTGACCCCGACCTCATGGAGCAGGTTGCCATAGGCACTTGTCATGACATACGCTTCCAGAGCAAACGAGGCTATGAGCTTACCGGTTTCTACTATCTGCCCGCGGACTTCGACTCCGCCAAGAAATATCCTGTAATAGTCCACTACTACGGAGGCTGCAACCCCACCTCCAAGCGCTTTGGCGGTGGCAGCCACTATCCTGCCCACTACTGGAATGCACTGGGCTATGTGGTGCTGAACTGCAATCCCTCCGGTGCCAGCGGTTTCAGTCAGGAGTGGGGCTCACGCCATGTCAACACAATGGGTGAGGGAGTGGCAGAAGACATCATCGAGACTACACAGTATCTCATTGACCACAACTCATGGGTAGATGCCAAAGCCATCGGGTGCGTAAGCGCCAGCTACGGCGGTTTTATGACCCAGCTGCTGCTTACCAAGACCGATATGTTTGCCGCAGGCATCAGCCACGCCGGTATCTCCGACCACACCAGCTACTGGGGCGAAGGCTACTGGGGCTATACCTACAGTCAGGTGAGTGCTGCCGACTCTTATCCCTGGACCCGCAAGGACCTCTTTGTAGACCGTTCGCCGCTCTACAATGCAGACAAGATTCACACTCCGCTCCTGTTTACCCATGGCACTGCAGACACCAATGTGCCAGTGGGCGAGAGCATACAGATGTACACAGCCCTCAAGCTGCTCGGTGTGCCCACGGCATTTGTGCTCGTGGAGGGTGAGAACCACGGCATCATGGACTTCCACAAGCGCCAGAAGTGGATCAACACAATGGTGGCTTGGTTTGACCGCTACCTCAAAGGCCAGCCTGAGTGGTGGAACGCTATCTATAAGCCAAAAGACTTGTAAAATTTGACATAAAATGAAAACATTACCAGCAATCAGCGCCTTTGTCGTCCTGATGGTCGCAGCGTGCTTCACCGCCTCTTGCAATCCAAAGGCTCAGACAACGACCGAAACATTTGCCACAGACAGTGCAGCAATCGTCAATCCCACACCTGCCGACACCACAGCAGAGATCAGCCAGCCGGCAATAGAGCAGCAACAGGCTGAGGGCAAGGAGTTCCTTGAGAAATTCTATGCGGGATACGAGAAAGATATTACCGACTATGCCTTCATCAGGAAGCACGTAACCAAGAACGCAGAGCAGTATCTGAAAGATTCCTATGACTACGATTGTGAAACTGGCGACTGTCTGGCAGTGTGGGTCTTTGCGTATGAGGCAGGCGGCGACATCGGTCCGTTGAAGAAGCGGGTCATTGAGCCTGTCGATGCAAGTACCTTCAAGGTGCGCAGCGTATATAAATACACGGATCAGGGAGACTATGAATATGTGGTGAAACTCAGTCTTGTTAATGCTGGAGACTCCTACAAGATCGACCAGATAGAGCCCATAGGCGAGAAGTATCCTAAGGAATAAATGATGCGCCGTAATGCCTAAGCAGCAATACATACTATTCATTTGTCTAGGCAATATCTGTCGGTCGCCTATGGCCGAAACCATCTTCGCCAGCATGGTGGAGGAGCGTGGGCTGAGTGATAACTTTGTTATCGACTCAGCCGGTCTCCACGATTACCATGAGGGCGATATGGCAGACCCACGCATGAGGCGTCATGCCTCGATGCACGGCTATTATATCACCCATCGCTCGAGACCTATTGAGATGCAGGATTTCTCGCGCTTTGACTACATCATTGGTATGGACCGACAGAATATCCGTGCCCTTCAGATGATGCAGCCGGCAGGCAGCAAGGCACAGGTGCTGGAGATGGCTTCCTTCCTCCGCCACCACCAGTCAGACAGCGTGCCTGACCCCTACTATGGAGGCGATGCCCAGTTTGAGCACGTTATCAGCCTGCTGGAAGATGCCTGCGCTTCGCTGCTTGACTGTCTGACAGAAGCCTGATTATGAGAATGAAATAATAAAGTATTTAACCTCTTTGTTCATTAATACAATGAAAATAGCTAAGTTCTTTATCCTGATGCTTGTGCTTTTCTTGATGCATTCCTGCAACGATTCAAATAATATACTCTCAATAGAGAATTACGAAGAATCTGTCAATGAGGCATTGCAGGCACTGAAGGAGGGTGATAGCATGACTGCTTATGATTTGTATGGTAAATTGCAGTTACAAACAGAGATAGTTGAGGAGTTGGCCAAGCAAGAAGTGCTTGTAAGAGGTGATACAGCAACTCTTAAGAAAGTTTGGAAACTCAAGAACATGTATCTTTCCGCTTTCAAAAACAAATAGAGCCAGAGTACAGGCAATTTATCCTTCTCTCCCGATGTCTGTTTGGGCTATTCAGAAGCCACGTTCAGATAATGCGCATTATGGGACCCCCAAAATGCGCATTATCTGCTTCTAAAATACGCATTATTGCCCCCTCGTGATGCGTATGAATTATTCGGTTGGCGCGCACCGATTATTATTGCTGTCTGGGAAAAGTTAGTATCATACTCGAAGCAAACTATAAGACAGCCCGAAGCAAACCAGATTGTTTGTGTTTGACAAATTACTGAATTATTTATTGATTTTGTATGCATGCTTCTGTTTTATTCTGATTTTTTTGTCTATTAGAAATATAATGTGTAATTTCGCGCACACTTATTTAAAGTATACCATGAAAACCGTTAGAACGCTATTTTTCTTAGCGCTATCCCTTTTCGTTTGTTCTTCTCCTTCGGCAGCTATCACCAGTGGCTATTATCGCATAGTCAGCTACAATAGTAAGTACATGACCGAAAACACTAAAAGTCAAACGGTGATATGCTCAGACAAGAACGAGAATAGTTACGCACAAGTATGGTATCTTACAAAGTCTGGTACCAATGTGACACTCAAGAATGCCTTGACCGACAGATATGTACAGAAAATGTCCGGCTCTTGGTCCGAGCAATACACTACAGGTAGCAACAGTGCGTCTTTCACATTAGGTGAGCGTGACGGAGGATATACCTTTACAGACAAATCGAGTGCAGGACCTCACTGCGACGCTGCACTGAACGTAGTCTTTTGGTATACTTCAGAGCCAAAATCTCTTTGGACATTTGAGTCAGTCACTATCGACCAAAATGCACTGGACGAGCAAAAGGATGCTCTCACAGAGGCTACAAATACCCAGTTGCTAAACGTGTTCACCGACTTGTCGTGCAGTGCGCTCAAGCCTGGTTATACAAATGCTCAGGTAAGGGACTTACCATCATCCACACAGTCTTTGGTCACAAAAATCAAGAACAACTTGTGGACTACCTATAGCGGCTGGGACAAGACGGAGCGTACTTTCCGCGTGGCAGACTACAAGGCTTACAGCAGCTATTCGCGCTGGACCAACATCCTTGGTCTGCGCTATAACCTCGCCCGCACTGAGAACCCTACCGGTATATATGTAAAGGCAGGCGACTACCTGCAGGTCTATGTGGGCGATGTGCCCTCCGGCCAGAGTGTGCAGCTGGCTGTGGCAGGCTATGGGGCAGGTGGTTATGGTGGCTCGGGCATAGTGACATATTCGCTTCATTCGGGCATGAATGCTCTGCAGATGTCTTCTGAGGGTAACTGCTTTGTGATATATCAGGTAGACAATACTACTAATGGTGCCGCACCTTACACCGCTCTTTCCAACTATGCCGATGTGACCGTGCATATCGAGGGTGGTACGGTGCAAGGCTACTTTGACCTTACCAAGGGTGATGACAACGATGACTGGACACAGTTTAAGACTTATCTGATGACTAAGGATATGTTCTGCATGAAGACTAAGACCCTGGCCTTTAATTTGCAGACCGACCTCGTTAAGACTGCCGTGGACGGTGCCGGTGGTAGCGGTAGCACAGGTGAGTTAGTAGAGATGCTTGAGTACTGGCAGGGAGTGCAGGATATGGAGGACGACCTCTTTAACCGTGCCAGCCTGGGTGGAGCCAACTATGAATACTGCAACAATGTTCACTCCGTAACCACCATAGGCAACAGCGGTGATGGACTGCTGTATGCTTACACCAACGGCATCTATTTCAGCCCTGAGCAGCACAACCGCCTGTTCAACAACAAGCTTATCCGTGAGGGTAGCGACAACCTCTGGGCCAGTGCCCATGAGCTTGGCCACCATCGCCAGGGACAGATAAACATGGTAGGCAATACCGAGATATCCAACAATATCTATTCCAACGTGGCTGTTTACCAACAGGGGCGCTACACCAGTCGCACTGCCAGCTTGCAGACAGTTTTCAGTGACTACCAAAAAGGCATTTCGTGGCCTGAGCGCGTAAGGCTGGCTAATAGCAGCGGTACCAGTGGGGCTTACAACCAACAACTGTTGCACCTCAACTGGTCGCTCTACATGTTCTTCCACATCAACGGCAACAAACCGACTTTCTTCCAGGACCTCTATACTGCTTTCCGCAATGACCCGATGACTAATGTGAAAGGGGAAGGCACTCTTACACCTGCTTCTGCAGACTACCTTAAATACTATGTCAAGTGCTGCCAGGTCAGCGGCTACGACCTGACTGACTTCTTTGCAGCTTACGGCTTCTTCATGCTGCCGCCCGAACAGACGACGCCCATCACTTATAATGACGTCACTTCAACTCGCTACCAGACCATCGGTGACTATGGCACCTATAATCTCTATGTCACACAGGAGATGATAGCTGCTGCCAAGGCACAGGTTAAAGCTATGAGTGGCTTGAAGCAGTGCAACATTGTCTTTATAGAGGACCGTGTCAGTGCTCCCCTTGCCACCTATGACGGGCATGCCGAGGGTGAACTGAAACAGCCCAATGACGCCAGCAATGTTACCTTCGGTTCTGTTGGTGAGACTGGTCAGTACACCGACTTCGATGCCGAGTGCTCGGCCTACAGCTACAATGTCAGCAAGCGTGGCAATGTGACTATGCAGGGCAGCGGTGCAGTAGGCTTTATTGTCTATGACAGCAATGGCAATATTATTGGTTACTACAACACCAACAGTTTCTCCTTGCCCGAAGGTGTCACTGATTATACTATCAAGGCAGCTGCCGGCAACGGCACTACAGTTGCCTCAACTCTTGATGCCAGCATAGAGGTGCAGGAGTTCCCCAAGACTGGGGTGTGGTACACGCTTAGTACTCCGTTGAGAGGCAGTTATTACACTACCAGCAATGGCGCAGGAGAAGGAGTAGTGGGAGCTGCTACTTCTACCTCTGAGCCTACCAACGCTATGCAGTGGCAGTTTGTCTTGCGTGAGGGAGAGTATGAGACTTTCGATATCGTAAACCGTAATGACGGCTCTTATCTTGACCCGTCTGCAACTTATAATACTCAGATAGAAACCTCTACAGATCAGCCTGACGCTGGCTGGAAACTGCAGTCCGCTGCTACGGCCGGCTTATATATCATAGTAAGTGGCAGCGCCCAGCTTAACCAGACAAACAATGGAGGAACCAACGGCAATATGCTCTATAACTGGGGCAGTGGCAGCAATACCGGCGATGCTGGTTGCCAGTTTGCCATCAACGAGGTGGAAGATTTGTCGAGCACCGCTCTCGAAGAGTTGGAGGGACTGCAAATCAGTGTGTCTTCCACAGATGCCGGTAACTTGGAGGCGGGGCAGTGGTACGTAATGTTTGACCGTGGCGTCAATCATGGCTACCTCTACGAGAATGTTTCTTCGCATACCCTCTATAATACCAATACTGCTCCGTCGGGCACAGCTACCGACAACGCTAAGTATCTTGTCCGTTTGGAAGAGGCTCCTGGCGATGGCTATTATTACCTGCAAGACGGCTTCGGCAACTATTTCTGGGATTTAAAGCACGGTACAGCTGTCGCAACAACAGGCTATGCAGTTTCGCGTATAAAAGTTGACAAAATTAACGGTACTGACGGTCACTTCTATCTACAATGTGCCAACAATAGTGTTGTCCTTGATGCCAATCCGACTTACTCTGGCGATGCTACCGTGGTAGGCTACTACACCACAGTGCCTACTGCCACTGGCGGCAACAACGATTGGGCCTTCTATCCTGTCACTCTGCAACGGCCTGTAATTCTCAATGTGGTGGGTGATAAGTCGTACGCTACGTTCTATTATGACACCGACGTGCAGACCGATGGCACAACCAGGGCATATTATATAGAGTCTGCTTCCAACACAAGTGCTACCCTCACTGAGACAGCCAACGATGGCCGTGACATCCCTGCCCATACGGCTGTGGTACTTATCAATGAGGAGCAGGCAACAAGCACCGTCCTCACTCTTGCCAACGGTCTTACCCAGGAGATAAGTGAGACAGACAATCTCCTGAAAGGTACACTCACCAGTATGACGCTTGACCTGAGCAGCAGCTCACCATATTATTCTATGGGAAGGCTCAACGGCCAGATAGGATTCTATAAGTTTAACAGCAACGGCACTACCTCTATCACCCTCGGTGCCCACAAGGCCTTCCTTGAGGTGCCGGGCGCAAGCAACTCCAATGGCTTCATCCTCACCCTTGACGACGTAACCGGCATCAACGAGATAGGAGTGGTCAATGCTCAATCGTCAATGGTCAATGGTCAATCAGCTTATAATCTTTGGGGTCGTAAGGTTGCTGTTCCACAAAAGGGCGAGATATACATCGTCAATGGCAAGAAGGTAATAATGAAATAAAACCAATAACATTATATCACTATGAACATCAAGAAACAATTAACAATGCTCTTCCTGCTCCTCGTCGGGGTAGGTACGAGTCTGATGGCACAGACTGCCGTTACTGCAGGCAGTCAGGTGACTGATGCGGCCAGCCTTGTCAGCGGCAAGGCCTACTTGCTCCAGCATCAGGGCAACGGCAACAACACTCCGTGGTTGGAAGATGCCGGCACTTATTACAACTGTCCCAACTCGGCAGGCAACTGTACGCTCGCTTCCGTATGGTACCTTATTGACAATGGCGACGACACATGGAAACTCCAGAATGCCTATACCGGCAAGTACTGGCCGAAACCTGTTGGCAATGCTAATCTGGTTGGTACCGATGAGGTCAATGCTGGCAACTGGGCACTCAATTTCTCCAGTGGCGTGGCTGCCCCTACCTGCAATGGCTATCGTCTCAATCGCAACACTCCCTATTTGGTAGGCTGGAATTCAGGCAGCGGTTCTGTTACCCAGGTAAAGGTTTATGACGTAACTGTTCCACTTTCAACAGCAGCTGCGTTCTCTGAGTTTACCGACAAGGACATCAGCGTAAGCGCTACCGAGGCTGCCACTGTGACTACCGGCACCTGGTATGTTATGAAAAACCGTGGCCGCAACGGCTACCTCTATGAGGATGCTTCTAAGCACACTCTCTACAATCAGGCAGCTGCCCCCGGTGGCTTGGCTGTTGACAATGCCCAATTCCTTGTCCGTCTTGTTAGCGGCACCGATGGCAAGTATTACCTGCAGAACGGTCTTGGTAACTATATGGGTGTAATACCGCAGAACACCTCCGTTCCGGTTACCGCTCTGAGAGAAGAGCTGATAACTGTGTCCAAGATTAACGGTACTGACGGTCACTACTATCTGCAAAGTGCCTCCAATAGCGAGGTGCTCGACTGTCAGGAAAACGGTTATCCAGTAGTAGGATGGGGTACCACAGTGCCTACCTCTACCGGCGGTAACAACGATTGGGCTTTCTATCCAGTGGAGCTGGTTGAAGCCTGGGTTCCTACTATCTCTGAGGTCTACACTTTCAACTGTACCACTTCCTCTAATCGTGGCGCCCTGGTCTATAACGAAACTATGACAAACGTCGGACTGGTGGCCAGTGCCAACCTTGATGCCACTAATGCCAACCACCAGTGGGTTATCGTTCCGACAGCCACTGAGAAGCAATATTATTTATATAATGTAGGTGCCGGCAAGTTTGCCATTCCTACCGCCATTGCTCAGGGTGGCGGCTATCCTTGGGTGTTTAGCGACAATGCCGTGGCCGTGGTGTTCCTTACCCAGAGCGACGGTACCAAGCGCATCAAGATGGCTGTCAACCCAGTCAGTGGTAACAATCAGGCCGTAATTGGTGTTAACAGCAACAACAGCACTGGACCGGTGTTCAACTATAATGACGCAGGCAGCAACTTCATCCTTACCAAGGTGGACGGTGTTGACCATAGTGCTGCCGCTACCGCTGCCGTCAACAAGCTGATAGGCAGCCAGACACCTCTGACCTCCTATCCGCAGGCCAGCGGTTGGTATGCCATTCAGATTAAGAGCAAGAACGGTTCGCCCACTTATGCAGGCCGCTTCTTGCAGAGCAGCGAGACTCTCTATAATGGTCTTTATCCTCTGACTTTCACTGGTGCTATTGATGTGAATCCCGCTGTTACCGACCCCACATTCCTTACTTATATCAACCACACCGATTGGGATGTCAACACATGGCAGATGCCCGACGGTCGCTATCTGGTAAAGAACAGCAGCAGTAAGTTCCCGACTCCTTCTGCCACACCGGGCAATGTGATGTGCGGGTTTGACAACGGCAACTATTTCAAGGTCGACGGCAACTGGTTTGCCGATCCCTATAACAGTAATGCCACTTACTTTGTCGGTGAGACGACCACTATGCGTACTGCATATAATGTATATCCTGTTGACCTTGCTGCTGCTGGTATGGAGGCATGGCAAGTGGTTTGCAATGCTGCTCCCGAGTCTGCCCTGATCAGCTGTTCGCGCAGCGATGTGAAGGGTGCAAGCTCTGTATATAAAGGTGGTTTCTTCTTCCTGCCTGCCGGTGTAACTCCGGAGAGCACAGACTTCACCTTGGAGGGTGCCAGCGGTGTTACTGTTGACGCTACAGCCAAGACCATTACCTTTGCTTATGACCCCAATCTGGCCATGGTGGAGGGTAGTATCACCACTGCCCAGGGTTGGCAGACTGCCGGCCGTGGCGGTGAGGTGATGCTGCTCAAGGTTGACGCTGCTCCTTTCAAGGATGCTACCAACGTAAGCCTTAGCGTAAACCTGAAGGACGGCTCCGAGTCCAATATCTCCAAGCTCACCCTTTATGAGGCCAGCACTAACTCGCCCGAGATTTATTCCACCGGCACCGGTGCTCCTACCAAGACTCAGATTGACCAGGTTACAGTCTCTGGCTCTACTGCCACCTTTAATATTGGCAGTCTAACCACTGGCAACCACTACTATTGGATTGGTGCCACTGTGAAGGACGATGCTACTCTTGGTGCTGTGATTGACCTTGCCGTGACAGGTATCACCTATACCTGCAACAGCAATGAGACAGTCCTCGACCTTACCAGCGTAGGCGATCCTGTCG
>OCTW011187272.1_pt1 | contig 10541 bp, 12 predicted proteins | sample 1539671 | NCBI WGS metagenome assembly OCTW01 (sample SAMN02144230, study PRJEB22623) | gut metagenome | biome: sheep rumen | host: Ovis aries | place: New Zealand
CGGCGTTAAATTGACCGGAGAAGGCCAAATAAAAGCCGCTGACGGCGTTTTAGGCCATCAACGGCAAATTATACACAGAAGAAGAAATCGTCGCTTAAATCGCAAATACTAACAAATATGTCCGACGTGAATACGAGGGGTTGAATATGTCCTACGAGCCTCGAGGAAGGTAGTAACGCCGTATCGTAGCGCGTCGAGGGCGTGGTTATACCGATCCACCGGAGTATTAATATATTTGCCTTCTTGATCGCGTTTCCAAGAATAGTTACGGAGTTCTTCGATCACGTTCAAAGATCCCTTCGTAACGTTGAGGTTGTAAGCCTTAACCGACGTAATACCGGCCTCAACCGATCCGCGGCCCTTCGTGCAAGGTACCGCCCGGTAACCGCCGATATTGTTTATCTCTTTGATACTCTTTTGTTCGGCGGAGTCGCATACGATGGACGCGCCCCTCGCGACGTTGTTGTTGCGTAAAACTTGAACGATGTCGTTATTTAACATTCCGGTCTTATATGCTAATTCTTCGATCCACAGTTCGCCGCCACTCAACCGGACGCGAAGGATCGCCGTAGGATCGTTTGTAAAACCGAAATCGATACAATAAAATTCACGTTTGAACGGTACCGGCATAGAGTCGACCGTCTTAAATTCAGTATAGACGAGGCCCTCAACACTACCGGTTTGTCCTTCTCCGTATACGCGCCACCAATTCGCGTCGTTCCGGTAAGATAGGATCGCTTGTTTCTGTTGTTCGCTCAAGAATGGGTTATCGAGGTAAGTACTATGTATTAACGCGGTTCCGGGGTTGTCGATAACGTCCTCATCGACCCAAAACCGGGAACGTGGGTTATAGTCGAGAAGGACGAGTTTTTTCGTTCTTATTCTCAACTGTCGGTAGATCTCAAAGGGTACGAAATAACATTCGTTTATGAACAGAACGTCGCGCGCCGATCCGTGGACTTTGCCTTCGTTGTCCGCGCTGAAAAATTCTATCTGTGATCCGTTGTCGAACGTGTAAATTTTATCGCTCGCGTTCCATTTGTCCGGGTTCCACGCGCCGCCCATCATAACCCGGAAATCACGAATAACGCCACGTTTGAGAAAGGGCATAGTTTCGCCGACGACAGAGATCAAAACCTTTGGTTCTAACTGTGCTATCGTCGCGCAAAGTTGAAGGATCGACCACGTTTTACCGGATCGCGTTCCGCCTTTGTTCACGATCACAGTATTACCGCCGCCGATCGCGACGAGGTTCTTATCGTAGATCTTACTTACCGGCCAATCCATCTAAACCAACCTCTTTAATTCTTTCAATAACGGCCATTCCTTCGGACGATAGGTTCGAGATAACGATCTGTTCCCTCGACGCGGTTACGTCTGCCTTAACGGACTGTTGTTTCGGTAGTGAGAACGCGAGTAAAGCGGTAACCGCCTTAACGTAGTCCTTCGGTTCGAGTTCGTCGAGTTTCTCCGCGAGGGTGTCGATATTGTCCTCGATAATCATCTTAATACGGTCTTTTAGTTCGGCCGTCGATTTGTTCTTTGATCCCCGGGGCCGCCCGGACGGATTGCCGCTTTGTCCTTTTTTATAACGCATTGTTTAACCTTCCTTAATTAACGTCGTAAAGGTAGTGAAAAAAATCGGTTTTACCGCCGTTTTTTCTGTAAATCTTCTGTAAAAAACAGTACCGGCGACAATGAGATCCTACCGGGTACCCATCACGTCCGCAAACGTCGCTTTTGCCGGGTTCCTCAACGTGTAGAAAATGAGATCCTATTCGTTTCCTCTCCTCGTTGTTTTTAATAAAAATCCGGGGTGTTTTCTTTAGAAATAAACACCGGTTTTTATTAACTAATAGTTGTTAATAGTTGACGGCGAAAACAAATACCGCCTAACTCGCTGACCTCTACCGCGTTACGGGGGTAGGGGCGTAAGTGCCAAACCGCAAAACGTAAGTGCCAAACCGCAAAACGTAAGTGCCAAACCGCAAAACGCGCTACTTTGTTTTGTTTTGTTTCTTACCTCTCGGTTTTCTTTTCTGTTTGATCAAGATCCGGCCGCCGTCCTCGTAATCTTCCGCGAGGTGGAACGTTATTTTTTTCTGTCCTTTTTTGCCTTTGTCGACGTGGTACCCCGGAGTCGATAACAGTCCTAACCGCTGAAAACTTGCTACCGCCTTGTCGAGTTGTTTCCAAAATAATATTTTCATCTCTCGAGAACTCTCGTACCGGGTTGTCGTAACTTGTAAAATATTATCGACGTTGACGGTATACGATAGGCCTTCGCGCTTTGCGTCGGCGATCATACTCGCGCGTTCATCGTCCGATACTTTCCTTTGGATCGCCTCGTTTTCGGCGGCTCGTGCCTTCTCTGCGGCCCTCAACCGTCCGTAACGGCTTTGACGTAACAAAGTTTTGAGCAAAACGCGATAGAGGTCGAACCGGTTTTCGTTGAGTCGCAGTTCGGCGAAGATCGCCGGGGTTATGTAAAAGAAATTTTTATCTAATTCGTGAAAGAATACTTTTGTAAATGTAACCTCGACGAGGTCGTCGTCCGGATCTTCTCCGTCTATGACCGGAACGTCGAACACACAGTTAATTAATGGGCCGTATATAACTCGCAGTTTTCCGTCGCGTTCGTATACTTGCGCTTGGTATTGAGTTGACATATTTTGCAACTCCGTTGCTATTCTTTTCCTCTCTCTCTCGCGACGGCCGTCGTATACCATCTTCGATATATCGCCAATATTTAACGTTCTCCTTACCGGTTCTCCGTCGATATTCGCGATCTTCGCCTTAATATCCGGCGCGTCCATATCTTGAGTAACGAGAGAACATAACGCGAGTAATATCCTCTCTTGTATCTCGTTGAGGACTACCGGTCGACCGCCCCGGATAACCCCTAATGCGGTGTCGAACTTTCGTAGTTCTAATAAATCGCGGTGATCTTCCTCGTCAATCGCCCGGACGGCCTCGTCGTCAAATAACGAAGGTTGTCGCGGTTGCGTGATCATCTTCGCGAAGGCGGTACCCATTCGGCCGCGTCCGCTTTGTTCCGGTTGCTTCCCCTTCTCAACCCGAAACGAGTTTTTTAAATACAAATTTTCTTTCTTCATCTGCGTATCGTATCGTTTTACCTTTTATTTTTTCTTCTCCTTATCGATTTTCTTCTGCCTCGCATCTTTTAACGCGGCCGTCCAAATTGCGTCGCGACGGATCGTCCGTTCATAATAGAACATCTTTTCGGTGGCGAAGGCCTTAATCGTTTTATCCGATACCACGTCCTCGTATCTCGGAAATTGCTTGTTATTTATATATCCTTTCTTAACCTCGGCGATACTGCGAACTTGTTTCCGGGGTTGTATATCCTTGCAACGGCGGCTAATTCCGTATTCTTCCATTGCCTCGATAACGGCCTTCAAACCGGAGAGGGTAAACTTAACGAGGTCGATCGCGTCGAATATGTCTTTTTTGAGTTGTTCCGGTTCAATCTTGACCACGCCGGCCGGTTCTTCCTTCCGGACTGTTCCGTCGCGCCGGTTATCGGTGGCGATCTCGATAAGGCGGCTACGTTGATCCTCGTCGACCGCTTGGATCATATCGTTAAGTCGTTTCTCCTCGTGGCGGTACTGTTCGATCCGGTTTAATATCCTAATCGCCTTGAACGCCTCGGCCCGGTATTCGGCGAACGCGAGGCCGAAATAAGGAGTCATAAATAAATATACGTTGTAATAGTAGATCCACTTAAAGAAGGTCGACCGTTCCTTCTCCGGTATACTGTTGAGGATCTCGGCGGCCATCTTCTCGGTAGGATCGAGTTCTTCCTCTAATATCTCGAAACAGTACGTTATCGCCTTTTGTTTGGTGGTACCGGCCTCGAGTATCTTTTTAAGTTTTCCGTTCAAGTTCATAGTAAATTTTTAATTTCTGTAATGTAGTGTTTATTGAAATAAAATAGGTAATTTAGTAACAAAGTAAACAAGTTTACCTATTTCGCGGTTTGTTCTGCGACAACTCCGTTAAGGTAGTCGTTTAATGCTTGCTCGGACGTGTAGAGTTTCCGGCCGATCCTTGTATATTTGAGTTTACCCCTATTGCGTAATTTACTTATAGTAGGTATACTCACATTGAGAAGGGCGGCCAATTCCGCGGTATCGTATAACTTAACGTTCTTAATTTCTAACATTGCTATTACTGTTTAAAGATTAATAATTCCGTTCTTCGTTTCCCATTCGGTAATATATCCGTTCAACGCGTCGGCGATCACGTCTTTAAGGAGTCGACTATCTTTTAGTGATATATACTTAACCTTCCGGACGATCTCCTTACTCACGATAAAGGTAGCGCGGTTCTCACGTTCCCGGCGATCCGCCTCGTCCACTTTGCGAGGGCGGCCAACTTTGCGCCGGCGGACTGCGTTAAGTTTCTCCTCGAGTTCCTCGTCGATGTGAAGGGCCTCGATCGTTTCAGTTGGTAAATTACCGTTCTCGTCCTCTCGTGGTAGTGGTGCCGGTTCCGTTCCGGCGATCTGTTGGACGAGTTTCGCGATGTCTTTTTTCTTTGCCATATCGTTCTATGATTTAATAGGTAATCTTGTAATCTAATAATAAAGTAATAAAGTAAACAAATAATAAAGTAAACTTGTTTACCTATTTATGATCTCCTTCGATAACGCGTCGTAGTCCTTCGCGCCGTTACTGTCCGGGGCATAGTCGAAAATGCTTTCTCCGTAGAGTGGGGCCTCTGCTACTGCGATATTCTCGCGTATCTTGGTATTGAATACCCGGTCGCCGTACCGGGCCTTGATCGCGTCGAGTACCGCCTTGTTTAGTTTTCTGTTGTTGTACCGGGTAATGATCACGCCGGTAATAGATAACTGTCCGTTGATACTCGTCCGGATCGCCTCGACGATCTCTTCCAACATCTTCAAACCTTTTAACGGTAGTGCCTCGGCGGTCAACGGTATATAGAGATCTGTCGCCGCCGCGAGTGCGTTCGTTGTTACTATTCCCAATGAGGGCGGACAATCGAGTATAATATAATCGTACTGATCCTTGACCGGTTCGAGAAGGCGCGATAATATCTTCTCTCTCGCGAGTCGTGACGCGAGATCGGTTTCGGCCGCCGCGAGATCGAGCGACGAGGGTACAATCTTTAACCCGGGGCCGGCGTTGATCGTTGGTAGGTGGTCGATCCTTCCGGTCATTGCGTCGTAGATACTTTGTTCTACTGTTTCCTCATCGACAAAGAACGACGTTAGGTTCGCTTGTGCGTCGAGGTCGACGAGAAGGACGGATCGTTTGTTCCGGGCGATCGCTTGACCTATCGCCGCCGCGGTGGTAGTCTTGCCGACTCCGCCTTTGTGGTTCGCTATTGCTATTATTTTACCCATTGTTATTATTTTGTTTTGTTGTGATGGTTCTTAACTTACTGTCTATCTCGTCGAGGCTCATATCTTTGTTATCCCGGCAAAACTCCGTAAACTCGTCCAATAGTCCACGATCCGCGAGAAACAACCAATGAAGGGCCGCCCGGCGATCCTCGTCCTTTTGTTGTGCTACTGTCTTATATCCCATATCGATTAATTAAAAGACGGATATATTACCATTTGGATCTGCTTTTCTCGCGCTCGGCCTCGTCCGCCTTACGTTTCGCCTCGTCGCTTTCCGTCAACTGTAACGAGGCTTGTATCGCGTCGACGTTGAGGTCGTCCGGATAATTCGGTACGAACTTTTTCGACGGCCCTCTCCATTCGACGATCGTGTCGAGGTCGCTAATACCGTATCGACGTTTAAGTAGTCGCATATACATTTTGCCTTTACAACCGTCGTCGCCGGCTCCGTAGTGTGTTATACCGAACTTGTGTAGCGGTTTTAGTGCTTTGTCGCCGGCCTCGATAACCTCGAGGTCGAACTTTTCGAGATTGAATATTCCTACTACTGTGTCCGCGATCCTCGCGAAATCTCCGCCTTCGCCGATATTCGTTAGTTTCACGTTCGCCGGTACGTCTACTTGTTGGTTGAATTGCGCGGCCATTACTACCGGTATTTGGTTCGCGTCGGCGAAATCTTTTATATCTTGAACGATCTTTTTTATCTCCTCGGTACGTTGGCGTGAATACTGTTCACTATAAATCAACTGCGCGTAATCGACACAGATCAAAGAAACATCATTCCGGGCGGTTTCGTATGTTATCGCGTCGAGAAGATCCTCAACGGTAAACTTTTCCTCAACGATCACTATCGCGCCGTTATCGAGATAGGTAGGTATAAAAACTCTTTTCTTGTTTAAAAAATCTTGGTAATTATTTTGTTTCTTGTTCGGATCGCGATCTTCCGGGCGTGGTTCGCGACTGTAATCGTGGAAACCCGCGTCCTTCGGTTCGCCGGGTTTTGGTTTATAATAACTCATAATGCTATTATACGGACTAATACTTATCGACGGATTGTCGACGTAGGTATTAAGTAGATCCAACATTAATCGTTTCTTGTTAATCTCATAGGAGAAATAAAGAACTTGTTTTCCGTTTTCCATTGCGAGATTGCGCCCGGCCTCGTTGAGGGCGATACAGTTCAAAACCGATGTTTTACCGTGACCGGATCGTCCACAGATAAACGTTAACCCGGGGTTTAAGGTTAGTGTTTCTTGTAGCGGTGTTTCGCCGAACCGTATACCGGTAGGTAACCCCTCATTCAGTTCGGAGAACATTTGCTCTACCTCTCCGGCGGACGGTTTCGCGAATATTTTTTTGAAAAAATCTTCGCGCGCGCGTATACGAAGGGCCTTCGATGTTTCGCCCATCAACGCGAGGGCCTCGTCCACTTGACCGGACTCGAACAACTGTTCCGCCTTCTTTAATAATTCTTTTCCTTGTGCCTCGATCCGGCGGCGTTCTTGTTCCTTCCGGTAGAACTGTTCGGCGTTAGCCATTTGGTCGGCCGGTATCTCATTTTTGAACTTGTAAGCGAACGCCGACTCCGCCTTACTGATAATCGCCTTCAATGACTCAACGTCGTACTGTTGTAGATATTCGCCCACGTCTTTAATACCTTCCGGTAGACCGGTTACAACCGCAACGTTATCGTCGTCGTTGAGGTGTTGGATAGTGTCCTTTGTGAACTGTTCGCCTTTCACGTCTTTATCGAAAAACAAAATGAACTGTTTAACCCCTTTGGCGCGCGCGTCCTCGATCTGTTTCACACTCATAGCACCGCCGGCCGTCGCGACGACGTTCTCGATCCCTTCCGCTTGTGCGAGTAGCGCGTCAAGTTCCGACTCAACCACGATCGCGACCGTCTGCCGGGTGTTGAGGTTGAACAATGGGCCGGACTTTGGCAAACCTTTAGAATTTAAAAATACTTGATCTTTGCCCGGGGCCTTCTCGTATATCTCTCTAAACTTAAACCCGGCGATCTTGCCGCCGGTACGGTAGGCCCACGCGATGGCGATCCCCTCACGAGAAAAATAACTACATTCGGTTTTTGTGTTCTCGTCGAGGTTGTTCAGTATCGACCGGGTAATTAGTCCTAAACCCATCTTCTTTATTTGCTCGTCGTTGAGGCCGCGACTATTGCGAAGGTAATCGAGGGCCTTCTTTGCCTCGTCGGTACCACTCCATAACGCCGCCTTGAATACCTTTTCCGCGCCCATTCGTGAATTTTGTTTCGCGAGTTCGGTATTACTGTTCCCGGTACCGGTACCGCCGCCGTCGCCTTCCGGTAGTGCAACCCCGGTAATTCTCGACAATTGTTTCCGGGCCTCTTTGTAATCGATATTATTTAGATCCATATAGAGGTCGATAATACCGCGATCTTTGTCGTCCGGGTAGTGGTGCGCGTTAAACTTTGCGTCCGGGCCTACGACTGTTATAAATTTCTTTTGGCGATCTTCCGATCCGTCGAGGTGGTGCCTACTTTGCCATCCGCCGGCCGGACGTTCTACGAAATTCATTTCCGGGAACGCGTCGACGATCTTCCCGGCGAATAACGCGTCGATTACGTCCGCCTTGAACCGATCTTCTTTTTCTTTGTAATCTTCCATCTGTGTATATTTTTATCTAACTTATCTACTTATAAAACTCGAATAACTCGCATATATTACCGCCGGTTAACCGTATAACGTCGGCGTAACCTTGTAACCGTCCTTTTGTGTCCTCGAACTTGATCCGGTGCGATACGTTCACGAGGCGAAGGCTAACGTCTTGTAACTCGTCCATTATCGCGAGGAGTTCCGCCTCGACGGTTCTCGCGTTCTCATTATCTCCGAAAAATACCTTCATAGCAAAATAGGTAATTTAGTTTACTATATTATTAGTTTACCCATTTATCCGGCGATCGCCTTTTCGTTGATCGCTTGAACCAATGAGGAAATATAATTCATTCTCTTTGTGTCGTCCTTAACCTCGCGGCCGCCTACGGTTACAACCTCAACCGGCGGTAGTGACTTGACGATCCAATCTAATTTAATACCGCCTTGATAGACGATAACCTTCTCGTAGTTGTTCTTTATGTACGGTTCGATCTTTACATCGTTGAGGGTTCCGGCGGTGGCCAAACTCAAAACGATACCTTTAAAGACGTTCGACCGGTACGAAAAACCGATACTATACAGTTCTCCGGCCGGATCTCTCATATCAATGTACCAATACTTGACAGTTTCGCCGCGGAACGAACGATCTCTCGTATAGATCTTTTCAACCGCGCCGGACACATAGGCAAAACGTTGATCGCCGTTTGCAGTCCTACGGACTACCGCGCCGTCCTTGACGTTGAGGTAGATCCGCTTATCTTCACTTTTAATTTCTCCTAACATAAACTAACTTTTTAAATTAATATAATACAATGCTAATAATAGTCAATACTTAAACCGGATCACGATACGAAGGCACCGTCGAGAAGGCTCTCCGGGGCGTTCTCAAAACGTAACTCGTCTTTAATTGAGTCTACATATATTTGAGTCGTCGCCGGCGATGTGTGACGCAAAACATACTGCGCCGACGCGATGTTCATTCCGCTACGTTTCAAGATCTCCACGCCGGTAGTGTGGCGTAATGAGTGGGCCGTATACTCTCGACCATCGAGGCCGATCGCCTTTAACCCGGACTTGCATAACCCGGAGATCGTGCGAGTCGTCAAACGGCCGCCGGTGTTTCTGTGACTGTTTGAGGTAAACAGAGGTTCGCCGCCTTTGGCCCCGGGCCTCGTCGCGAGATACTCCTTAATGGGTTGATACGCCTTATCGGTAAGGATAACAAAATCGTCCTTCGTGTCGTGGCCTTTGCCCCATACCCGGAGAACACGACGACCGCCGTAGAACGTAATATCCTCAACGTTCGCGCGGACAACCTCGATCGTTCTCAACCCGGTACGAAGGAGAAGGTTAACGATCGCGTAATCTCTCAAACTGATACTTTGGAAATACTGTAACAGTTCGTCCGGTTTGTGTTCCGGCAAATGTAGTTTCTTGAATTTCTTATCGCGTTTCGGAGTCTTAACGCCGGCGGCGATATTTGGGTAGATCTTTTTACTCTCCGCCCACTCATAGAACGCGCGAAGGCTCGTTAGATAGGACGTTATCGATAACGACGTGAGGCCCCTCGACACAAGAAAACTTTTATACTCGAGAATATCGTCTATTGTGAGTCGGTATATTTGGCGGCCGGTAGCCTCGCACCACTCAAAGAACAATTTTAGGGTACGAGCATATAATTTCCGGGTGCCTTCCTTCCAATCGTTTTTTCTTACAAACTCGTCGATCGCGTCGCGCCAACTCGCGCCGGGCGTTGTTAGTGCTACCGATGAGGCCGGGGCGATCTCCTCGACTGTTAACTCGATTATTTGTCCGTTGTTCTGTGCCATATCTTTTTAATTTTGTGTTTACCTATTTTAACCGCGACAAAGTTACAAATAACATTTTAAAATTACAAACAAAAAACGAAATATTTTTCAAACATTTTTTCAATACCGGCCGGAAAGGAGTAAGATAATGATCCTAATTGTCTAAAATACTGATACTCATTACCCCGGTACGAACGGACGTTCTTATAGTGTTTCGCCGGCCTTTTCCCCAATCTATAACAGTTATTAACGTTAAAAACCCGGGGCAAAACGTTATCCGGCGTTAAATTGACCGGAGAAGGCCAAATAAAAGCCGCTGACGGCGTTTTAGGCCATCAACGGCAAATTATACACAGAAGAAGAAATCGTCGCTTAAATCGCAAATACTAACAAATATGTCCGACGTGAATACGAGGGGTTGAATATGTCCTACGAGCCTCGAGGAAGGTAGTAACGCCGTATCGTAGCGCGTCGAGGGCGTGGTTATACCGATCCACCGGAGTATTAATATATTTGCCTTCTTGATCGCGTTTCCAAGAATAGTTACGGAGTTCTTCGATCACGTTCAAAGATCCCTTCGTAACGTTGAGGTTGTAAGCCTTAACCGACGTAATACCGGCCTCAACCGATCCGCGGCCCTTCGTGCAAGGTACCGCCCGGTAACCGCCGATATTGTTTATCTCTTTGATACTCTTTTGTTCGGCG
>OCTW011596283.1_pt1 | contig 10541 bp, 6 predicted proteins | sample 1539671 | NCBI WGS metagenome assembly OCTW01 (sample SAMN02144230, study PRJEB22623) | gut metagenome | biome: sheep rumen | host: Ovis aries | place: New Zealand
TATGGGCAATCAGGATAATTACCTGTTAGAAATTTGACCATATCATCTTCATCTAAATCCATATCACAGACATAGCATTCATCTTCATCATCATATACAAAATTATTACATTCTTCACAATTATGAGCACTCATACAAGATATTTCCTCTCAAAATCATCCTGTGAAAGCGGTCTGTCATACAAGAACCCCTGAATCATCTGAATATTCATATCATCAAGAGCATCTTTCTGGCTCTCCTCTTCTACACCTTCCACACATACATTTACATCAATTGCATCTGCAAGTTCTGATACAGTCTGAACAAAAGCATTCGAGAATGCATCTGCACCCACACCGTTAACGAAGCATCTGTCAATCTTAATTACATCAAGAGGCATGGACTTAATATGATTAAGAGATGAATAACCTGTGCCAAAATCGTCTAATGCTACACGAACACCCAGTTCTTTGATTCCTCCAAGAATATTCTTCATAGCATTCATATCATTAATTGCAAGCCCTTCCGTAACTTCAAGTGTGAGATTAGAAGGATTAATTCCTGATACTTTAAGCGCATTTGCAACAGTGTCTACAATATCATTTTGCATAAGCTGTACAACCGACAGATTAACATTTACCTTATAATCAGGATGCCCAAAGTCATTCCAGTATTTACAACGCTTGCAAGCCTCTATTAGCACATGCTCACCAATTGGAACAATAAGCCCAAGATATTCAGCAAGGGGAATGAATTCAGCCGGATTCATAAATCCAAATTCCTTAGACTGCCATCTAACCAAAGCTTCTGCACCACAGCAGACTGCCTCGTCTCCAGTAATATTAACAACCGGTTGATAATATACTTCAAACTCCCTGCAATCATCAGCTACTGCTTCCCTTAAGGCTTTCTCCAAATCAAGACGCTTAACAGAATTAGTTGCATCATCCTCATTGTATGCTTCAATTCTATTCTTGCCATGCTGCTTAGCATAACTTAACGCAATATCTGCTCTCTGAATAAGAGTCTGTACGTCTGTACCATTTGTTGGAAATGTTACATATCCCATGGACATGGTACAATAATACTCTGTGTCAGACACTTTCCAGCTCTTAGAGAATATACCGGCAATATGATTGCAAATCTCTTCTAATCTATGATACTCACTAGTTGGAACAAGCACAATGAACTCATCTCCACCAACTCTATAACACCTATTAGCCTTACCGGTTACATTATCTAAAGCTCTGGCAACTTCAACAAGAAGTCTGTCTCCGACTCTATGTCCTAATCCATCATTAATATTCTTGAAATCATCAAGGTCCATATAAAGCAAGGCCCCCAGCGTCTTAGAGACATTGGCTTTACGTATCTCCTGCTGCAAATCTACTTCGCATTGCTTTCTATTGTATAAACCTGTAAGATGATCAGTACTTGCCTGTCTCTCTATCTCTTTCTGGTACTTCTTTACATCAGTCACATCATATACAGTTGCAAGACGGACTTCCCTTCCATCAACCCAATGAGTCTTGGCAAATGTAATATCAAACCACTTTTCGCTGTTGACTGCATAATAATTGTGAATATTATTTATATCATGGCTTGCTTTAGAAATCACAAGATTAATATCTTCTATATCTTCTTCATCATCTAAGAAATTTTTAAATGTTTCATTAAGATATAAATTTTTGCCACTTGATATATCATCAACACATATTCCACATCCTGCGTTTTCCAGAATTGCTTCTAGTGCATTATATGAACTTGCAAGAGAATTCTTCGTAATTCTTTTAATAAGAATTGTCTGGAGTACTCTTTTTACATCTTGTAAGAATCTAAGCTCCTCAACAGTCCATTTTCTTTCACTGATACTTACAAATACTATATAAAGCCCCGGCTTATCATTCGCTTCAAGAGGTAAGAATACACCGGCACTAATCCCTGCATTTTCAAAAAAATCAGAAAAAACATCTGGCATAAGACTATCTGATGATATTGTGTATGACTTGCCATTAAAGAAAGGCAACTCTTTAACTTTGAATTGAGAGAATTTATTGCCTAGAGCCATCTCTTCATTAATTGCCCATTCGCCAATACAATCTATTGTAGTCTCGTCAATATTAAGTCGAAGAAGCATACAATCGTCTATCTTAAGATAATTACTAGCCTCCCTAAGGACATCTTCAGATATCTTAGCGAAATCATTGTCAGATTCCAGCATCTTAAGCACATTAGTTAGAACTTCATTCTTAGATAATTGTTTCTCAAGACTTCTTCCAATTGCCTCAACATGACTAAGATCTTCTTCTAAGTTAGCTGCATAGAACTTCTCATGGAAGAAGTGTTTAATCATATGTTCTACAAATAGAACCGTCTTATCATACTCTTCTTTGCTGGTCGTCGAAAGACATTTATCTATTCTTTCATCATTAGCAGCTGTATCAAGAATTCCTATCAGAACATGTACACCTACCAATGTCTTATCATTTCCACATATTGCAAACCCTGTCATCTTAACATGTTCCACATCTGTATCATAAGGAATAACAGTCTCTATAACAGGATCACTAAACCTTGAACAAAGGTCATATATAAGCTTAAGACTAATTAAATTCTCAATCTCTTTCTTCTCTTTTTCAGAACCAAAGTATGATGCAAAAACACCCACATCTTTCTTAACAGAAAAACAATAGACATTACTCATCTTGCATAAATTCGTCTGCAAATCATTAATCTGATTAAGAGAATTGAGACTTATTCCCGTCTTAGCACGAGGTACAATTGTTGTATAATCATCGCCTACAAATATCATTTCTATGTCCTTTATTAATCCAGAATATAGTTATTAACATTTCTCAAAAAAGGAGAAGCAAAAGCCTCTCCTTATTACTCACCTATTAGAACTTTATCTAGCTAAGGCTTTAATAATTTCCCCAACATACATGGTATGATAATCACCATCTTTGTACCAGTCTGATTCAATGTTAGGATCAACAAACTGATCTGGCCTAATTTCCGTTCTGGCAATTTTCTTGCAAATCAAACTAAAATTACCCTCATCTATAAACGGAACCCCACTATCATAATTAACATGAAATCTGGCGCCGGCTATTTTGTCCTCGTCTCTTCCTGATACGCTACCCAAATACTTAAGAGCACTTCTATTGCCCTTCTCATAATTAGTAATAGAGAAATATTCGCAAGCATCAAGAAATTCATGTGTAAGTCTGGATTCTCTAACATATATAACAGCCACATATTTGCCCCAAAGACTTCCTAATGTTCCCCAAGAAGCTGTCATAGTGTTAACTTTGCCATCCTTCTCAGCAGTAATAGTATACCATTGATCTGCTATTAGTGTAAAAGGATTAGCTTCATACAATTCTATAGGATATGGTTGAAATGTATGCATATTATACCCCCTTGCTAAAGAATTCTCCCCTTTATAAACCCGAGTATAAATAAATTAATGTAGCAATATTATACCCTAAGTAAACATATATAGATATTATACATATATTTTACTTTTATTTGCAAGGAAAATATAGCTTTTATGGGGCTTTATTAATACACACGAGTCGTCTATTCTTTTGACTTTTCTTCTACAACTTCCAGACTAAGTTCTTCTAACTGTTCTGTGTCAACCTTACTTGGTGCATTTGTCATAAGACATGATGCATCCTTTACCTTAGGAAATGCTATAACATCACGAATTGAATCTGCACCGGTCATAAGCATAATCATTCTATCAAGTCCGTAAGCAAGCCCAGCATGAGGTGGAACTCCATAGCTAAATGCATCAAGAAGAAATCCAAATCTGTCATGAGCTTCTTCTTTCGTAAAGCCAAGTGCTTCAAACATTTTCTCTTGAATATCCTGTCTGTGAATTCTTATACTACCACCACCAAGTTCACAACCATTAAGAACAATATCATATGCCTTTGCGCGAACCTTAGCAGGATCATTTGTAATCATATCAAGATCCTCTTCAAAGGGCATTGTAAATGGATGATGCATAGCAACAAATCTTCCCTGTTCTTCAGAATACTCAAATAATGGAAAATCTGTAATCCAAAGGAATTTGAATTCATTCTCAGGTATTAATTCTAATTGTTTAGCAAGTTCACATCTAAGAGCTCCAAGAACTTCCCACACAATCTTATTCTTATCTGCTGCAAAAAGCAGTAAGTCACCCGGCTTTCCATTCATAGCCTTAACAAGACTATCAAGCTCTTCTTCTGTCATGAATTTTTTAAAACTTGACTTATATGTTCCATCTTCATTAACGCATAGATAAGCCAGTCCCTTAGCACCACATCCCTTGGCAAATTCCACTAATTTATCAATTTTCTTACGAGACATAGCGCCCTGTCCTTCTACGTTGATACCACGAACAGATCCACCGTTTTCAATGGCTGATGTGAATACTCCAAATTCCGAACCTTCTACTACAGAAGATACATCTGTAAGTTCCATTCCAAATCTGATATCAGGCTTATCAGAGCCAAATCTATCCATCGCTTCTTGCCATGGCATTCTTTGAAGTGGAAGAGATACTTCTACTCCAATTGCTTCCTTGAAAACTTTAGCAAGAAGTCTCTCGTTAACATCAAGCACGTCATCTACATCAACAAATGATAATTCCATATCAATCTGTGTAAATTCCGGCTGTCTATCTGCTCTTAAGTCCTCATCTCTAAAGCACTTGGCAATCTGGAAATACCTGTCATATCCTGAACACATAAGAAGTTGCTTGAATAATTGTGGCGACTGTGGAAGGGCATAGAACTCTCCCTTATGTATTCTACTTGGCACAAGGTAATCTCTTGCACCTTCTGGCGTTGACTTCTGAAGAATTGGAGTCTCAATCTCTATAAATCCTTCATCACATAGAAAGCTTCTTACAATATTGCAAACCTTACTTCTAAGTATAAGGTTTCTCTGAAGATCAGGTCTTCTAAGATCAAGATATCTGTGCTTTAAGCGAAGCTCATCTTTTGTTGTAATTCCTTCTTCAATTGGAAATGGAGGTGTCTCAGCCTCTGAAAGGATTCTAAGAGATGACGCAATAATCTCTATATCACCAGTCTTAAGATTCTCATTAATTGCTGCTTCTCTCTTCTTAACAACGCCTTCCACTGCTACTACAAATTCGCTCCTTAAAGTTCCTGCTTTCTCAAAACCCTCTTTTCCAATCTGAGGTTCATCGAATACGATTTGCAGAAGACCGCTTCTATCTCTAAGGTCGATGAAAATAAGGCTTCCTAAGTTACGTCTCTTCTGTACCCAACCCATTACAGTTACTTTCTCATCGATTAATTTGTTACTTACCTCTGTACATCTGTGACTACGGTGTAGTCCTGTCATTGATTCTGCCATTTTAATCCTCCAAATCTTATACTATGGCTATATACTAATCTGCAAAGAATTCTTTAAATTCTTCGTAGCCCTCTTTTTTTAACTGCTCTTTCTGGAATTTCTTATTCTTATTCATTCTTACAACCAGAATACTTTGTCCCTGACTTCTAAGTTCATTTGCTTCTTTTATAACTTCTACATATCTTTCACCGGGAAGCTTTTTGTCCACAAGGTATGCTATTTTTTTACCAGCTTCCGGTATTACATAATCCTGTTCTAACAGAAGAAGAATAATCCTCTCAAAGCCAATAGAGAATCCGCAAGCAGGAACACTTTGTCCTGTAAACTTACCTATCATCTCATCATAGCGGCCACCACCACCACAGCTTCCACCAAACTCAGGAATAGCTATTTCAAATATTGTTCCTGTATAATAACTCATTCCTCTAACAAGAGTGGGATCAAATACAAGATCGAATTTCGCTATCTTTGCTGCGTTTACTGCATCAGCAATTTCACGCATACTTTGCTGGACATTTTCCTCTAAAGTGTCGCCTAGTTCCTCTCCAAGATATGAAATTGCGTCATTAACGTCTTTTTTACCCTCTAAATTTGTGAATAAGTTGATATATGAGTTAACAACTTCCAAATTATAACCTTTATCCACAAGTTCACTACGTACACCCTCAAGTCCTATCTTATCCATTTTATCAAGAATTATAAAGACTTCATCGAAACTCTCTTCAGTGAACCCAGCTTTCAACGCCATAGCTTTAAGAATTTTTCTTTCGTTAATTCTTATCTCAAAATTCTCGAATCCAAGCTTACCGAGTGTAGTAGTTGTTGCAAGAATCAACTCAATCTCTGCCATGTTGCTTTGTTCACCAATAATGTCTATATCGCACTGCGTAAACTGTCTATAGCGCCCTCTCTGTGGTCTGTCAGCGCGCCACACAGAGCCAATCTGTAATGCCTTGAATGGACTTGGCAAATCATTGGCGTTATTAGAATAATATCTACAAAGAGGAACTGTTAAGTCGTATCTAAGGCCAAAGTCAACAACATCCTCTTCTGTCTCAGCCTCCTTAATCTTAAGTTTTTCTCCTCTTTTCATTACTTTGAAAATCAACTTCTCATTTTCGCCCCCCTGCTTATTGCTTAAGTTGGCAATGTTTTCCATAGCAGGTGTCTCAATTGGGGTAAAGCCATAACTTCTATATGTATCCTTAATCACAGATGTCACATAGTCTCTTATTTCCATTTCTCTTGGCAGAATATCCTTCATGCCGTTAACTGGCTTCTTACTCAGTTTGTTAGCCATCTCATTTCCTCCAGCTTCTCTCTTTTTCTATCTATCATCTCATCTATTCTATCAATATATAACCCCGGGTCTTTTACATTTTCAGACCGTGTTACGGTATAACCATTATCTGTAACATATTTACAGGCTGCTCCAGCACCAAGTGCAATTATAGTCTGTTTCTCTTCCATAATCAAGATATTATACAGACCTTCTTTGCCCTTCCTTGCAAATCCAATATTCTCCTGGTTACCAGCCATATTCTTCTGCCTGTAGAGATAATAGGGCTCCATGTTAATACTTTGAGCCACTTCTCTTGCCATATCCATGTGCTTAATAGAATTCTCCATAATATACTCATCATACTCGCTTCTATCAATGTTAAGTCTGGCAGAACGTTTAATTGCAAGTGAATGTACAGTAAGACTATCAGGATTTAGTTTCTTAATCTCTTCTAATGTATGACTTAGATCATTAATGTCTTCCCCAAGAAGTCCTATTATAATATCCATATTGATATTCGAAAAACCCAGTTCTCTTGCAAGATTAAAGCTATCTATTACCTGCTCTATACTATGACGACGACCAATCAAATCCAAAGTCTTCTGATTCATTGTCTGTGGATTAATAGATATTCGACTAATATTATGCCTTTTTATCACTTCAAGCTTCTCTCTGGTAATGGAATCAGGCCGACCGGCTTCTATTGTATATTCTAGCGTTTTATCCACCGGAAATGCTTCTTCTATTATAGTAAGTAGTCTTTCAAGATGCTCTGTATCTAAAGACGTAGGTGTTCCGCCACCGATATAGATAGTTGTAAGATTCTTATTCTTAAGCGATTTAGCTACAAATAACATTTCTTTTTTTAAGGCATCCAGATAATCATCTATCCTTTTCTCCCAGATACCATAGGCATAAGAGGGAAATGAACAATATAGACATGTGCTAGGACAAAAGGGTATTCCCAGATAAAGACTATAATCAGATTCACAGTTAATATCTTTTATTAAGCCATATTCATGTCTTGCAATATCTATTGATATATCAATCTTCTTTTCGCTTGCAAGATATGTTTCTTTCATGTATTTTTTTATTTCTTCATCAGATAACCCGTTTTCAATCATTCTAAGAGGTATCTTGGTAGGGCGAATTCCACTTAATGTTCCCCAGGGAAGTTCCTTACCTGTTTCCTTGTTAAATGCATAGTAAATCAGACGTTTTAATCGATTCTTGGTCTCTTTTCTATCATTATGGTCTACTTCAATGCTACCTGTATCAATCGGAGTACTACTTGACGATTTGTACAATTCTAACTCTATTGCATCCAAAATATAATTAATCACAAGAAAATACGATAATTCATCCTCTGGTCTAATCTTCACAAAAGATATATCCTCTCTAGGGCAAAACGCCTTTACCAAAGAATAAATATCGTATTCAAAATTATCATCATTAAGCTTTATACATATCATATCAAAAATCACATTTCCTAAAGAAAAGGATTATGCATTCTCTCCTCGCCAATTGTAGTTCTTGCGTCATGACCGGGAAGAACTACTACATCATCATCAAGTGTCATCAGTTTTGTCTTAATGGAATTGATTAAATCTTCGCTTGAACTTTTATAAAAATCAGTTCTACCTACAGAATTGTAGAATAAAGTATCTCCCGAGAATACACAGCCCTCTTTGGGAAGATAATAGCATACTCCTCCAGGCGTATGTCCTGGAGTATATAAAACCTTGATTTCAAAACCTGCCAGTTCTATTACATCTTCATCATCAAGCAAATTACTTGCATGGAAAATAGAAGGAATGCGTCCACTAACCCCGGTACGATTGATTTCGGGATCTCGTAATGTATTTCTTTCGTTTCTGCTGGCATAAACAGGTATACTATATTCTTCAGTGATTCTTCCTGCTGCACCCACATGGTCAAAATGTCCATGGGTTAAAAGGATTGCAACCGGTTTTAACCCCTGCATCTCTATTCTATCTATTAAATGCTCTGCTTCATCTCCCGGATCTATGATAATTGTCTCTTTACTATCACTATTAACTATAAAATAGCAATTAGTACTTATTGGGCCAACAACATATTGTATTAATTCCATTTTACTCATAATCAGCCGCCTGTTGTCCTTTCTATATCAATTACTCCCTCTATTGTCTTAAGCTTTAAACAGACTTTCTCAAGCATTTCCTTAGTCTTTACTTCAAAGCCGACTGTTATTGTAGCAATATCCTTTTTGTTAGTATTAGAATGAATTGTAATAATATTAATCTCTTCCTCAGAGAAAATCTTAGACACCTCTACAAGAAGACCTACTCTGCTTCGTACATATATATTGACTGTAGCCATATATTCTGACTCAGCATTTCCTTCTAAGTATTCCTTAGACCATTCTGCTTCAAGTAGCCTTGTTCTATCATTCTCAGGCATATTAATAACGTTAATACAGTCTGTTCTATGAATAGATAGCCCTCTACCTCTTGTTACATAGCCAACAATCTCATCTCCGGGTACAGGATTACAGCATTTTGAAAATCTAGCGTAAAAGCCGTCCATTCCTCGCACGATTACGCCATTACTTCCTTTTGAATCCTCTTTTTTATTCCTCTTTAATGCTGTAGAATGACTTGTAGCGTCTTCTATAACCTTCTCATCTGTGACATCATTATTAAAGTCTCTCAGATACTGTTCGTACATCCTCTGTACGATCTGCCCTTCATTAAGACCACCATGTCCGACTGCCGCAAGACAAGACTCCCAATCATGAAAGCCATAGCGTCTCATAACATTATCCTGATATTCGGGCCTGTTAATATCATTAAAATTGATATTTTTCTGCTTTGCAGACTCAATCAGAAGTTCTTTTCCTCTGACAATATTCTCAACTTTGAATTCATTCTTAAACCATTGGTTAATCTTGTTTCGAGCTTGAGTAGACTTTACAATGTTAAGCCAATCTCTGCTAGGTCCTCTCGAATTAGCTGATGTAAGAATCTCTACTCTATCGCCATTCTTAAGTTCGTATTCTATAGGAACCAGCTTACCATTTACCTTGGCTCCAATCATTTTGTTACCAACAGCCGAATGAATACTATATGCGAAATCAATCGGTGTAGAACCACTAGGAAAATTCTTAACATCTCCCTGTGGTGTAAAGCAAAATACGGTGTCAGAGAAAAGGTCTAAGTCATTCTTCAAAAGATTAACAAATTCCTTATTATCATCCATATCCTTTTGCCAGTCAAGGATATCTCGAAGCCACGAAATCTTCTCCTCTTCGCCCTTTACAGTCGCACCTTCACCTGACTCTTTGTATTTCCAATGAGCCGCAATACCATATTCACTGGTTCTATGCATCTCCCATGTTCGAATCTGTATTTCAAATGGAACACCCATAGGTCCAATTAGAGTCGTATGAAGAGACTGATACATATTAGGCTTAGGCATTGCAATATAATCTTTGAATCGTCCAGGAATAGGCGTATATCTCTCATGCATTACACCAAGAGCGGCATAACAATCCTGAAGATTATCTACAATAATCCTAATGGCAAACAAATCATAGATTTCATCAAATTCTTTGTTCTGGCTAACCATTTTGCGATAAATAGAGAAGAAATGCTTAGCCCTTCCATAAATCTCCGCTTTAATTCCTGCCGCATCTATATGTCCTTGCACTTCAAGAACAAGGTTATCTACGTATGCGTCACGCTCAGCCTTTCTTTGTGCAATAGTTTCTACAATATTTCTATATGCTTCTGGATTGTAATATTTAAGCGATAAGTCATCTAGTTCAATTTTTACTTTAGCAATACCAAGGCGTTGCGCAAGCGGAGCGTATATCTCCATTGTCTCCTTAGCCTTTTCTTTCTGCTTCTCCGGCTTCATA
>OCTW011526665.1_pt1 | contig 10539 bp, 17 predicted proteins | sample 1539671 | NCBI WGS metagenome assembly OCTW01 (sample SAMN02144230, study PRJEB22623) | gut metagenome | biome: sheep rumen | host: Ovis aries | place: New Zealand
CCCGCTAACATGAATTATTATGCAATTGTATGCGGATCATCAGAAGCCGTTATTATGCCGTATAGCCTCAAAGGTGCTATTTCATTACGTTTCAAGGGTGTTATATGGTGTTGGTTTAATTCGGTATAATTTTTATTTTGCCGAATAGAACGTACCAACCTACCCCCAGGGCAAGTAGGTAATGGGGCATAGGGCGGGGGAGGTGCTTTCTCCACTCTTAATACAAAAAGGCGAGGTGTTCTTTTCACTCTTAATATAAAAAGCGAATCCCCAAGAACTCCACTTTTAATATAAAAAGGCGCATCTAAAGGCTTCTGCATCTTCAAATAAAAACGAGTGCATAAGGCATATCCCCTTGAACACTAAAAAGGGGAAGCGATCAGTTTAAGGGAGAGAGAATGAAAGGGCGTGTAGCCGGGGAAGAAAAGCAAGTGCCGAAAGTTTTCTTTTTGTAGGATTTTTCTTACAAAAAATCCTACGTGTGTGTTCCTTTCTCTTTCTTCTTTCTTATTTCTCTTTTCTTTCTCTTTTCTTTCTCTTTTAATTTCTCTTTCTCTTTGTGCTACTTTCTCTTTCTCTTTCCTTTTCTCTTTCGTTTCTCTTTCGTTTCTCTTTTTCTTTCTTCTTTCGAGGATGTTTTGCAGTATGCTGAATCCCAAAAATTTTTTGAAAACAAAAAGGCGGTATTCCATGCTAATTATAATATTTTGGGAGTTAGATAATATGTATGCGTGCGAGAAGGATAAAGAGGGAAAGTCGAACGTGTTTGACAATTACGGAAACAGAATATATTGTGTAATAGAGGACAAAAGATATGGCAAAAGGAATAAGAGCGACATACATAGTGGCTAATTTTATAAATAGCCGACCTGAGTACGAAACGTGCGAAGAATTTTCGCATCGGATCGGACTGTCATATACGCTTGACACGGAAAAAGTGATGAAGCGGAAGGATGTAGCCGTCGGGTTACTGTATAGGGTAGCGAAGGCGTTAGGCTATCAGATCATCGTTTATAACCCTAAACCTCCGCAGGGCTTGAAGCAAATGTATGTAGTAGGCGAGGGCAGGGCGAAGATACTCAGCAGGGAGTTTAAGGGTAAGCACCATATTACCAGGGACAGTTACACGGGCGAGATATTCAGAGTACCGAGAAAATACAAGAGGAAGAAGTTTATACGGGTAAATAAGAATGGCATATAAAAAAGGAAACACTAATCAGGAGAAGCCGAAGCTTAAATCTGACGATATGGCGGCTCTTATGACTATCGACAAGCAGATACGATTAAGGGACGAGGAAAGCCCGGCTATAAACAAGCGAAATCTCAAACTCTTGGAGAAAACCGAAAAGGCGGAAGCCGTTGCTCAAAATCTGCTCCGTCTGGCAGGTGTTATCGACGAGGAAATAGGGCTTATAGATAGGACGGCGTTAAAGAACGCTGCTGCCGTTGACCTTGACGACTGCAAGGCGGTCATGGAACGGACAAGGGACTACTTCGAGGCTTGTGCTGCCGCAGGCAATCCCCCTTCTATCCTTTCTTACTGCTCCGTCGGGTTGGGACTGACGAGGACAAGGGTTATGGACTATTGCCGTAAGCATAGCAACGCATCTACCGAGTTTTTAACAAGGGTGTCTGACCTTATAGCGGATCAGATCAGTACGGGAGCGTTATATGGGAACTTGGATAACATCATGGCGATATTTCAGCTTAAAAACCTCCACGGTTTCGCTGATAACGTCCGCATCGAGGCTGCTATGCCCGAACAAGCACCCGAAATCGACGAGGATGCTCTTAAAGCCGAGTATATGAAGTATGCTCAGGATAACGGCATCGTTTTACCTCCCCAGGACGGTGTTTAATGCCTGATTTATTAAAGATAATTGAGAATGTAATAGAAAAAGGCACGGATAGCATTAAACCGTACCGTGATTACTATGACGTGTGCCTCCAGGACACGAAAAATCACGTTGAAAACCTGAAATGGTTAGAGAAAAAGGCTCTTGAAGCACAAAATCGTGCATATTTCAATAGGGATTTAGGGCTATCTTCTGACTTTCACGATTTAAGACGGGACATTTTCACGGCAGCGGCACTTTTCGACTTCGATTCTTACCTTATTGCCCTCGAATGGAACAGAAAGCCGGAACAGAGGTTTTATCTTCCGAGAAGAAAGACGTTAAAGGTCATAGTCGATGCTATTCAGGACTTAGAGGATGATAAGCTTGACGAGCTTTTCCTATCTCAGCCTCCGAGAACGGGTAAATCTTCACTTGTTATCTTTGCTATGACGTGGAAGATAGGCAAGAATAGCGAGTTGTCTAATCTGTATTCGGCATATTCGGATAAGATTACTACTGCGTTCTATAACGGATGTTTAGAGGTTATAACGGACAGGGTAACGTACCGTTGGCATGAGATATTTTACGGACACGATATAGCTTCCACGAACGGAAAAGACCTGACTTTTGATATTGACAGGAAGAAGCACTATCCGTCAGTAACGGCAAGGTCGGTTCACGGCACGCTGAACGGTTCGTGCGATGCTACGGGTTGGCTTATATCCGACGACCTTGTGTCCGGCATAGACGAGGCTATGAACAAGGACAGACTTATTTCGCTTTGGTACATCACCGAAAATAACTTTCTTACAAGAGGCAAGGAAAAGTGTAAAGTCATTTGGGAAGGCACGCGTTGGGCGAACGGTGATCCTATCGGTTTGAGGTTGGAACTCTTACAGACAAGGGACGAGTTTAAGAACAGGCGGTACAGGGTAATAAATATCCCTGCGTTGGATGAAAACGAGCAGTCCAATTTTGATTATGAGTACGGAGTAGGCTTCTCTACCGAGTATTACCTGTCGAGAAGGGCAAGCTTTGAGTATAACCAGGATATTGCTTCATGGAACGCTCAGTATCAGCAGATGCCGATAGAGAGAGAAGGAACTGTCTTTGAATCGGGCGATATGAACTACTATAACGGCGAATTACCCCCTGATGATATGTTAGTCCGCAAGTTCATGGTCGTTGATCCGTCATTCGGCGGTGGCGACTATACCGCTTCCCCTGTCGTTTATCAGTATAGCGACGGCTCGGTATATATCCCTGATGTTGTTTATGACAACGGCGATAAGACCGTAACGCAGAAGTTGCTCGTTGAAGCGATCATAAAGCATGGTGTGCAAGCCGTCCGCTTCGAGTGTAACAAAATGACTATGAGCTACAAGGAAGAAGTCGAGCGTGCTTTGGAAGAAAAGGGCATAAAGATAAACATTATGTCAAAGGCCGCACCGAATAATCAGTCAAAGGAAATGCGTATCTTTGACAAAGCACCGTTCATAAGGACTTTTTACTTCCTGGAAGAAAATAAACGGTCAAAAGCCTATAAAACTTTCATGGTAAATGTTTACTCTTTCAGGGTAACGGGGCATAACAAGCATGACGATGCGCCGGATTCGCTCGCTATGGCTGCGGACTTCATAGAACGTCCTGTCAGCGCAAAGGTTGAATTTATGAAACGCCCGTGGTAATATGTTGGAAGATAGGTCGATGTTCAATCTCCATAAAACATTCCTATAATCTTCCTATCTTCTTTGGAAACCCGCCCTCTGTTCAGGCGGGTTTTTTCTTTTCTTCCGTAATTTGCCCTTTTGTTCCATATCTTGTGCTTTTGTGTTGACATAGCACAATATTTTGATATTTTATAAATATACACATTGTAAAGTTGAACTATAACGAGGTTTACAATAATGGCTGATAACGAACAGGAGAACAAGGGTTACGGACGCGCTTTGTTCGGACGCAAAGTAATCTATACTGACGAAACAGAGATAACGGAAGCTAACGTCGTTTCTGTTGTTCGTAATGCGTTCTTAACGCATCTTGCCAACAGGAACGAGATAAATTACCTTTACAACTATTACAAGGGCAATCAGCCGATTTTGGAGCGTGTCAAGCAGGTGCGCCCTGAGATCAATAACAAGGTAGTAGTGAACTACGCAAACGAGATAGTTTCCTTCAAAGTAGGTTATCTTATCAGCGAGCCTGTCATGTATGTAGCCACTTCCGACAAGAACGAGCAGGTAAAGACCTTGAACGACTATATGTATCAGGTCGGCAAGCAGGGACAGGATCAAGAAGTCCTCGAATGGAATCACATTTGCGGAACGGCATACAGATACGTCCAGGCAAACAGTCCTGCCGACGTAAGCGAGGGCAATTCGCCTTTTGACCTCTTTACACTCGATCCGAGGAATACGTTCATTATCTATTCATCCACCTTTAAGAAAACGAGAATGGCGGGTGTTACCTATACGGTAAGTGATATTGACGGACAGATAAAGAATTTTGTTATCTATACGAAGAAGTTTATTTTTTCTTATAGTGAAAAGGAAGAAAAAGACGAGCCGAGCATTATAGGGTTCTCGGTAGGACTTAATCCGTTAGAGGAAATACCGATTTACGAATATCCGGCAAACAATGCAAGGCTCGGAGCTTTTGAGATAGTCCTTCCGCTTTTGGATGCTATAAACAGGTGCGAGTCAAACAGGCTTGACGGCATCGAGCAGCAGATACAGAGTTTCTTAAAATTCATTAACTGCGATTTGGATAGCGACGGACTTGCTAACCTTGCTCAGTATGGAGCTATCAAGATCAAGTCAGACGAGGGCAGACAGGCAGACGTTCAGGCGGTAGTAACAGACTTCTCGCAGGACGGTGCGCAGGTAAACAAGGACGACCTCTATTCAGCCGTTCTTACCATTTGCGGTATGCCTGCTCAGGGCAACGGTCAGAGTATTTCAGCTAACAACGGTGCAATCCTCATTCAGAACGGTTGGTCGCAGGCAGAAGCAAGGGCGCAGGCATCCGAAACGATGTTTAAGAGTGCCGAGAGGCTTATGCTTAACCTTGTATTGAAGATATGTAAGACCGTAGGCGAGGGTACGTTAGACCTTCGTATATCGGACATAGATGCAAAGTTCAAGCGTCATAATTACGAGAACGTACAGGTTAAGGCTCAGGTTCTTTGTGAAATGCTCAACACGCCGAGGGTACACCCGAAACTTGCGTTTGAATCTTGCGGACTTTTCAGCGATCCTGAGAACGCTTACCTTGAAAGTGAGAAGCATTATCAGGAAGCACTCGAAAAGTGGAAGATAGAGGATAAGCCGGACGAGGACGGGGTAATTGACAATGGCGGAACGGAAAAGGAAACGGAAGCAGTACGAACTAACGGACTTGTTGATAGCAACGCTTATAACGGAGCTTCGTAAGGAAATAAACCGCCTCGACGTTATGGGGTTTGACGAACTGTCAGCCGCCAGGATAACGACAATAACAAAGAACATGATAAGCCGTTTATTAAAGAGTAATAAAAAGGCTTACATCGAGATAGCGAAAGAGGCAACGGAAGAAGCCTCGGAAGATATAAAGGAACTGACGGGAATAGCGGTAAAACCGTTAAAGACCGATGAAGCGTTCATAGCGGCGATCCTTGCAGCATATAACCCGACAACGGGATATGTTTACGAGAACGAGGCAGACAGAAAGAGGGCAAGGCTCGCAGAAGCCTTGATAGCAGCCGTGTTAGTTGGCTTACGGGCTAACTATCACAAAGAATTACAAAAGTTTGCTAATTTGTGGCATACGCAGACAAAGCAGTACACGATTACTGTTGTTGATACCACAAGGATAGAAACTTTTAGGAAGAACGGTATAAGGCGTGTCCGTTGGGAAACGCGGAAAGACGAAAGGGTATGTGCCGAGTGCGGTGCGAGGGACGGCAAGATATTTGACATAGATAATTTGCCCGAAAAGCACTACGGTTGCCGTTGTTGGCTAATGCCCGTCCGTGAAAAAGATAGTAAAAGCGAAAGCTGATTAACTATAAAAGTTAGAGAAAACTATAATCACAACCGACACAGAAGTCGTTAAAAGTCAAAATCTAAAACGTGAGAGAACACGGTAAAACGCAAAGGAGAAAAACAGTATGGCAAGTATCGACACATCAAAGATCGAAGGTTACGAGAACATGACCGCAGAGGAAAAGGTTAAGGCGTTAGAGGGATATACCCTTGCTGATCCCGATTACTCAGGTTACGTCAAGAAGGATGTATTCGACAAGACCGCATCCGAACTCGCTCAGACAAAAAAGGACTTGAAAGCCCGTATGAGCGACGAGGAAAGGGCAAAGGCTGAAAACGAAGCACTTTTGCAGCAGTACAAGGAAAAGGCAGAGTCATTACAGAGGGAAAAGAATATTGCCGATAACAAGGCAAAGTTCATTTCGTTAGGTTATGACGATGCCCTGGCTACCGAAACGGCAGAAGCTTTGGAAAAAGGCGACTATGCTACCGTCTTTAAGAATCAGCAGACCGTGATCGAGAACGTGAAGAAGATTGCTAAAGGCGAAGCTATGGCTTCAACAACACCGCCCGCAGGAAAACAGACGGACGGAAACAAAACGGTTACAAAGGCTCAGTTTGACGAAATGACTTACGCCGAAAGAGTAAAGTTATATAACGACAATCCTGACCTTTATAACGAACTATCAAAATAACACGTAAAGGAGAAACAAAATTATGCCACTTGATCCCAATGCTACACTGTTAGCCAACCTTATCAATCCGCAGGTTATGGCGGACCTTATCGACAAGAAGCTCGTAAACCTTATGCGTTTCGCGCCTCTTGCTACAATCGACGCAACACTCCAGGGCAGACCTGGCAACACTATCACCGTACCGTCTTTCAACTACATCGGTGATGCCGCAACTGTTGCCGAGGGCGCAGACATTTCAATCAGTCAGCTTACGGCTACTCCTGCTACCGCTACAATCCACAAGATCGGTAACGGCGTGCAGATTACTGATGAAGCTGTTCTTTCAGGACTTGGTGATCCTATCGGTGAAGCAGTAAAGCAGCTTTCGCTTTCTATCGCTTCGCAGGTTGATAACGAGTTCATCAATGTTCTTGCAGCTATTACTTCGCCTATGGTATTTACCGCAGCTACGGCAGGAACACTCGCTTTTGCAGATATTGCAGACGCACTCGAACTCTTTGGCGAAGATATTGACGAGGGCGGTGTTAAGGCACTTCTCGTTTCACCTAAACAGTACACACTGCTTCGTAAGTCTAACGGTTGGCTTCCTGCTTCCGATATTTCTGCTGATATTGCTCTCAAGGGCGTTGTCGGTATGGTACAGGGTTGTCAGGTAATCATTTCCAACAAGCTCAAAGAAGCTTCAAGCAAGGAGAACGCTTACATCGTTAAGCCCGGCGCACTTCGCCTCTTTATGAAGCGTAATACTCTTGTTGAGTCTGACAGAGATATTATCAACAAGTCAACAGTTATCACGGCTGACAAGCACTTCGCACCGTATCTCTATGATGCTTCAAAGGCTATCAAGATCGTTGTTAAGTGATAGAGGTGGCTTATGGGTATGCTACTTCGCAAACACGAAAGCTATGGCAAGAACATAACAAAAGCAAGTGATGTTTACCCCGTAGCAAAGCCTGACGAAAAGAAGTCAGACGAGAAGAAGAAGTCAACCAAAAAGGCTGACGCAGAGGAAAAGTAACAAAAGGAAAGGGTTAGCGATATGACAAACGAACAGAAGTTGGCAATATTAAGACAGATGCTTGATAGCGGCGATACTACTTCGGATGCTATCGCTAACGCCTACCTTGAAGCCGCAGAAAAGGCGGTAATAAACATCGCCTATCCGTTCGGGGACGGCTCGGAAACTATGCCCGAAAAGTACGAATACGAACAGATAGAAATAGCGGTTTATATGCTGAACAAGCGAGGCGCAGAAGGCGAAACTATCCACGTTGAAGGCGGAACACACCGTCATTTTGAGGCATCGGATATTCCCGTTACTCTTAAAGCAAGGATAACGGCAAAGGCAGGTGGCTTTTAATGCGCAGCATGACAAGGAACAGACAGATATTCTACTATGCCGGCTTAGTAACCGTTGAAATGGCGCAGGACGCTGACGGAAACTACGTCGAGAATAAGCATATCTATTCTGATCCCGTCAAGCATGAAGGCGTAATAACACCCGCAAACGGAGAAGCGCAAACTCAGTTATTTGGGATGAACGAGATTTACGACAAGGTAATCACTCTTAATCAGGGCGAAAACTTCCTTGAAATAGGATCAGTTCTTTGGATAGACACAGAGGTTGCACTTGATGCTGAGGGACACCTGGCAAAAGACGAGGCAGGGAACGTGATAACACCTTATAACTACATCGTTGTAAAGGTCGCCAATTCCCTTAACTTCGTTAGCGTAGCTATAAGAAAGGTTACTGTATCGTGAAAACCATTCGTATTGACATAGCAGATGCGAAATCCGTCAGGGAAGCAATAGCGGAACTGAAAGCGGTGCGTGCCGAGTGGAACAGGAAAACTAACCTGCTTTGCGAAACCGTAGCTGCTATGCTTGCCGATATGATAGCTGAAAATCTTTCGCAGATACCCTTTAGCGACGATTTGAAGGACATATCAACGCATGAAGCCGTACCTGGAATACCGATTTATGCTTCTTACGCACGCGGTAACACCGTAGTCGTAGAGGTCAACGGTGGCGAAATTGCCTTTATCGAGTTTGGTGCGGGTATATACCACAATTCAAGCGGTAGGCAAAATCCGTTAGCCGACAAGGTTACGTTTGATACGGCGATAGGCAGCTACGGAAAAGGTCAAGGTAACAAAAAGTATTGGTTTGTAGCGCATAACCTTATATCGTGCGGTACGCCCGCGTATATGCCGATATACAATGCGATAGAGCAGATCAAGCGCGAAATACCAACAATAGCAAGGCAGGTATTTGTATGAACTTATTTGTCAGATTCAGAGAGATTTATACAGTGGTGGCAAATGCGGTACTCGCAAGCTATCCTACTTGCCGTTTTACTAACTCTTTTACCTACGCACCTTCACAGTTCCCTTGCGTTGCTTTGGTACTGTCTGACGACGGAACAAGGTACGATACAAGGGATAGTTCTAAACAGGACAAGTTCAGAGATATTACCGTTACCGTTGATGTTTTTTCCAACAAAGCTGACGGCAAAAAGACGGAAGCTGAGGATATTATGCAAATAGTATTCGACACGCTTTTCCCGTTAAACTTTCATCAGGTTTCTTGCAGACCTGCAAGCAACATGAACAATGCTTCAATTTACAGAATTACCGCTACTTTCGTTGCCACTATCGACAGTAACGGAACAATTTATACCAGGAGGTAACAAGAAATGGCAATCAATACTTACGGTTCTTACCTTATGCACTCGGCAGACGGTACAACCTATTCAAAGCTTCTCGACATTAAGGACTATCCTGACATGATCGAGCCGCCTGAAAACCTCGACGCTACCACTCTTTCCGATCCTATGAGGGTTTACATTCCCGGCATCAAGGACACAGGCGGAAGTGTTGAGTTCACGGCAAACTACGATCCTGCCGACTTCGCAGCAGTACAGGCACTCGAAGGCACAGAGGGTTTCTTCGCTATTTGGTTTGGCGAGGACAACGGCACACCCGACGGAAGCAAGGGCAAGTTCTCTTTCAAGGGCTATCCTTATGCTTCAAAGGCAGGCGGAGCAGTAAACGAAGTTTCCGATATGAAAGTTGGAATTATCCCTACGACAGAGATCACTTTCTCAGCATCCTGATAGGCACTACAAATACTTTTGAGGACGGTATTTACTTATGGAAAAGACATTAAGATTTAAGATCGACGGCAAGGAATACAAGCTCGCATACACAAGGGAAACGGTTATTGAAACCGAGAACATGGGATTTAATCTTGCGAATTTCACAGATAAGCCCATAGCTTCCCTTACTTACTTGTGGCGAGGCGCTTTCCTTGCTAATCACGGCACGCTCACCTACGCGGAAATGGACGCGCTTCTTGAAAAGGTAAAACATAAGGGCTTACTTGACGCTCTCATTGACCTTTACAACGCGCCTATTATCTCTCTCATGGACGAGGAAAACGAAAAAAACGCAGTAGAGTGGACGGTGGACTAACGGCGATACCGTCCTCAACGGTAGAGGCTGACGGGGGTACGGCGGAAGTTCCTCGCACCCCCGACAGTTGCCGTGAGATATTCGATAAAGCGTTTCCGTTATATCTCTCTATGGGAATGACGTATAACGAGTTTTACCGGGAGGATCATACGCTTGTAATTGCATACCGCGAGGCATACAAAAGAAAGCGTGAAGAACGGAATCAAGAAATGTGGCTAATGGGCGCATACGTTTACCAGGCTATAAGCAGGGTTTCACCGTTGCTTATACCGTTCAACAAGCACCCTAAGCCTGAACCTTACCTTGATAAGCCGTTCCCGATATACGAGAACTCGGACGAGGAAAGCGCAAAGTCAAAAGCCGTTGCTGACAAGGGACTTGCTTATATGCAGGCTCAAATGATTAAGTTTAATAAAAAGTTTGGCAAGGGGTAAACGATATGGCATCTGAAAAGATTGACGCATTAGAGTTAGACATAATCTCAAAAGGCTCTACCGAAAACATTGACAAG
>OCTW013396107.1_pt1 | contig 10538 bp, 7 predicted proteins | sample 1539671 | NCBI WGS metagenome assembly OCTW01 (sample SAMN02144230, study PRJEB22623) | gut metagenome | biome: sheep rumen | host: Ovis aries | place: New Zealand
AATAAGGAGGGCAAGGAGTTCCGAAGAGAACTCTTGTCGCTCCTTTCATCTTTACTGATATCTCAAGTCACGAATTTGAGAATTTCAGAAGAAGGAGGGCAAGGAGTTCCGAAGAGAACTCTTGTCGCTCCTTTCATCTTTATAGATATCTCAAACCACGGAAAGACTGCATGGAGACAGTAAAACGGTCACCATGTGACCCTTATTCCGAGCGGACATGTGAACATGAACTGCCGTTCTGTCCAGATGGTATGTGTGTCGCTGCCCGACGGAATATACCAGTTGAGTGTAGGTTCAACGAATAGGCTGGTGTGGGGAGTGAAGCTATATTGCAATCCAAGACTGGCATTTGTCTGCCACTGCATGGACGGACTGAAGTGGGAGCTTTGGTTGAATACGGCGTTGCGGTCGAGGTAGTAACTGCCGCTGACCTTCCCGTAGACGGGAATGTGCATGGTGACGCCGAGGGAGCTATATGCCGAAAGCTGCCTGTGCTGAATCCAGTTGAAGGAAAGCCGGAGCGGTATGCCGAGGTAGTGCACCTGCTGACGGCTGACGGCAGAGTCGCCGCTCTCGCCCAGCGAGAATTGCGAACGAAGGATGGTGTACTGCAAGCCAGTTTCGACACTCCACTTGCCACCGAGCGGCTTTGTCAGCGAAATGCCAAACGTGATGGGCTTGTCGTGATGCTCCTTTTGCTGAATCTTGCCCGTGTTGCGCTCCGCAATCTCTATCAGCTGAAGCGTATCGGCGGAAGCGCTGGGAGACGAAACGGCCTTGAGGTATCGGGCATATTCCTCCCACGTCGTGACATATTCCGGCCATTGTACTGATGGACCGTCTGGCTCTGGTTGGTCGCCTGTCGGGCTGGAACCATTTGTTGCGATGAGCTGATAGACGCTTTGGGCGAGAGCCGGTCCAAGAGAACCGGCGGCAAGGAGCTGCCACTTCCCGGGCTTTTTGTCGGGGCTGCGGAGATACCGCAGCCTACGGAACCTTTCGCTAACTGATGAGTCGGTGGCGATGACAGTACTGAATGGCAAGGATGCGTCGTGGCTTTCGTTGAGTTCACTGTTGAGTGTGTCGACTGGGGGCTGCGTCATCAGGATGTCGGTGTCTGTGACGGAATCGGTGTCTGCCGGCAAGAACGTGCCGAAAGGCTGGCTTGTCGTTATGGCCATAGTCGTTGTCGGGGCAGACGAATGCACCGCCTGACGGTCTTCGGGACCGCCATTCTGACTGGCAGGTCGATGGTCTTCTTCCCTATGGGTGGGCGCAACCTGGTCGACAGCCACGTGAACCTCGTCATCACTGCCCTTTTCTTCGTTGTGAAAGAACACGAGATAAGTGGCCAGCGGCAACAGCAATGCAGCGACGAAAGCGATGGTCTTGCTGTCGATGATGCGCCGCAAAAGGCGCTTCGCGCGCGACAGCTGCGACGACGAACTGTGGGGCGCTATGCCGAGCATGTCGGCAATTTCCTGATGGGAGAATCCTTCAATGACAGACAGCCGCAGAATCTTTCCGTAGCCTTCGGGAAGGCGACCGACGAGGCTGAGCAGCTCGCTGTAGTTCAGGTCGGACTCAGGTGACGACGACAAATCCACAAACACGGCGTTCTCGTTGTCGACAGAAGAGATGGGCAGAAAGCGCAGGCGGTCTCTTTGCTGCACATGCTTCAGCGACACATTCCTCACGATGGTCGTCAGCCATTCGCACAGTCGGGAATTGTCTCTGAGGTTGCTTATGGAGACAAACGCCAGGACAAAGGCATCGTGGACCAGATCGTCGACGGTGGCCCTGTCTTCTCTGGTGATGTTCATACATATCCCAACCATTTTGGGATAGTATGTCCGGTATATGATGTCGAGAGCCTCTGGGTCCTTTTCCTTTGCTCTCTGAACGATTGCGTGTGGTTCCATGTCCTCAGCTTCGGGGTCCGGCGACGTGCCCCTTTATATATAGATACGAAAACTCCACGGAATACTGCATGGCAGAGTGGATTTTTTTCAGAGAAAAAAGAAAGGTCTGTTTCTTTTCAACGCCAGGACTTCCTGACGAAACTACTGAAAATGAGCGGTGAAAACGATGAACGGGAGGAGCAAAAGCGGCAGTTTGGCGAAACAAAACCAATGGAATCGTTCGACGAAATCAATGGAATCGTTGAACGAAATCAATGGAATCGTTCAACAAAACGAATGGGTTTGTTTCGTGAAAGCGTCGGTTTCAGCTGATGAAAACGACAAAATGACGGGATGAAAACGGCAGAAAAGTGAAGCCTAAAAGTGAAGAGTGAAGTCTTAAAAGTGAAGAGTGAAGAGTGAAGAGTGAAGAATTTGCTGCCGCCATACATGTAGGTGGATGGACATTGGCAGCCTTTTCTTCATGCTGCCGCCATACATTTACACTACATGAACGGCGGCAGCAAATTCTTCACTCTTCACTCTTCACTCTTCACTTAAAAAAGCTTCTGCTAACTTTATGAATGTGGGATTACTCGTAGTACGTGATGGTGCGAGCCTGGTCCATAGTCTGGCCCTGGATGGTTGCCTTGCGGCTGATCCAGTTGCCGTGGTCGTCGTACTGATAATCGGAATATGCGGTGACGAGGAACTGTCCGGCCACATTGATTGTCTCACTCATGGGAGCGCCTTTGTCGTTGTAGGCGACGGTGGCAGTCATCTCCTGGCCCATCATGTTGACGGTGTTGCCAGCCACCTTACCGTTCTTCCATGTGAACTTCACGTCGAGTTTCATGCCCTGCATTTCCATCTTAGCCGACTGCAGGTAGCCATTCTCGTCGTAGACCATGTCGGTGAACTGGCCTTCCTCCATCTTTCCCTCGGGAGTGAAGTTGATGGTCTGCTCGTTGCCCATGATGCTGGAGACAATTGATTTTACGGGACCTGTAGCCTCTTGGGCTTCAACGTCGTGGAACTTTGTTTGTGCCATCATGCCCACTGAGACGGCAATCATGGCAAGCGTCAAAAATACTTTTCTCATTTTCTTTTTTTTGTTATAAAGTTTGAAAATTACTCTTACTTTGACGAATGAGTTTAAAAAAGGTTTATTTTTGCAGCGTGAATTAAGTGAAGAGTGAAGAGTGAAGACTTAAAAGTGAAGAGTGAAGAGTGAAGAGTGAAGAATTTGCTGCCGCCGTTCATGTAGTGTAAATGTATGGCGGCAGCAAATTCTTCACTCTTTATCAACGTAAAAAGCGATAATTCCCTTTTCATGGTGTTCTGAAGGATTGTTGTTTGGCCAAAAGAAAAAGCAAAGAAAAGAGTGAAGAAAAAGCTGCTGAAGTCCATCCACCTACATGAACGGCGGCAGCAAATTCTTCACTCTTCACTCTTCACTTTTAAGTCTTCACTCTTCACTTACTGGTCTTTCTACTTCCTCTGCTGTCCAGAAGCCTTGGCTGCGCCGGCTGCCTTGGCGCCGGCCTGTCCTGTTGTTGGCAGGGGGCCTACGACTTCTTCGAGAGCGTAGTTGGTGGGAGCCTCGATGACACTGAGTATGCACTGCTTGCCATTGTCGGCGAGTGTCTGCTTCACGGTGGTCCATATCTGTGTGACGGGCGAGGGGTTGCGGGCGCTGCGCTTGCGGGCCTTCCAGTCGGCTTTCCAGTTGCTTTCGAAAGCGGGAGTGATGTTGCAGGTCTCCATAAGCTTCATCTTCACATGGTATTGTCCGGTGCCCCACACGTCGAGGTAGTTGCCGTCGGCATCGCGCACACCGATATAGGAACGCGGAACGATGAAGCAGTCGCCAATCATCTGTATGTCTTTCACCTTGTTGGTGGAGCGGCCGCTGACGTAGCGGAACACGCTGTCGGCTTCGAGCTCTTTCTCGCTGATGGGTACGTTGACGGCGAACTCTCCGAGAAGCTGGTTCTGGTAGACCTGAATGGCCTGGTTGATCCAGGAGCTGGTGATTTGCGTCTGCAGGCGGAGGTTCAGATTGCGTCGCTGACTAAACGAGAAGGTGGGCGTGCGCTGTGAGAAAGACCTCGTGCTGTCGTTGGGAAGGTCGCAGAGATAGGGGCGGAACACGAGGGTGTCGAGCTGCAGTTCAAACTTGGAGTGATGGATGATGCGCTGGAGCGCCTCGTCGGTGTCCTTCAGGTGGCACGACACATAGAGCACGGTGTCGTTGCCTCGCATCTGCACGCAGGAAAAGCCGTTGAAGGTCATGCCCGAGGGATCCATGGCGCTGCTCGTGGAGACGCGGTCGTAGAAGTCGTTGACGCTCTCAATGGTGCTGATTTCCTTGACGAAGCTGTTTTCTTGCTGCACCATTTTCCTCCAGTCGGCCTTGTTGCTCTTGAAAAGCTCCATCACCGCGCCAGCCCCGAGTGTGAGCACGCTGGTGACGCTGCTTGAGAGGAGCCCGAGCGACTGCGTCTTGAGCACGTCGTAGGTGTTGTTGAAGAAGCCGCGCTGCTGTTCGGTGGACGCAGCCATCTCCTTTTGCTGCCAGATGTCGCTGAGCCTGGAGGCCATGCGCGAGTCCTGGTGGAGGGTGACCTTGTAGCGGGTGACGTCGACGGAGGGGCCGCCGGCCGCGGAACGCGTGGAGCGCTGTGCTGCTGCCGTCAAAGAAAGGAGCAGGGTGGTGATGAGGAGGAGGGGTCTGTTCATTTGGGTGGGGTCTTTTTTTTGACCACGGCGGTGCCGTGGTTTACATGACAGGGGGGGATTAGAAGCCATCGATGACGATGAAGGGGGCCCAGTAGTAAGGGTCGTTGAAGGTTTTCTGGGTGGTGGTCTTCACCTTTCGGGTGGTCATGGTGGCGGGGTTGAACTCGCTTTTGTAGAATGTCGTCTTCTTGCCGTCGCGCTTGCGGAGCTCGTCCTGTGCCCGTTGGAGCGCCTCGCGCCGGGTTCTGCACTTGCCGCTGTTGAGCTGCTTGTGGAAGCTGCTCATGAGAAGCTGCGTGCCTTCGTCGTCGACAGTCCAGAGCGAGGCCACCACAGTCTCTACGCCGGCTTTCTTCAGTCCGTGGGGCAGACCGGTGAGTCCGTCTTCGCTGACCAGTCCGAGCGCCGTCTGACAGGCGGAGAGCACCACGAGGCTTACGCCGGTGAGGTTGAGCTCGCTTATCTCGCTGGCCGTGAGCAGTCCGTCTTCAAAGAACTCGTTCTCGGGGCGCTGCTGCGCCGTGTGGTCTGCGCCGGCGAGCACGATGCCGCAGCGGAGCAGGGAGAGGTCTTCGCGCAAAGAGTCTTTCTGCAGCTGACTGTCGTCGGGTTCGCCTATGGCCAGACTGTAGCCGTGGGTGGAAATGTTGACGACGGAATACTTCTGCATTTCCTGCTTGAGCAGTTCTTCGGTGGGTTCTCCGAAGGTATACATCTGGCAAGAACCTGCGGGCAGTATCTGCCGGAGCGTGTCGGCCTCGCTGAGTGAGCCGTTCAGGAACCCGAAGCCTGCGCGCTCGTCGGGGAGCACCTGGTCGTGGCTCATGATGCGGCTGCCGTCGCGGTCGGGCAGAGGCGTATTAAAAGAATGTACGCGCGTGGTGTCCTGATAGTCCACACCTCCCACCAGCAGGGTCTTATTGCGACGACCTGTCGACTTTGAAACAGCCGCAACGGAGGCGTGGCGATGGTCGTAGAGGGCGCGCGAAGAAGAAAGACGGAAGAAACTGTGGGTGGGTTTCTCGGTGCAAAGGTACTCGATGGCCAGAAGGTGGAAGATGCCCTCGGGCGAAAAATAGACGGTGGAACCGCGCGGAATGTGGCGCAGAATGGGGTTCCATATCTTTGCATAGAGAGCGGTGTCGGAGTAGATGTTGTTTTTGTTCTTGATGTTCTGCTGAACGTTGAACGCATGCTGAATGGCAGGCAACAGCTCGCCTTTCAGCCTGGCGTTTCCCATGATGGGATAGTGATAGAGCTCGTCTTGCGAGAACAGTCTGACGAAGCGCACGGGTTTCTGCTGCTGGGCGATGATGGCACCATAGCGCACGGTGTCGCGCAATGTGTAGCGCACAAACTCCACCACGGCCTCTTTCTTGTTGCCCAAAGCCGCCATCACCTGCCGGGCGTTCACCAGGAGATGGTCGTTGAATTGCTTCATGCTGCCCACACGGCTCATCATCTGGTGCTCCAGTTGCTGTGCCTGGCGTTGCAGCGAAGGCCGCTGGGCGATGTCGGCCACCCTGAGCTGGTATTTCAGCTGCCTTATCTGCTGGTAGCTCTTCTGGAGCAATGAGTCGGCGGATGTCTCACTGAGGAAGTCGCGGTTTGCCTGAAACAGCACGCTTTTCGAGAAGATGGCCACATCCAAAAGAAACGCCGGATCGGCATCTTCGGTGGCGAAACACTCGGCCAGCAACGGCTGTTCCATCTTCCAGTAGTTGCGCCTTTCGCGCTCGGTCATGTAGGCAAAGTTGTCGACAATGTACTGTCGCTCGTGCTCGAAGAAGTCCTTGAAGGCGGCGGTGGCCTCCTGTCTGCGCTGCAGTGCAAAGAGCACTTCGGCGCGCTTTCGCATCAAAATGATGCAGTCGGGATGCTGTTCGCCGTAGGCCTGTTTCATGTAGTCGAGCGCCTCTTCAATGTGGCCCACCGCGGCGGGGTCGCCGGTCTGGGCCTCAGCAATGGCCATGTTGCCCAGACAGATGCTGCGCTCCTTGCTGGGTGCGTTGAAGGCCGGCAACAGTGAGCGGAATGCCTCGACGGCCTCGCTGTGCCTGCCCTCGGCATTCAGCATCCAGGCATAGTTGTTGCTGCACGTCAGGAAGGTGGCGTCGCGGCTGTCGGCATGGGCACGGCGTGTGCTGTCGAGCATGGCCAGTCCCTGTTCCTTTTGTCCGGTGAGATAGAGAGCCGATGCGAGGTTCACTACGCGCTGGTTCTCCACGTATGGATTCTCCGAGCGCACCTTCTGCAAAGCGCTCACCACCGACGGGTACTGCTGCATGGCCATCCATATCTCGCTCATCTTCGTAGCCAACAGCGCGTCGCGCTCTTCGCCTTGTCTTCCGTCCAGCTGCCTGTCGGCGAGGCGCTCCTCCAGCTGCTGATAGCACCTGAGCGCGTTACGGTAGTCGCCGAGCTGTCTGTAGCATTCGCCCATTTTCTGATAGAAATCCAGCGTGATGATGTCCGACCGTCGCGTACCGAAACCGCGCTCTGCTTCCTCAAAGGCAGCGCGCGCCTCCTGCCACAGGTGCTGTCGGAACAGCTCATTGGCTCGGTTGCGGTTCTTCACAAAGCTGTCCTGCCCCATTGCAATGGTACAGACAGCCAGCAGACAAGCAACAACAACTCCCCGCATTCTGGCGTTCGTTAAATTTGATTCTGATTAGTTGGTGGCGATAACAAAGGCCACTTCCTTGTCGGTGGCGTTCTCAACGGTTATCACAACCCGGCCGAAACGTTCCATGTCCCAGCCGACGTAGGCTGTCTGCTTGCCTCCTTGCGTGCAGTCAGACAGGTTCTTCTGGTTTCTCTCGTCGCAGACGCTCAGGTTCACGCGTCCGTCTTTCTCGGCAAAGACCATCACCTCCATGCGGCCAGAGGCCTTGATGGCATAGACGCCTTTGCCGCGGGCTTTGAGGGCACAGTGGCGATAGCACACGTCCACCATGCCGGCACGCTTCGTCAGTTCAGCTCCCGAAAGGAAGTCGAAGCGCTCGGGACTGTCCACCAGTCCGGCCACAAGGATGGAGTCAACATACTGCGGCACAAAGACGATGTGTCCTTTTGTGGGAGCCTTGGCCACCGTGTCGACCTCCTCGAAGCGCAACAGCTCTGTCAGCTGGATGGTGTCGCCGTGGAAGATAAACTCATCGTCGACGCACTCTTCGATGCATTCCATCAGCAGCTCGTTGCTCTTCTGGCTGAAGCCCTTGTCCACCTGCATGCAGAAGTCGCGATAGCTCTGCAGCTTGGCCGACATGTCCTGTCCCCAGGCGCACAGCCCGGTCAGGCAAAGGAAACAAAGCGAGAGAAACCTGATTGTCATAGATGAGGGAAGGGGGTGAAAGTGAAGAGTGAAGAGTGAAGAGTGAAGAATTTCCTTCCGGAGTCCGTGTAGGTAAATGGACGGCGGCAGCAAATTCTTCACTCTTCACTTTTCACTCTTCACTAAATTTTAATTGGTAGCAAAGACATACTCGTTATACACGTTGCCGCGGTTGCGGATCACGATGCGGAAGATGCCCGTCCACTTCGGGTTCCATGTGCAGACGCAGTCGTCGGTATAGTCGTCGTCCTTCGTGATGAAGTTGTCGTTCTCGTCATAGACATACATGTCAAGGTCGGTGTCGCCATCGCCCGAGCACACGGCACGAGCAAGCTCACCGCCGCGGAAGTTCAGACGGTAGGTGACACTTGAGTTGGCACGGCAGATGTCGGTGTCGTAATACGGGCCATTGACGCGTCCGCGCTGAGCCTGATTCTCCTCAACACGCTGGATGACACTGAGCATTGTCTTGTCCTTGCCTGCCAGTTCGCGGGCGTCCTTCAGCAGCTGGGCAGCGTCCAGACTGATGTGTCCCGACTTCTTGTCTGCAGCAACAGCCTGATGGGCAGCACCCTGGCGGCCTTCAATGGCGCGCTGCTGGATGCCGTTGTCCAGAACAATCTGGGCAGCCTGAACCAAAGCCATAGGCGACTGGTTGGCATAGCCATAACGAGAGAGCTGAGCAGCCAATGCAATGGGGTCCTGCTTAACCTCACCCTTCAATTCTTCTTTCTGTTCCTGAGCCATCATGGTTCCAAACGAAAGGAACATAGCGGCAATCAATAAAATCTTCTTCATACTCGTACTTGGTTTTAGTTATAAATAATTAAGGTGAATAAAATTCGATTTGTATTTCTACGTATGACAGCGTTAACATGGTCAGCCATCCGAAAGATTCTACTTTATGTTTACGAAATGCAAATTTAAATGTTTTTGTAGAAACCCACAAGTTTTTTTATTATTTTAACTCAAGTTTCGGGGGTTCGAACTCCCAAAACTTGGATCTTTTAACTAAGGAGAAACACATATATCTGCGCTCCTCTTGCCCGAAAATGCAGGAAAAAGCAGGAAACTGCTGTTTTTTCTTCCTGTTTTGCTTGCTTATTCGTACCTTTGCACCCATGATAGAGACAATCAAGGACTTTGAGGTGATGGCTCCAGTGGGCTCTCGCGAGTCGCTGGCGGCAGCACTGCAGGCTGGTGCCGACAGCATCTATTTCGGCATCGAGCGCCTGAACATGCGTGCCCACTCTGCATCAACGTTCACCATCGACGATTTGCGCGACATTGCGCAATTGTGCGAACAGCATGGCGTAAAGACGTATCTGACGGTCAACACCATCATCTATGGCGAGGACCTTCCGCTGATGCGACAGATTATCGATGCCGCCAAGGAGGCGCGCATTTCTGCGGTCATCGCGTCGGATGTGGCTGTGATGACCTACTGCCGCAGCATTGGTCAGGAGGTGCATCTGAGCACTCAGCTGAACATTTCCAACATCGAGGCGCTGCGGTTCTACGCGCAGTTTGCCGATGTGGTGGTGCTGGCGCGAGAGCTGAACATGGACCAGGTGGCCGAAATCCACCGGCAGGCCGTGGAGCAAAAGGTGTGCGGACCATCGGGACAGCCCATCCGCATCGAGATGTTCTGCCACGGCGCCCTCTGCATGGCGATATCTGGCAAGTGCTATATGAGCCTCGATGCTGCCAATCGTTCGGCAAATAGAGGTGAGTGTGTCCAGATATGCCGGCGCTCCTACTTGCTGACCGACGCCGAGACAGGCCACCAGATAGAGGTGGACAACAAGTACCTGATGAGTCCGAAGGACCTGAAGACGGTGCGCTTCATCGACCGACTCATGAAGGCCGGCGTGCGAGTGTTCAAGATTGAAGGGCGCGCTCGCGGACCTGAGTATGTCTACACCGTGGTGAAAACCTACAAGGAAGCCATCCAGAGTGTGCTCGACGGAACGTTCACCAAGGAGAAGAAAGACCACTGGGACGAGCGGTTGGCGCGCGTCTTCAACCGTGGTTTCTGGGACGGATACTACCAAGGCCAGCTGATGGGCGAGTGGAACAAGGAGTACGGTTCGTGTGCCACCGAGCGCAAGCTCTACATCGGCAAGGGCATGAAATACTTCTCGAAGCTCGGCGTTGCGGAGTTTTCCGTGGAGGCCAACACGTTCTCGGTGGGCGACAAGATGCTCATCACAGGCCCCACCACCGGCGTCATCTACGTCACAGCCGACGAGATTCACGACGACCACGGGGCAGTGGAGACCGCTCAGCAGGGCACACGCGTCAGCATCAAGGTGCCTCAGAAGGTGAGGCCCTCCGACAAGCTGTTCAAGCTGGTTCGCTCAGAAATGAATCCCCAAACATAATACATCACAGAATATGACAATCAACGAGATACAAGACGAAGTCATTGAGGAGTTCTCAGGCTTCGACGACTGGATGGACAAATACCAGCTGCTCATCGACCTGGGCAACGAACAGGAGCCGCTCGATGAGAAGTACAAGACAGAGAGCAACCTGATTGACGGCTGCCAGAGCCGCGT
>OCTW011607327.1_pt1 | contig 10537 bp, 10 predicted proteins | sample 1539671 | NCBI WGS metagenome assembly OCTW01 (sample SAMN02144230, study PRJEB22623) | gut metagenome | biome: sheep rumen | host: Ovis aries | place: New Zealand
TGAAGGCATCGATGAGCTTCCGCAGGCGATCCCGAACGTCATGCTTCAGCCGAACCTGCTGGTCAACGCTCACGGCAAGCGCTTCATGAACGAAGATTACATGCAGAATGCGACCTTCCTGTCCAACGCAGTCGGACAGCAGAAGGATGCGGTCGGCTTCTCTGTTGTCGACAGCTCCATCGTGAAGTACTACATCAGAAACGGCGTTGACAATGTATCTCTGGTCCGTCCGGATCCGGATGTTTCCGGTTTCATGGATGGCATCAAGCAGGCGCAGGAGACCGGCAATGAAGGAATCATCGTTGCGGATACGCTCGAGGAACTGGCAGAGAAGGCCGGCATCGATGTAGACAACTTCCTGGATACTGTTGATGAGTACAATGATTACTGCGACAGCGTAGACGAGGAATTCTTCAAGCAGAAGAGATATCTGCGTCCGATCACCAAAGCTCCGTTCTACTGCGCGAAGGTCCGTCCGGGCGGATACGGCACCGTCGGCGGCGTGCGCATCAACGAGAACTGCGAGTGCTGCGACAGCGAGTTCGAGCCGATCCCGGGTCTGTATTCAGCCGGCGCGGATGCATGCAACTTCTACAACGATTCCTATATGTTCCTGCTCCCGGGCAACTCCATGGGATGGTCCGTCAACTCCGGACGTATCGCAGGTATGGAAGCTGCTGAATTCGTCGCGGATGATGACGAAGATGATGAATAATAGATGCTGATTGCAGACAGGCCGTGCTGAAACCGGCTTATCTGCAGAAGGAAGCAGCTGTTGAGCGGGAGACCGTGCGTCTCCCGCTCAGGGTTATGTATAAGGCAGGGAGGACAGACATCATGCAGGAAAAGAATAAAGAGGTAGTTCGAGCTCTGTATAAGGAATTCTTCAACGATCATATCGTGGAGTCGGCTGATAAGTATGTGCGTGAAGACTATATCCAGCACAATCCCGGCGTCGATCAGGGAAGAGAAGCTCTGAAGAGCGCATTTGCCCAGAAGTTCATCGAACATCCGGACTTCAAGCTGGATATCAAGATGATGGTGGCAGATGGAGACATGGTCTGGGTCTATCTGAAGAATGTGGATCCGGAAGGCAATACCAGGTGCCGCGTTGTCGATATGTATCGCCTGAAGGATGGGAAACTGGCAGAGCACTGGGATGTACTTCAGCCATGCTGAGCAAAGATGAGCTGCGGATCGGCGGGAGCGTGTTCCTGGTCGCATTCTCAATCGGTCTGCATCTGGTAGGTGTCGCACCGATCCTCGGAGTTCTCAATGAGGTCTATGCGGACAAAGGCACCGCGATGATCCAGATGCTCCAGACGATCCCCTATCTGACTCTGATACTGGGATCACTTCTGGTGGGCTGGTTCACACACCATATCAGTGTGAAGCGGCTGGAACTGATCAGCCTGCTGCTGATCGGAGCACTGGGGCTGATTCCGCTTTTCTTCGTAAACTTCTGGGTGCTGTTTGCCACACGTCTGCTGATCGGACTGGGATTCGGGGTGATCAGCCCGCTGAACAATACGATCATAACCGTCACCCTGCCGCCGGAGAAAAGAGCCGGGTTTATGGGACTGCATGTGGTCGCAATGGGAATCGGCGCCATGTCGGCCAGCCTGATCGGAGGCTTTCTGGCATCCATCCATTACAGATACTTCTTCCTGATCTATCTGATGGCATTCGCTGCATGGTTCTTCGTGCAGTTCACGATGAAGAATGTCACCCCGCAGAGCGGAGCATCGAAAGGCTCGCGCGGATACGGAAGACAGATATGGCTTCTGTCGGCGTGCAGCTTCTTTCATACGATCCTGATCAATGCCTTCAGCACCAATCTCGGGATCTATGTACTTCAGAACCTGAAGATGGGAACCGGAACTGCCGGCGCGATCAACACGGTCAACTCCATACTTGCCCTGCTCGTAGGGATATTCTTTGCGAAGATCTCCGGATTCTTCGGGAAATATACGATCGTTTTTGCCATCGGTGCCGCCGCTTTCGGATTCGGCTGTACTCTGGCCATTCCGGGTATCGCCGGAATCGTGCTCACATCCGCAAGCTGCGGTATCTCACTGAGCTGTTTTCAGGCCGGATGCATGCAGCGCATCTCCGTGGCAGTACCTCCCGATGAGGTGGCCGGGGCAGGAGGCGTCTTCTCTGTAGCCGGCAGTATCGGAGGTCTGATCGGACCGATCGTACTGGGATATGCCGCGGCACTGTTGGGCGGAAACACCCCGGTTCATCAGTTCATGGCGGCTTTTGCGGGATTTGCCGCACTGTTTGCAGTGACGCTGGTACTGGTCAGGAAAGAAACGGCATAAGCCGTCATATGATTATGAAAGAAACGGCAGCTGCCGTTCAATAAATGAAACAAGGAGGTTAATATGGCTGTTATCACCATTGACGGGGTAAAGCTCAACGTACCGGACGGAGCCAATGTCCTTGACTGCGCGCTCGAGAACGGTATCTACATTCCCCACCTGTGTCATCACAAGGATCTGAATCCGCTCGGATCCTGCCGGATGTGCATCGTTGAACTGGAAGGGCAGGAGGGTGTCGTGACATCCTGTACCCTGAAGGCGAAGGATGGGATGGTCATTCATACGAAGACAGAAGAGGTTACCCGTCTTCGCATGCTTGCGCTCGAACTGCTTCTGGCAGGACATCCGGAAGACTGCTCGACATGTCCCAAGTACGGCAACTGCGAACTGCAGATGCTCATCCAGTATATCGGACCCAAGACCGGACGACTGAAGATGCGTGTGAAAGGCTTTAAGGAGAATACCGCCAATCCGCTCATCGTCCACGACATGAACCGCTGCGTGCTCTGCGGCCGCTGCGTGCGCGCATGCAACGAGCTTCGCGGTGTCAAGGTTCTCGATTATCATAAGAGAGGCCTGGAGACCTACGTCGGAACGCTGCATGACAAGCTGCTCGCAGATGTTAACTGCCGTTTCTGCCAGGCATGCGCGGAAGTATGTCCGACCGGAACCATCCGTGATAAGCTGGCAACGACCGAGAAGAAGAGAGAAGATTACATCGTTCCCTGTAAGGCGGAATGCCCGGCCCATGCGGAGATCCCGCGCTATCTGAGAGCCGCGAAGGAAGGCGACATGGAGAAGGCGATCGCCATCATCCGTGAGAAGCTTCCGATCCCGCGTATCCTGGGTTATATCTGCACGCAGGCCTGCGCAACGCAGTGCAAGAGAAACTGCCTGTCAGACCCGATGTCCATCCGTCTGATCAAGCGCTATGCTGCGGATAAGGATATCGAACATAAGTGGAGAGCAAGATCCAAACAGCTGCCTGACACCGGCAAGAAGGTATGTGTTGTCGGAGCCGGACCTGCCGGCCTGTCGGCTGCCTACTATCTGCGCAAGCAGGGCCATGACGTAACGATCAAGGAAGCAATGCCCACCGCAGGCGGAACCACCGCTTACGGAATCCCGGCGTACCGCCTTCCGAGAGACGTTATCGCTGAGGAAGTAAAGATCATCGAGGAGCAGGGCGTTAAGATTGAGTGCGGCGTCAAGGTCACGAAGCCGGCAGAGCTGCTCAATGATTATGACGCAGTGCTGATGGCTGTCGGCGGTACCGTGGGCGTCCGTCTCGGAATGCCCGGCAACGATCTTCCCGGAGTACTTCTGAACGCGGACTTCCTGCGTGACTGCTCCATGGGCAAAGAGACCGGCATGGGCGAGCATGTGATCGTCCTTGGCGGCGGCAACGTCGCGTTTGACTGCGCAAGATCTGCCGTACGTCTCGGAGCAAAGAGCGTCCATCTGGCATGTCTGGAAGCGCGTGAGAAGATGACTGCGGACGATGAAGAGATCGAGCAGGCTCAGGAAGAGGGCGTTGTAGTCCATCCCGGCCAGACCTTCGAGCGCATCACCGGCGAAGACCATGTGACCGGCGTTGACTTCATGAAGGTGAAGGCATTCTACTTCGATGAAAACCGCAGGGCTGTCATCGAGAAGGAAGAGGGATCCGAACTTCATATCGATGCAGATACGGTTATCTTCGCGACCGGCCAGAAACCGGATCTGAATGAGGAATCCGGATTCAAGCTGTTCCGCGGAGCATGGATCGTCGTCAATGACAATACGAATGACAAGCAGACATCGATCCCGGGCATCTTCGCTGCAGGCGACTGCGTATACGGAACCAAGTCCGTTGTCATGGCAGTCCAGTCCGGAAGAGAAGCAGCCAGCCAGATCGACAGGTATCTCGGCGGAGACGGCGACATCAGCGAAGTACTGACAGATGACAAGCCGGGCGATCCTTACATCGGAGTGATCGAGGGCTTCGCAAATGAGAAAGCCTGCCAGCCGAAGATCGATCCTGCTGAAGCCAGGAAGGATAACTTCAATCTCTTTGACCATGGTATCTGTGATGAAGACATCTGCAGAGAAGCAGGCCGCTGTCTCCAGTGCGACCTGAGACTGCAGATCCACCGTCCGCACACCTGGGGTGATTACGCGGAATCAAAGGAGGCGTGAAGATGAGTGCATATGCAAACGCTAAGGCTCTCGGAAGAGACGCCGTTCTGGAAAAGATCGCGGCCCTGGACCTCTATGAGTCCGGTGTGTACCGTGAGAAACTGACCGATCACATCGCGAAGGCGCAGGAAGCTGCCGCAGAAGAAGGCGGTGAGCTTGCGGCTGTCGCGGCCCTGAACAATGCGGATACCGACATGGTATATCTGGAACTTCTGAAGAAAGACCCCCAGAAGATCCTGGAAGGCTGCGCGATCGCGGCGCTGGCAGCAGGAGCTTCCAAAGCTGTGCTCACGGTTCCGGAGAAGGAGACCGAACTTGCGGAATCGCTGAAGGAGAAGGCTGCGGAGTGCGGAGTTGAGGTGGCGTGCGAGTTTATCAACATCCGCAAGAACCAGGCCAATCTGCTGGTCCATCTGGCAACCTGCGCAGATCTGGCGGACGCATTTGACGACTGCTATGAACCGGGGATCTGTGTGTCCGTAAACGGGGAAGCGCTGAAGAAGGTCCCGGCAGACGCGAAGGTATCTGAGATCGTGGATCTGTCAGACGCCAAGGCGGTGCAGGTGGGATACGCCTACTACACCCCGCAGGAGTGCGATGCCTGCGTCGGAGAACTCAATCCGGCAAACGGCGTGATCCGTGTGCTGACAGAGAAGAACTGTATCGTAGACGACGCGGCAAAGAAGATGCTTGCGTACAGAGGTCAGAGCTGCGGCAAGTGCGTGTTCTGCCGCGAGGGCCTGATCCAGCTTGAGTACATGCAGACGGAGACGACCCAGGGAAGAGGCAAGATGGAATTCCTGGATCTGACCAAAGAGATCGGTGAGGCGATGTGTTTCTCAACGCCCTGCTCCATGGGACAGCAGAGCGCCAGGATCTCACTCAGCGCCATGTCGAAGTTCGCGTCCGAGTACGAGGCGCACATCAAGAAGAAGAACTGTCCGGCAGGCGTCTGCCAGGCCTTCGTCATGATCTATATCGATCCGGTGGCCTGCACGGGCTGCGGCGACTGCATGGATGTATGTCCGAAGGACTGCATCGAAGGAAAGCCGAAGTTCATCCATATGATCGACGAGTTCGAATGCGACCGCTGCGGCAAGTGTGTGGAGGCATGCGAAGAAGAGTGCATCCACATCACGACCGGCAAGGTTCCGAAGCTTCCGGACCGCCTGACCAAGGTCGGAAAGTTCAAGAAGAAGAGACATTAAGCGGGGGCTGTAAGCCACTCCATGGCGCGTTTCAGGGCGCTGTCCCAGTATTTCCAGTCATGGCCGCCCTCTGTGATCTGACAGGGGGCGGAGAAACCGAGAGATTCGGCCAGCTGCGAGTACTGTTTTGAGACGCGGCAGAAATAGTCGTCCTGCCCGCAGGCAAAGTACAGCTGAGGTTTCTCGCCATCCTTCGGAAATGAATCAAATACGGTCTTCAGATCGTATTCGGTTCCGGGAAGGGTGCGGGGATGCATGAGCTGGTGCGGGACCAGCGCCGGCACTGCGGACTTGACGAAGGCGGCGGAAAAACGGATATCCAGCGCGCCGGACAGGACGAAGCACCGGGAGAACAGCTCCGGATGGCGCAGCGCGATGCGAAGGCTTCCGTATCCGCCCATGGAATACCCGCCGATGAAGGTTTTCTCTCTCCTGTCCGACAGAGGAAGAAGGGAGCGGAGCGCAGGCAGAAGCTCCAGGGTCAGGAACGTTTCATACCCGGCGCCCGGAGCCGTGTCCAGCCAGAAGGAGTTCCCGCCTTCGGGAAGGATCACCGCGAGTTTGAAGAGATCGGCGTATTCTGCGACGTCTGAATTCAGAAGGATATCTTCCGGATCATTCTGCATTCCGTGCAGAAACAGGAGTGTCCCGTTGATTTCAGGAAACGGAGACTGTCCCGGGATCTGTTCCAGTCCTGTTACGGACGGGATGAGGATATGGACGTTGGTGTTCGTGCCGAGGGTTCGGGAAGGATAGTGCAGTGTCAGGTGCGTCATCGGATGTCTCTCTTTCGGAATATGCAAAATAAACAGTTGATTTATGAGGAAACCATTGGTAACCTTATGAATGTGACTTGTTTAATCATAACATATTTTTTACCACAGTAACCCGCTGGGCAGAGCATAATATTTGCAGAGCATAATATTTAAGGAGGAACACATTCTATGAGCATTACAAAGCTGGGCAAGTATATGAGAAGCGTCTCCATCATCGGTGTGGGATGCACGCCTTTCATGTACACAGTCGACAACCCGGAGACAGACGGCCTTACAGAAGGTGAGATGTTCGGGTATGCTGCCCTTCAGGCAATGGAGGATGCGGGGGTGAATCCCAGGGACGTGGATTTTTATTTCCACGGACAGGCCAGCCCTCTCGCAGGATCCAACTACCTGACTCCGAATATTCAGATCGGAAACTGGTTCGGCATGAAGGGAAAAGCTTCAATTCACCACTCAGAAGCCTGCTGTACCGGATACTATGCACTGGAACAGGCTGTGAACGCAGTCGCTTCCGGCAAGTATAACTGCGTGCTCTCGGGCTGCGTGGAATTCGGCGACTGCAATGCGGTTCCGAACCATCCCTACAAGAGAGAGAAGGTTCCGATGGAGAAGTTCCTGCAGACCACGGCGTGGCTGTATGACCGTAATTACTGCAGAAGCATGATGGCAGGTCAGGAACTGATCTACGATGATGCGGCGGAGTATTACAAGAGGACCAACGGACTGACGGATGAGGAGATGGATGATACGCTCTGCTGGATGTCCATCAACAACAGAAAGAACGCGTCCAAGTGTGAGCTTGCGATCGAGCGCAAGACCTATGATGAGATCGCGAAAGAGAATGGCTTCAACAGTGCCATCGAATACATGAAGAGCCCGTTCAACCCGAGGACCGGTGACTTCCTGCGTATGTCCGGCATTGAGGTCAAGTGTGACGGCGCGGCTGCGGTTCTCGTCTGCGCTACCGACATGATCGAAGAACTGACGCATGGAAAGATGCAGCACAAGCCGGTCGAGGTGCTCGGCGTTGGCTGCGGTGCTTATGAAGCTTCGAACCCTCATTTTGAGATCCGTGCGACAGAAGAAGCGGTCGAGCAGGTCTATGATGTGACCGGAGTCAAGCCGGAAGAGATCGATATCTTCTACGCGAATGACTTCATCATCACCTCCCACCTGATCGCGGCTGAGATCGCCGGCTATCTTCCGAAGGGAGAGGGCTGGAAGTATATCTGCGAAGGCAGGACTGCCTATGACGGAGACAAGCCGATCAACACCAACGGCGGCAGAACCTCCTTCGGACATGCCCATGCGGCGTCCGGACTGGCGGATCTGTATGAATGCGTCCATCAGATGCGCGGCGACTGCGGTGAGCGTCAGGTGAAGAAGCTTCCGAAGACGGCGATGCTTCGCGGCTACGGCGGCGCACAGAATATCTGCACCTACATTATCCGCACGAAGGAAGACTGAGAGGGGGAACAGGATTATGGCAGTAAAACTCGAAGCGGTTACAAGGACATTCTATGAGAACCTGGAAAAAGGCAAGATCATGGGCAAGAAATGCAAAGACTGCGGCGCCATGGAATTCCCGCCCCGCCTTGCCTGCAACACCTGCGGAAGCACCAACCTGGAGTGGGCTGAGATCTCCGGAAAAGCTACGATGCATTCCATCGTCCTTCCCGCGCAGCTCTCCTCGAAACCGGAATACGCTCCGCTGAAGCCCTTTGCTTACGGTGAGATCCATCTGGAGGAGGGATCCCAGTTCAATGGCGTGGTCAGAGGCATCAACAAGAAGAAGAGAAGAGCTCTGATCGACAAACTCCCGATCAATGTTACGGCAGCGATCTACCAGAGAGACGGATACAAGACAGTCGTCTTTGATCTGGACGAGGGACAGTGCGACTAAGCTGAAAACCGGATAATCTGTATCCGGCAGCTCATTTATCAGGGTCAGCCGGGGATGCTTTTGTTTCGTCAGGAAACGGGGCAGAACCTGAGCAATATATGAATTACAACATAACAAGGAGATAATCATTATGGACAGAAAAGAACTGGAAGCAATCGTCATCAAGGCAGTGGCAACGATCTATGGCAAGGATGAGTCTGAACTCTCCATGGATACCAATATCAAGGAAGAGCTTGGCGGCGCATCCGTCAAGATGGTCGGCCTGACCGCAGCGATCGAGGAAGAGACCGATGCAATGGTCGAACTTCAGGTCGCATCTGCCTGCGAGACCCTTGGCGATCTTGTAGACGCAGTGGAAGACGAGCTGTAATAGAAGCGAATCGTTCAGCCCTCAGTGCAGGCATATCGTATGCCTGTATTGGGGGCTGCCTTTAACTGTCATCAGAGAGGATGAATATGAGCGAGTATAGAGTATTTGCGATCAACCCGGGTTCCACGTCGACCAAGATCGGTCTTTTTGAGGGAGAGAAATGCCTCTTCTCCAAGAACGTTTCCCACGATGCGAAGGAACTGGAAAAATACGACAACCTGTCCAAGCAGCTGCCTTACCGTAAGGCAATGATCCTGGACATCCTGAAAGAAGCCGGCTTCACGCTGGAAGGCGTGGATGTGTTTGTGGGACGCGGCGGCGGACTTCTGGCTATGGAAGGCGGCACCTACAGGATCTCCGATCTGGTCCTTGAGCATGCCAGGACATGCGCGAACGGTGTTATTCATCCGGCGACGCTGGGACCGCAGCTGGCAGATGAATTTGCCAGAGAGTACGGTGCGAAGGCAATGGTCGTCAATCCGCCCGATACGGATGAGATGCAGGATCTGGCCAGACTGACCGGCATCAAAGGCGTTCACAGGATGATCCACCTTCACGCGCTGAACCTGAAAGAGACCGCGATCCGCCACAGCAAGAATGTCCTGAATAAAAAATACGAAGAGTGCAATTACGTGGTCTGCCATATCGGCGGAGGCATCTCCATCTCCGCCCACAGAAGAGGCCGCATGGTCGACGGCTATGACATCGTCGGAGGCGAAGGCCCCATGGCGCCTACCCGCTGCGGTTCCATCTCGGTTTTCAATGTTCTGAACTATATGACGAAGAACAATCTTGGCCCGAAGGACATGAAGGAACTGATCTCCAGGAAGGGCGGCTTCGTGAACCACCTGGGCATCTCCGATGCCATCGAGCTCACGGACAGAGCTGCGAACGGGGACAAGTATGCTGAGATGCTCTGGAATACCATGATCTACCAGATCGAGAAGGGCATCGGCGCCATGTCCGCTGTTCTGAAGGGACAGGTGGACGGAATCCTGCTCGGCGGCGGCATGGTCCACAACAAGGATCTTGTTGCGCAGATCACAGACGCCTGCAGTTATATCGCACCGGTCTATGCATATCCCGGTGAGTTCGAGATGGAAGCAATGGCAGCCGGCGCGATCCGTGTCCTGAAGGGCGAAGAGGAACTGAAGGAATACACCGGGAAGCTGGTGTGGGACGGATTTGACTTTGAGTAAAGGGCAGGACGGATGAATCTGAATAATGACTGGTTCTTTAAATGGAACATTATCACCAATACCTGCATGGCGCTGATCATCAACACGGCGGCGACGATCTTCGCCGGCGGGGACACCCTGGCCGGATGGGTCACAGGATGCTGCTGCGCATTTACGATCAACACAATAGCGGCGATCATCATACCCGTGGGACCGATCAGTATGAAGTTTTCAAGAGGTGTCTGCGGCGCTAAGGAAGGAACCTTCCTGGATCTGCTGCTTCGCAATATCGTAGTCAATCTGATCTTCGTCACCATCGTCAGCATGGGAATGGCGCTGATCCATGTGGGCGTCGGACCGAACCTGATCCCTGCCTGGTGGTCCACCTATCCGCGGCTTTACCTTGTGGGAACTGTCGGCGCCATGCTGATCGAGAAGCCGATCGCTATGCTGTGCAGCGCGCTGGGCACAGGAGCTGCCTGATCATGTAAGCCCATTACTATAAGGAAATAAAACATCACGAGACCCTGCATTCATTCCGGAGCAGACACTTCTGAATGAGGCAGGGTCTTTCTGAAAAGGGAGATGAATTATTCT
>OCTW011616570.1_pt1 | contig 10537 bp, 5 predicted proteins | sample 1539671 | NCBI WGS metagenome assembly OCTW01 (sample SAMN02144230, study PRJEB22623) | gut metagenome | biome: sheep rumen | host: Ovis aries | place: New Zealand
CTCGTAGGCGCCGTCCGCGTGGACGATGAAGGAGAGGGCGTCGACGGGTTCCTTGTTGACCAGGATATCCATCTTGACCAGTTTGGATTCCTCGTAGCCCTTGAGCTCGTAGTCAAAGGAGGCGTAGCCTCTGGACCTGGACTTGAGGGCGTCAAAGAAATCGTAGATGATCTCGTTGAGGGGCAGCTCGTATTTGAGGACGGCGCGGGTGGTCTCGATGTAGTCGGTGCTGATGTAGCGGCCGCGTCTCTCCTGGCAGAGCTGCATGATGGGGCCGATGAATTCGGTCGTGACCATGATCTCGGCGTTGACGATGGGCTCCTCCATCCGGTCGATGGCGGTGGGTTCCGGCAGGTTGGAGGGATTGGTGAGCTCCATCATGGTGCCGTCGGTCTTGTAGACCTTGTAAACGACGCCGGGGGCGGTGGAGATCAGATCCAGGTCGTACTCGCGCTCCAGGCGCTCCAGGATGACCTCCATGTGGAGCAGGCCCAGGAAGCCGCAGCGGAAGCCGAAGCCCAGGGCCAGGGATGTCTCGGGCTCGAAAAAGAGGGAGGCATCGTTGAGCTGGAGCTTTTCGAGGGCATCGCGCAGGTCGGGATATCTGGGGGTCTCGGAGGGATAGAGGCCGCAGTAGACCATGGGCTGGGCCTTTTTGTAGCCCGGCAGGGCCTCGGCGCAGGGCCGTTCGCTCTCCGTCACGGTGTCGCCGACCCGGGCATCCCGGATATTTTTGATCGAAGCGGTGAAATAGCCGACCATGCCGGCAGACAGTTCCTCACAGGGGATGAACTGGCCGGGGCCGAAATAGCCGACCTCGACGACCTCGGCCGAGGCGCCGGTCGCCATCATTTTGACCTTCATGCCACGCCGGATGCGGCCGTCGCGGATCCTGCAGAAGACGATGACCCCCTTGTAGGAATCGTAGAGGGAATCAAAGATCAGGGCCTGCAGGGGGGCATCGGGGTCGCCGTCGGGCGCCGGGATGTCCCTGATCACAGCCTCCAGCACGTCCTCCACGCCGATCCCCTGCTTGGCGGAGATCAGCGGGGCGTCGGAGGCGTCCAGGCCGATGACGTCCTCGATCTCCTCGCGGACCTTCTCGGGCTCCGCGGAGGGCAGGTCGATCTTGTTGATGACCGGGAAGACGTCCAGGTTGTGCTCCAGGGCCAGATAGACATTGGCCAGGGTCTGGGCCTGGATCCCCTGGGTCGCGTCGACGACCAGGATGGCTCCGTCGCAGGCGGCCAGGGACCTGCTGACCTCATAGTTGAAGTCAACATGTCCTGGCGTATCGATCAGGTTGAAGATATACTCCTGTCCGTCCCTGGCCGTATAGACCAGACGCACGGCCTGGGATTTGATCGTGATCCCTCTCTCCCGCTCCAGGTCCATGTTGTCGAGGACCTGGTCCTGCATTTCGCGGCTGGTCAGGAGGCCTGTCTTCTCGATCATCCTGTCTGCCAGAGTGGATTTGCCGTGGTCGATATGGGCCACGATGCAGAAGTTTCTGATTTTATCCTGTGTGATTTCTTTTTGCATAAATATGATCCATCGTCAGCAGCAGGCAGGCCGGCACATGGCTCCGGTCCGGCTGAACACTCAGCTGCGTTTCCTTATTCGTTCTCTTTGAGGTAGACCTGCACGCGGCTCTGGATGATGTCGGCGACCTCCTCGGCGGATTTCTGGCCGGCGAAGTAGGCGTTGGACTCCTCCGTGATGATGTTGCGGATCTCGGATTCCCCGTTGACCTGGTATTTCAGGGTCTTGAGGATGGCCTTCATCGCATCGATATCCTTCTGGCCGAATTCGGGCATCGACTCGATCCCGGCGGCCGCTTCATCCTCGGCGGCAGCAGTGATCTCGTCCCCGCTGATCATGACTTCCTCTTCTGTACCGGCGGCGGCTGCGTTCGCGGCTTCGTCCTCCAGATACTGTTCATATTCCTCGTGGGTCCCGTCGAAGTTCTCCTCGCTGACCGGCTTTCCGCTCAGGTCCTCGGATTCCTCCATCTCGAGATCCATGCCCTCCTCATAGGCGGCTTCATCGCCTGTGGCGGCGGTGTCCCCCTCTGCAGGAGCAGTCGTCTCCTCGATATCCACGGCACCGATGTTGTTGACGCCGTCCAGCATGCCCATTTCCATCTGCTCCTGGGCATCGAGCTTGTTCTGCTCGATGATCTTCTGGCCCTGGGCATCGATGGCCTTCTCGCTGACCGGAAGGGCCGATTCAATGGCCATCTGGTACTCGGGGAGCAGGAATCTGCGGACAAATTCCCAGCATCCCTCGGGCTCGGAGGCGCTGTTGCTGATGCCGAGCTGGATGGAGGAGGCAATGGCAGGTCCCTGGTTCTTCATGGACGGGAAGCCTGTGACCGTGACATTGACATCCCCGAAGAGCTGCCTGGTCATGTAGTAGTAGTCGTACATGGTATTGATGTACTGGATGGACAAGAGAGCCTTGTCCGACAGATACTGGGTGAAGTAGTCATTGTACTGCTCTTCACTGATCGTCTCGGGGCAGTTCTTGGCGAACTCAAGGAGCTCCTTGAAGCTGTCGTTGTTGAAGTCGCAGGTGTTGGTATCGGAATCGATAAACTGGTCACCGGAAAATTCGATGGCCGAGTGGAAGACAGTCGCCCTCTCGGTAATGCCGAAAATCCCGGCATCATTGATGCCTCTGGAGGCCGCGATCTCCCTGACCTTGTCCAGGGTCAGGTCCTTGCCGTCGCCGATATATTTGGTCTTGCCCGATACGCCGGTGATGGTAAAGGAGGGCACCACGACATACATCCTGCCGTCGGTCAGGAAGGCGTCCATGACGTTTTTGAGGAAGTCCTCCTTCTCGATGTCCTTGTCGGCGTTGTAGAGGTCGGTGATGTCCATGAAGACACCCTTGGAAATAAAGCTGTTGACGGGCATGGCCGGATTCAGGAGCATGATATCAGGCGCATTGCCGGTCACGATATCTGTATTGAGCCTGGTCAGGCCGGTCGAATCCTGACTTGCGCTGCTGTCGTCATAATCCGTCTCCAGGTCATACTGGCTGTAATCCAGGACCTTGATCCTGTACTTGCTGCTCTCCTTATTGAAATTGATGACCTCGGTCCGGACCTCAGAGTCGATATAGTATCCGGCGACCGTGATCTCCTTCTTATCCTCGACATCCTCAGGGGCCACCGGCTCCAGAATATTGACAAGGACCGTGTTGTCACTGGCGTAGCCCTGCATGAGCAGGCGTCCGTCCTCGAGCTCCACCAGCCTGATGATGCCCTGGACGTCCAGATCCGAGTTGACAAAGTTGACGACCGGAGTCAGCTCAGCCTGTCCCAGGGTCACGCCGTAGACTCCGTCGTCTCCGGCCAGATAGAAGCTGTACTTGCTGCCGGGGAAAAGAGTTGCGCCCTGAAGGGCCGAGGGCAGCTGCTGCTTCTCCTCGAACTTTCCGCTGCCTTCGTTGAAGACCTGGACCTTGTTGTTCATGGAGGAATCATCAATCATGATCACTGTGCCGTCAGCCAGGACATAGAGCAGGCCGACCACCTCGTCGGTCTTGACCCTGCACAGGGTTTTGGCCAGCGACCCGTCCTTTGCGGAAAAGAGGTCGACGCCCTCCGAGGAGACCACCATGACGCCCTCCTCCGTGGCGTACATGGAATTGATGTAATAATACATCTCATCCTCCGGCTGGATCTTGACCGCCCAGTTCTCCTTGCCCTCGGGCGTGACGCTGCGCAGCTCATAGGTGGCGAGGCCATCCTCGCTCATATCCTCGGGGATCTCAGCGTCCTCTCCGTTTTCAAGGGCGTAATCCAGGGCCGGCGAATTGGAGTAGATCGCGACGCCCAGGTAGAAATTCCCGCCATAAAAAGCGGAGGCGATGATCTCTTCATCCTCGTTCTTTGTCTTGTAGGCTGTCTTTTTGAGGTCGCTCCCGTCTGTCTTGAAGCTGACGAATTCATTTCCTTCAAGGCCCTCGCCCTCATAGCTGTAGTTGAATCCGTAGATCCTGTCCTTTTCCACGGCAAGGACCTGGAGACCGTCCATACTGAGCTGTGTGTCATCCACCTTCGCCTCAGTGGTCCTGACAACACCGTCCTTGATCGTGACCTGGGGCATGGAGGGCGCGGAGGAGGCGTCTTTTTTGCCTGTTTCCCCGCTGGTCTTATCTTCGCTCTTTCCGCCTCCGCCGCAGGCGGCCAGAGAGACCGCCAGGGTGAAAGTGAGCAGAACCGCCAAAACACGTCTGATAGATTTTCTCATTTCCATTTCCTGTTCTGTCATCCTTTCCTATCATGATTCTGCAGGGGTTCCGGGCTCTTCCGCGTCCGGGGACTCCGCTCCGGCATCTGCCGCCGTCTGAGCCGCGTCAGGCTTCCCTTCCGCCGGGGATTCCACCGGCGCGGGGCTTTCGGAGCCTTCTTCCGCCGCGTTTTCCTCCGGCCCGGGGCCGTCACTGCCCTCTTCCGCCGCGGTTTCCTCCGCCGCGGGGCTGCCGCTGCCCTCCTCCGCCAGGGATCCCTCCTCTGCGGGGCCGCCAGTGCCCTCTTCATCTGCAGGCTTTTCAGTCAGAGCCCGGTCATCGGACAGGGGAAGGGCTCTGGCCCTTTCCCTTCCATAGATCCGTTCCGACTGGCGGTCATAGACCTCATCCCGGAATTTCCGGAACAGGCCTGCCGCCGTCCAGCTCTTATGTGTAGCATACCACAAGACCAGGAAGAGCAGGAAAAGAAACGGTGAAAATCTCATGAACAATTCCAGGAAGGAATAGGGGATCAGGACATCCTCCCAGGCGCGCGCCACATTTTCCCAGTAGGGATAGCGCACCGCGGTCACCTGCATGCTCCTGAGCCCCGGCTGAGCCAGCATGAGTGCCAGCCGGTAGGGGCTGAAGCGCCCGGTATTTTCAACAACGGACACCTGGGTCATGTCAACGCCCGCCTCTGACAGGCAGCTGCGGACAGAGCGGAGGGCAAATCCGGAAATGGGATTGGGGAGGACCGCCTCATAGCAGTTGATCCTGCTGCGGTTGATCTCAACCTGTTCCGGTTCGTCGGCGGAATCTCCCGCGCTCCTGCCGCTCATATTATTATTTTTCAGGGATCCGTCCACGGGCGTGTCGTCCCCGGTCTCTTCCGAACCTTCGGGCGTATCGGAGGCATCCTCCGTCCCGGTGTCCGTGCCGGTCCCGATGCCAGTGCCTGTTCCGGTTCCTGTTCCGCCCAGGGGCTCCTCTTCCTCCCCCAGGGCCCCGGAGCTGTCCTCTCCGAAATCATCGGTATCGCCCAGGGCGACCTGCAGGTCCGCCTGCATGCGTCCCCCCTTTGCCGCGACAGGAGGCTCCTGCGCGGAGACGGCCTGTCTCCAGGCTGCATAGGACCAGGCGGCAGAGGAGGGCTGTCCCCCGCCTCCATAATAGCTGACAGCCGCGGGCTCTTCTGTCCCTGCGGCCAAAAGACCATCTTCTCCGCTCTCCTCAGAGCCGGTCCCCTCCGCCGCCGACGCGGTCCTCAGACCGCCGGCCGGGGCGGCCATGGCGTCCTGCATGGACATGTCGGTGCTGTTCGTGTCACCGCCTCCGCCCTCACCGCCGGAGGAGCCGGCCTCCGTATACCTGCACAGGGAATCATAGGTCATAAAGATCATGAAATCCCCCATGCCGGCGGCATTGTAAAATCTCTTTTCCGGCCTGCGGAACACGCCGGCGATATAATGGGGCACCCCCTGGATATTGACGGACTGTCCCACGATATAGGGCGAGCCGAAAAGTCTCCACGCCGTCCTGTCATCCAGAAGGATCCTGTCCTTCATGGGCTCATCATCGGAAAAATAAAATCCCGACATCAGATCGAGGGGGTGGAAATTAAAAAAGTCCCCGCCGACGCCGATCGCTGTCACGGAGACAGAATCCGCCGGTGTCGTCAGCTCCGCCGTCCCCACGCCGCTGTAGCAGACATCCATGGCGCTGGCGCCGTTCTCGATCTGGGTCTCGGACAGGTTCAGCGAAGCGGTCTCCAGAATGTTGGACAAAAGGCTCCGCATCGCCTTGACATGGTCTTCCGACATCAGGGCCGTATCCGCCACATAGGTGCTGACCTGGGCGCAGTCCTGCTCCCCGGACCATCTGCCGGCGAAGGTCTGGTCCTGCATGCCCGCGGCGATCCGCCCGCACACCAGGCCGATGACCGCCGAGATGATCCAGAAAAAGACGCAGACCACAAGTCCCGCCTTCTGCCAGACGCGGAGCTTTGCCAGAAAGCCGCGGATCTTCCGGGCCGCCCGGCGGCCCCCCTCCCGGACAGCACTGCCTGCCTTATTCAGTTTGCTGTCTTCTCTATCCGTCTCTTTCATCCAAAACTCCGCCGGCGGCGCATGCCTTCCGGCCATGCGCCGCCTCCTGACGTTCTACGCCCGTCTCTTAATGATTTTTAATTATGTTCTTTATCCGGATATATGGCATTTACAGCCGCATCATTCGTCGTCCGATTCCACTTCGTTGGAGAGACGGACCTGCTCTCCGGTCGTCAGCATTCTGTCGGATGTAGTCACCACATAGGTGTAGAGTCCGACCGCGCCGCTGATGGCGCTGTTCACGTCGTCCTTGGCCAGGACCTTGACATTTTCTCTGGAAATGATGTAGCGGTTGCCCAGCGGGCTCTGCTTGGTGTTCAGCACAAAGACAAAGGTGCCGTTGGAATCGTTGCGGATCGCGGAATTGGGGACGACCAGGTCATAGGACTTGGAGGTCTCCGCGATCTGGAGCTGCACATTGTCCCCGGCCGCGACCGAAGTGCTGTCAATCTCAAATTTCAGCAGCCGCATGTTCTGCGGGTCGCTGGAATCCGCTGTGATCTGCCGCAGGGTGGCCTTGAAGCCCTCCTCATACTCCCAGGAGTTCTGGGGCTGGGCCTCGTCGCCGATCCTCAGCTTCTGGGCATGCTCCTTGTCCACGGAAAAGCTGACGGACAGCTTTTTGCCGTCGATCCGGATAATGGCGACCGGCGAATCCGCGGACGTGGTCTCTCCCGCGCCGTAGCTCAGGCTCGTCACCTTGCCGTCGACAGGAGCCGTGATCGTCGCGCCGATCTCCTCCTTCTGCAGCCGGTCCACCTTGACCTGGGCCTTGTTGATGGCGTCCTGGTAGGTCTTGAGGTCCAGCTCCGCATTGACGGTATTGAGGATCTTTTCCCTCTCGGCGGCGATCTCCTCATAATTGAGTTCCGCCTCAAGTTTCCTGAGATTGGACTTCTCCATCTTCTCGACCAGCTTGCGGATCTTTCGGGATCCCGTGTAGCCGGTCGAAGCCATGGCGGAGAGTTCTTCTGACGCCTTGGTCTCTACAGAGGCGGCCGACTTATTGACCGTGCCGGCCCCCTGGACGCTGCGCCCGCTTCCGGTCGCGCTGGCCTCCGCGATATCATCATCGCCGTAGTCTGTGCCGGTGCCGTTCCCTGCTCCCGTGCCGGTGTCCCCGTCTTCCTCCTCTATTGCCGCCTGGTACTGGGCATTGATCTTTTCGTATTCCGCAGTCGCCAGGGTCTTCTCCCTCTGGGCCGCCTCAAACCGCCTGTTGATGGCTCCGACCACGGACTGCAGCTCATCGTCGCTCCGGTAGTTGCCAGCCCTCAGCCTCGTGATATCGCTGTCGGAGAGGGTTCCGTCAAAGATACGCCTGGTAAAGTTGGTCTGGGCGTCCAGAAGCTCCTGTTTTGCCGTGCGGAGCTCCTCGGATTCCGTGTCCTCCAGGTAATAGAGCACATCCCCGCGCTTGACATCCTGGTCCACCCGGACGGCGACGCTCTTGATGGTCCTGGCGGAAGTCACGGATACCGTATAGGGATCCTGGACCTCGGCCGTCCCCTGCCCGCGGATTCTGGGGGAGACCTCCCCCTCTGTCACTGCATGGGTCGCGACCTCAGGCAGGGTCAGATTCATGATCGTGCGGGAAAAGAGGGTCAGGGCCAGAAGGATCAGCAGGAAGACGATCGTAATGTTCTTGATGATATCCTTTCTCCTCTGGCTCCTCTGGAGCATGGCCAGTTCCTTGTCTTCGATATTCATACTTACCTCTCACGTCGAAGCGCCTTGCGCTGAGACACATTGCTTTATTCCTTGATTCCGCCCTGGTAGATGATTCCCTCGACCAGGTAGTCCTCTCCATAGAGGAAGACCATCATGGGCAGGACCATATAGATGACTGCGACCGCAAAAGCCAGCGAGATCTCGTCGGCGTTGATCCTGGACAGGAAGACCGACAGCGGGTGCATCTGGTCATCGGAGAGCAGGATCAGGGGCTGCTCGACCATATTCCAGTAATCGATAAAGATCAGGATCGCGATGGAGGCCAGCCCGCCTCTGCAGTTGGGCAGGCAGACCCCGGTAAAGATCTGCCACTCCCCGGCTCCGTCGATCTCAGCGGCTTCATAAATGGATTTGGGGATCCTTCGCATATATTTGGTGAGCATATAGACCGCAAACGGGGAAAAGAAGCCCGGCAGCAGGATCGCCCACCTCGTATTGATGATTTTCAGCCAGGTCGAGACCAGAAAGTTGGGGACCAGGGTGACCTGATAGGGCATCAGCATCAGGATGATGTAGGAGAAGAAAATGATCTCCCTCACCCGCCCCCGGTATCTGGCGAATCCATAGGAGGCCAGAGAGGCGACGGCCAGCTGAAAGACAACGATCGGAACGACATAGAAAAAGGAATTCCAGAATTTCAACAGATATTCCGGACTCAGAAACAGCACCTTGAAATACTGGCCGAAGGAGATGATATCCGGCAGGAATTTGAGGTTGACCGTCTGACTGATGAAAACACGGACACCGTCCTTCTTGGCGAAGATCACGCCGTAGTTGGCATTGATCTCCGAGACTGTCATAAAGGAGTTAGTGATGGTCAGAACAATGGGCATGAGGAAAAGGATGGCAAAAAAGCCCGCGACCGCCGTCCGGATGACCATCCGGATCGTCTCCACCCGCTGTCTGGTGAACTGTCTCTTCAGTCTTTCGGCGGGGGTCTCCTCATCCTCATCATTCTCTGGGGCAGCAGGCCTGCCCGCCTCCCGCGGCCGGACCTCCGTCTCCGTACTTATGAAATCCGAAGGAGTATCTTCAGAGTCCGGGCCGGCATCGTCCTGGAAAAAGTGTTTGACAGACGGACCGGCGCCAAATTTTCTCCGGTCCCTGACCCACTCTCCCGGGGATTTTCCCCCGGATCTCTTGTCTGTGTGAAAAGGCAAAGCAGTTCTCCCTGTTTCTTCTACAAGATATGTTTGAATTACTCCAGATCCCTGCCGTAATAGTTTTCAAGCAGAAAGAGGGCTCCGATCACCACGACCATGAAGATCGCCATCATGACCGCCGCTGAGCTCAGCTTCTGATAATCAAGGGATCTGAAGGTATTATTCATGAAGTGCTGCAGCATATACAGCGCGTCATAGGGATAGTCTCCCCCCATCAGGTAGACCTCCCGGAATACCTTGAAGGAGTTGATCAGGGACATGATCGTGACGAAAAGGATCGTCGAAGACAGGTAGCGGATCTTGATCAGCCAGAAGATCTGAAACTCCGTGGCACTCTCCAGCCTCGCGACCTCGATCTGATCCCTGGGTATATTGGACAGGCCCGACATGAAAAGGATCATGTTGTAGCCCAGATTTTTCCATAAAAAGAGGATAATGACCGGAACCTGGGCATAGCCCGATTTGAGCCAGTCGATCTTTCCCCCGAAAATCCCCCCGAAGACCGAGTTGACCAGTCCGTTGTAATGGAAGAGGATCTGCCAGATCATAATGACAGAAGCCGTCGGGACCATCATGGGGCTCAAAAAGAAGGACCGGAAGCGGCTCTTCCAGGGCAGCCGCTGTTCCATGACGACCGCCAGCAACAAAGACAGGCCCACCGCCAGCGGGACCGCCACCAGGGAAAACTTCAGAGTGTTCCAGGCTGCCAGCCGGAAGGCGCTGTTGTTGAAGACCTTGACATAGTTGACAAAGCCGACAAAACGGTGCCTGACCGGGTTGTCGATCAGGGAATAATAGATGACGACGAAAAAGGGAAGCACAAAAAACAGGCTCACGCCGGCGATGCTGGGAAAAAGGAACATCCAGCTCACCCGGGCCTCACGCCTCTCCTTGACACTGCGCCTGCCCCGCTTCGGAGTCCCGTTTTCAGAACTCAGCCGGTGTTCGTCCAGCCGGCCCGCGATCGTCTGCCGCTTGCGGCGCCGGATCAGCTGATCGAGGTCCTCCTCACCGGCTGCGTTTCTCCGCAGAAACCTGTTCAGTTTTTCTCCTGCACTCCGGACCGGTCCGCCCGAGGCATCCCCTTTGTCAAAAATACCCATGCTCTCCTCTAATGTCAAAGCGTCTCTGCGGGATAAAGCCCCCAGAACATACACAATTATAATAATTCATTTCTTCTGTTTTGGATATAGCAGATTGGTCAGTTTCACATAAAAAACGTAAAAAAATACCGTTTCACCCACAATATCTGCGCAAAAGCGTACAGATTTTTTCAAGATATGCGGTCGGCGG
>OCTW011215513.1_pt1 | contig 10536 bp, 8 predicted proteins | sample 1539671 | NCBI WGS metagenome assembly OCTW01 (sample SAMN02144230, study PRJEB22623) | gut metagenome | biome: sheep rumen | host: Ovis aries | place: New Zealand
TCCTTTCGTTCAATACATGTGAACATTTGTTTGGATTGATGTTGATAACACTCGTTATCAAATTTGTAATATATCGGTCAATAGAGATCATCTACCCGGGGATATAACCCAGGTAGATGATCTTGTAGTGTTATGCTTTCCACACAGACAGAACGTTATCTTCCAGTTTGTGAAGGACGTTGTTAGCGACGCCCTGCAGGAATGGAGAACATATCAAACGAGCCAATATGCCACGACCCGACGTCATCGCGTCTACATTCTCTCCGTCTTCTGTCGTGATCTTGTCGTGTCTTGTGGACACAACAGATTTAAGACAGTTGTCGAAGAACAACTTGTCGCCTGGATCCATGTCCTTGATCTGTTTGATGTAGAACCTGAAGATCACAGTCGATTCCGTCAAGTCGGTGATACCAACCTTGTCAGTAGCATACAGAGGCTGACTCTTGGGGAACTCAGCTTCATTGTCGCTACCAGCAGCGAATGCAGCACGTACGTTCTTGACCTCAACAGCGTTCTTGATGACCTTGCGTACAGACTCACTCATGTTGCTGAGCTCTGTCTTGTACAACGCCTCGATTCGAACAACTGTTCCAGTGAACTCTGCCTTGGGAGCAGTCTTGTTCATCTCACTGAAGATCTCTGCTATCTCAGGACTTGCGTCTTCTCCGAAGTCCATAGCAGATTCGTCAAAGATCATCAACGGATCTGTAGACACTACCTTGGTACCAACCATCGCGAACGCGTGGATGTGTGTATCTGCAGTAACCTCGATCTCTTTGACGTGGACAGGTTCGAACTGCATGCGTTTAGCAAGACCATCGGTGATAACACACGAGTCCTCCAGAGTTCCGCCACAATCAACGATAGCTACCTTGGAGAGTGTACCGATCTTGTGATTGACTTGTTTGCTGTACGGATCAGCCTGGAAGAACTCCTTGTTGTAAGCTACAACATCGCCCTTCTTGACTTTGTCGCCTACCTTGAAGTTGTTGAGTACCACCTTCTGGTTGACGAAGAATCCGTTAGCTGAGTTATTCGTATATTCCTCACCGAACGTTATGCAGTGTTCCTTGCCGTTCTTGTAACGAAGTTTGGCAATGCCGTACGATTCGTCGATAGCAACGACAACACCGTCGTCCTCAGCCACATATGCAAAAGGCGGACGAGTCTTAGTCGCTATCACTCCTTCATATCCACTTCTAAGCCTACTCACATCAGACTCAGCAATCGGAACTACGTGGGATTGCTGTATGGAAGCGAAGTTGGCTCTTTTACCATCATCATTGGTTGCACATGGCATGAACAGAGAGGTTATGCTCAAGATGTTCTCGGGCTCCAACTGATCGGTTGGGATGCTCTGTATCATGCCTCGTTCATTGACGATGATAGGGTTGGCAGGCAGAGATGCGTTCATGCCAGTCTTGCCGTTGTCCACCGTGGCCTCGGATACAACACCGATCTGGTCTTTAGTGAACTGACGGTCTGCGATCATGAAGGTGTCGTTGCTACGACCGCCTGAACCAGCATTAGAGAACTTCGAGTACGTCTTGATGTCGTGGATCGGGTTGATCACACTGACGTTCTCAGTCAGCTGCTCTTTAGCTATGCGCTGCTTGATCTGGTAGTCTTTGATCGAGAACTTGTTCGTTGCACCTCTACCACGGTTCTTGTAGGTAGCGAATGCACGAGCCATCTCGTTGTAGACGATGCCAGTCATCTGCTCGACGCCACGGAAACGGAAGTTCGAAGCAGAAGCTTCTTCCTTGTGTTCCGAAGTAGTGAGCATGGTCACTGCCCTGATGAGCAGATCCCTGAGATCTGTCGGTTCCTTCATCTCACGGAGAACATCCCTCGTGATAGGATCGATGAACAGATCGAACAGAGCATTGATACCCTTGATGAGGTTCGTGGAGATCCTCTTCTGGGAGAGCAGCTCGTAGTACACATCTTTCTCATCCATGTCCTCGATGGAGACATTGCTCAGATCGTAGATTGTGAGACCTCCGAACAGGAGAGCCATGTTCCTCGGGTTGCGATGGATGACGAGTTTCTTATCGGAGAACTTGATGACGATATCGGACGTGAGTTTTTCATACCTCTCGTTCGCATCGTAGATGTCGTAGTTGACACCTGTGTACTTGAGCATGTCAGTAAGACCATACCTGTAACACAGAGCATGGATCACTGGGATCTTCCAGCTGAGGATGGTGAGATCAGCATACTCCACCATGGGAGTCATCTCAACTCCTGTCAGCCACTCGAAGAAATCCATGAACGCTCCGTAGAACGTCTCGGTCATGTCGTCCATGTTCTTGGCCACAACTACACCAGTGTTGTTGATGAAGAAGTGCTCATTACCACGGTAGCCGAACCAGCAACCAAGTTCAGCTTCAGCCATCTTGACCATATCCCTGTATTTCTCAGGAACCATGTTGCCGCGACCCATGATGGCGAAGAACAACAAACCGTTATCGAAAGTGATCTTGTCGTGGAGAGAACCTATCTCAGTCAACTCGAAGGGCAATGCCACCATCGGGTAGCTGCACCTGTTGAAGCTGACCTTGTTGTTCCAACCAGCCTTGGTAGCAGTCTCCAGCGATTTGGTGAACCAACGGAGGAAGCTGTGTGCTGCGTTGGTGTTCCTCTCAACAAGCAACTTGTTGTAGTTGGAGTTAAGAGTAACACGAGTAGGTCTTACTTTGCAGATAGGGTTAGCCACACGCTGCTTGACCATGCACTTGAGAGAGCCGTTGATCTTAGCTCTTCCCATGGAGTCGACTCGTGGCAACTGGAACCTGATGTTGTGCCTCTTGTGGTTGACATCCTCGTAGGTGCAGGAGTAGGTGCGAAGCTCGTTCAACTCATCGACCTGGTCGTTGATCTTGAGATCGACAAGGAACATGCCGAGTTTGTTGAAGGATGTGAGTACGGATGCGATGTCGCGATCCATAGCTCCAGACTGGATGTACTTGGCATCCAGATCCTTCGTAGTGCTCGACAGAACAGACTTCTTGACCATGCCCTGTTCGATAACATCCAGGTTGATGTCAGGAGCAGTATCCAGACCGAAATCAGGAGCATCGTTCATGAGTTCCTGAAGAGTGCGGTTGCCGATCTTGATGGTCTTGTAGGCACGGCCGATCTGATTAACTCTCTCGCGCTGAGCGATGGTGAGAGGTTTAGGCAGGTTCTTGGTCGTCTGTTCAACGATCTTCTCGATGTTATCGAGTTCACGAAGGTCGTACCTCGCAGCTTCGAGTTTGTCGTCCTTGGTCATCGGAGTTGTGTACTCAGGCTGGTTAGCCTTGGCCTCCGGTTCAGGAACAGCAACAACATCCTCGGACACGATCGGAACATCCTCAAGCTGGTCGCTCGTCTCACCTTCTTCAACAGGCCTTCCGCCTGCAGTCAACATGTTGATGTGGTTGATGATACGAACGATACCGTTGCCGTTCTGGTTCAGTTCCTTAAGATCGCGAAGGTTGTAGATGATGTACTTGTCTCCACAAGTGAGGATGAAATTGACCTTCTCGAAGAACTTGACAGGAAGATACTCGAAGATGGAGACCTTGTAAGGGTTCTCACTGTCGCGGAGTTTCATGTACTCGAGAGCACAATCCTTGTCGGACAGTATGAACTCCTTAATGTTAGTCAAGAAATCCTCAGAGCTGAGCTCAGCATCCCAGGTTGCAGGATCGATACCCCATGCTTCCGTAGCAGCAGTCTTGACATCTTCCTCGGTTTCCTCGAATGCTGCACCGCGCTTGGGAAGAGTCATCCTCTTCATCAAGATCGAGTACAGATGAGCAAGGAACAGGTACGAAGATATCTCTGGGTACTTGGTAGCAACACGATCGTACTTCTTGAAGACGCGTACGAAATCTCCACGCTGGAATATGAGACTCTCCAGCGGAACATGGATGAAATGCATCTTGTCGGGTGCATGGACAATCTGGTTGATGACCATAGCCCAGAGCATATTCATGAACCTCGGTTTGCGGCGCATGCCGACAACACGAGCTCTGAACAGCGGGTTGTAGTTGATCACTCCCTGGATGTTGGCACGATTCGGAAGATCACGAACATCGTCAAGCCACATGATCCTTGGAGACATGTCCTGACGATACTTCTGGAGCTTGCTAACTACGCCAGCCGAAGTGATGATCATCTTGTCGATAACCAGAGGAGCAACATCACCAGCCTGCTCCTTCGGGAAATCGATGTTCTTCATGTACAACTTGTACTTGTTCATGTTGATGAACGGGTTGTTGGTTCTCGGAGTCATCGAGAATCCGTCCATCTGGAAGTTGTCCAATATGTGCAGGACACAACCGATAGGTAGTTCACTTAGCTCACTTATCGGACGTACTTCTTTGAACTGAGAAGTTCTCCAGGTCATGAACTTGCGTCTGAATGCGCTAAACAGAATCATGTCCTATTTCCTTCCTTATTAGGTTAAAACCAAATCTATACGATGGGCGTGATAAATATAGATGTCCGTAGGAAGTGGTCGGGTTATCCCGCCACTTCCTAGTATCCATTAAGAACGTCTTATTCACGATGCTTTAGCTTGTCTGAACACCATTTGTATCCGTCATAGATCCGTATGAATGGATAAGCTAGGAGAGCAATAACAACAATTACACAGAGTAGAGCAACTTCTTTTGGAGTTTCGCAAATTTTGAAATCTCCAAGTTCATCAGAGTCGAGCGTTTCAGTATTCATCGTTCATGGTCATCTTTCAGTATGGTTGGGAGTAAGTTGGTATATAATTTCCAGACGTTCATATTTTTTATAATTTTACTCGTGAGAATATACATTATGCACTAAAATCGTTAGTGCTTTAAAACTGAAATCAGGAGTAATTCTCATGAAGAAGAACACAACTAAAACTGCTAAGACGGTCGGCAAGAAGGAAGTCAAGAAAGTTGCTCCTAAGAAGACCGTCGCTGCTCCAGCCGCGAAGCCAGCTACACCTGCCATCGATGCGAACACGGTTCGTCTGATGAAGAAGGAGATTGACGATTACAAGATGACCGTCGGTCTGCTCGAAGCAAAGGTGGAAGAACTTCAGGCTGCGAACCTCAAGGCCAAGAAACGCATCTCTGCTCTCAATCAGAAGCTTGCCAAGGCTAAGGAAGGCAACGCTCAGGGATCGATGCCTGACGTTCTCAAGATTGCTGGAACTCCGCTTAAGACCACGCCGATAGCTCCGGCTCCGATCGGAACTCCGATGTCTCCCACTTCTCCTTTCTCCAGTGCTGCACCGAGTCCGGATGTTGTTCTGCCGTCAGTGACGCCCATCGTCCCTGTCGCCATCCCGCCTGTGTCTCCCGACTTCATCAAGTCCTGCAAGGCAGTGAAGTACTGATCAGCAACACTTTGAGAACCCCACCAAGATCTTGTGCATAGCCAGGTTGATGTACAATTTTATTGGTGGGTTGTTATACCCACACTCTTCAGACCTTTTTAATGACGGTGGTTCTGCATTCAGAGGAGAACCATGTCATCTGTTCTTAAAGGCATAGGTCCACTTTACCAGTTATCGGTTATGCATGCCGATGCGGGGCATTGTGTGTGGACTGAAAATTGAATAAACACATGTGGATGTCATTTGGTGGGAGTCTGACTGGCACCAATGTGGAGTGAATACTGTGTTGACACGTCACAGAGAAAGTACTAGACGACTATATCGGGCAATTAAGACGCGGACCAACCAATCACATATTCCGCGATCTATGCACGACGAAATTGAAATGTCGACTGATTCTCCAAGATCAGTTCAAGAGTAACCTCGGAAGAACCACATGACCGAGAACACTTGTGGTGAGGCGAAGCAAGATCTAGAACGTGTCATGGTAGTCTGTGAACATACCAGATCGTGAGATCTGAAGTTCGGCAGATCGTGGCGAACACCTGACGGTGCTCTAATCACGCCCATGTTGAGGCAAGTAGCGTGTCTCAGCGAAACAGCGGTTCAGTTGATTGAGTGATGATGTCGTGAATCCAACGAAGAGTCTCTTGGCGAATGCTTATGTGCTGAGTATCGTCACTAGTGTGAGATGAAGCGGCGGTGCGATATGTCCCCTCAATTACGATCACGAGACAATACCTCGTGGTCCGAAAATCAACAACTTCAATTTCAAACAAAATCCATCAACCTGGAGGAAAAGATCGTGGCTAAGAAAACGAAGATTGCGCTCGCGGCAGAGGCTGGCGAGGAAGAGAATAACGAGAACCAGGAACATCCTGCTGGAGAGGTTGTCACCGAGCCTCAGGAACCGGTGGAAGAGCCCACCGCCCCTGGCGAGGAAGTTACTGGAGAAGAGCCTCCGGCCAATCCGCCTGAAGATCCTCAGGAACCTGTTGCAGAGCCTCCGGCAGAACCCGTCGAACCGCCGGCGGAACCTGTGCCTGAAGCACCTGCCGAACCCGAGAAGAAGGACGATGGTAGGTTCAACGAGACATTCGTGAGTACCGGTTCCGGTTACATCGTGAACGTTATTCGCCGTAAGCGCAGGGAGCTTGGTAAGTGAAACAGGTGTATCTCCCATGTCCGTGTTGCTGTAACAATATTTACATGACACGTGAGGAGTGGGTTGCGGGTGGTATATTCACTTGCAAGAAGTGCGGATGGAAGATACGAATCCCGAAGCACCACGACATCCCTCAGAAACCCAAGGAGAGTCCTCTGAAGGTTGTCAAACTTTTGTATCCTCGTAACAAATCTGTCAAACCACAAAAATAAAGACACGATGAGCGATGTAGACTCTTGGGCTTCGTGCTCAAGAGTCTGCGTTGTTTTTTATTGATGACCTAGTTACTATGTCCTTAAAGAATTTAAGGTTATGAGAAAGGTTGTCTACAATGAAGATAAGCATCGAGCTCGACACACTGCATGATGACAAAGTTCTTATATCTCAGGTTCTGACTATTCTAGCACGGGACCAGCTCACGCTAGCAAATAGCCATCCCGAGTGCAACTGCCAGCATCACGATGCTCCTGTCGTTAAGAAAGAAGAACCTGCTCCTGCTCCTCCTGAACCAGCTGAACCTAAACCAGAGACACCAAAGAAGAGACATAGTCCACCAAAGAAAGATCAGATCCAAAAGACATACAAATGCGTGGTTTGTGACACTGAATACCAGTACGGCATCAATGGACTTAAGTCTGATAGGTTCTGCAGTAAGAAGTGTAGGACCAAGTACTTCAACGCCAGACTGGCAGAGAAGCGCAAGATTGCTAGATTCGAGGCCAAACACAAAGGAGTCAAGGTAATACCTGCTTCTCAAGTTCAGCCTATTCAAGTTGTCAAGAACCCCCTCCCAGTATCTGAACCTATCGTGCAACCTGCTGTACATGATACTAAGAAATGTCCTCTGTGTGAGCTTGGTTTCCATCCGGACGATCCTGGTCAGAAGTTCTGTAATCGCTGTCTCTCATCCTTCGGCGAGGAAGAGTGTAAAGCTTTGCTTCAGGACAAGATCGCCAAGGAGATGGCGGAGAAAGAGAAGATCCGTTCCAAGTGGCGAGTTTGTCCTAAGTGTGCCAAGGATTTCGAAGCTCAACATGATGAGATGTTCTGTCCTAAGTGCACAGCTCTCATAACAACCAAGAAGAGAAAGAAGAAGTAACGCATGAAGAAGTTCATTGCACTTGTCGCTCTTGGATGTTGTCTCGTTGGGTGTATGACCGATGATACTATCAGAGGTTACTCCGACAACAAGGTTGATAAGATCACAAGTCTTATCACTAATGACTGCATCCACTACAGGTTGTACTTCCCAACTGACCTTACGCAGGAGAATATGCTGAAGTATGGCAAGTTGCCAGTTCTCATTTATCTCCACGACAAGAATGAAGGTCCGTTCGTTGGACTTGACAAGATCATGTCGTATGTTCATGATGGTAATGTTCCTGCGATGGTAGTCGCTCCAATCTGTCCAGATGGAACTGATTGGACTAACGGCAAAGTCATCGTTGAGCTGCACAGTGTTCTAAGTCAGCTCCTTAATCAGGACTATCTCATCGATACCAACCGCGTCTACATGACTGGATTCGGTTCTGGTGGACAAGGTGTGTGGAGTTACGCTAGAACATATCCGACTCAATTGACAACAGTTGCGCCGGTGTGTGGCGGGGTTTCTCCAATGAGGACTACTCCCAAGATCGTTGTCACGGATGAAGTCCATGACCTTAACATCTGGGCTGTGGATTACGTTGATGATAGACAGGCAACTACCGACATGTCCAAGATGATCATGAGTCAGCTATGGGCTAAGAATGTCGGTCTTGCAAGATACACCATGCTGCTTCACGGTGGTCATACTGATGCTATCTACAGCGATCCAACATTCCTAGGTTGGATATTCGGAACAAGACGCTCTAAATAAAAGGAACTCAACAATGCAAGAAGAAACTATCAAGGTTGTTGTAACGCTCAAGAAGAAAGATCTTCCGGCGTTCATCGACAAGTTCGGTATCGAGGAATACCACTACAAGAAGAACGAGATCACCATCGACATGACCAACTTGTTCGATGATGCATCAGCTGCTCTTCCTGCCAAGGTTGCAGAGAAGACAGCAGAGCCTGTGAACGACGTTTTCTGATCTGTTTTTTGCATCCAAAAACGAGAGCTAGATGGTAGTTAATCTACCATCTAGCCTCGTCTATTAATATTAGTAGACCCGTCCATTGTATGCAAATTTAAAATCAGAAAGGAGCCTATTATGGCTGCAAATAAGATCAACTTGTACGGCTTCGTGTCGGACACTGCGTTCTACAGCAAGGAGTTCTTGCCTGGCCCTGTCTCTGTGAATTCCATTGACCAGGGAGCATGCTGCGTATCCGACAAGATCGAGAACATGTTCGGAGACGTCAAGTACATAGCTGATCCGAGATCAGCCCGACTTGCGCTTCCTTATATCTCGGATTGTGATCCCTCTTGGACTGAAGATACATCTGGTGTTCGTGCAGCTATCATGGATCCGGAAGATGCACTCAAGGGATCCATGTGTCTGCTCGTTGACAACAAGGCTGTGGACAGTGAGATCTTGTCCGATGCTCTCAAGGGCAACAAGGCAGCAGATTTGTTCCACGCTATCGAACTTGTTCTCAACTACCAGCTGTTCAAGAGCAATGTTGTCACTGAGGCGAACAACGATGCTCTCAATGACAAGATGTCTGCTCTCGGCATCTCCAGCGTGACGATATCCGATTTCTCTACTGACACCATCGAAGTTCCTCACGTTTACTACAAGAATGTGGAGAGCCTTCGTAAGGTCAGGAAGTGGATCGAGCTTGTTTGGAACCCGTCGGAGAATCTCAGGGTCACTCTCAAGCTGTGGGCTGACAGTGCAGCATTTGTTGCAGATTATCCTGTCTCCACGATCACGGATGTCATCTTCCCCTGTCCGTGCGACAAGCTGTTCAATCTCTGCGACGAGTACACTTCTGTGACCAAGTTCGCTACAGAGGTGTCGGCAAGCAAGGGAAGCATCTTCAACATCTCTTCGGAAGAGTATGTGACGCGTGACATCAACAAGCTGCTCGCGTCTGACGACCACACTGGCGTCAAGGATTTCCCTGCCAAGTACTACGCTTACCCTGACACGGCTAACAGCATCGCTTTCGATCTGACGTTCTGGGTCGTGTATAAGGGTGCAGAGCCTACGAACGACGCTGTCCGTGATGCTATCCGTGCAGCTGTTATGTCCATCGGCGGTCACAGCGAGGAAGAGTGGACTAAGAAACTCCCCGGCATCATCAGCAGCCGTATCTTCTACATCGTTCCGATGTACAGCGATCGTAAGGTTGGGGGTGTTGAGATCCGTAAGGGCATCATTGACATCACTCCGACCTCCATCGAACAGAAGATCAACGACACTCTTGGTTCTACGCTTGCTGCCTATGCGCAGTATGCTCAGATCATCAACGATGCTAGGAACGAGTATCCGCTCCTGGCGGTTCCGTCGACAGGCAACCCGTCTACGTCGAGGTTGCTGCTCGAGATCTTCCCAGACTTCGCTGGCGTTGGTGATGCTGATGCAGCGTATGATACTCAGTCTACATCGACCAAGCAGTTCGCACAGTACCTCGATCAGGCTGTCAAGAAAGCCTACATCAACGATGGTTCTGCACTTGCCGAGGAAGGCGATGGTGTTGGACTCGACAAGAGGTTCGTGACGTTCAACGCTGAGGGTATCACGTTCTACGTGATCTGCAATCATAACTCCTAAGGAGACAAATCGATATGTTCAGTCAACCCCTTATCTTGGGGAGCACATATCGTCTGAAGTTTAAGTCTGCATTTGAACGACATGGTGTCTGTACAACTCCTGGCGTAACATGCCTCCATCCAGGTGGAGGCGTGTTCCGTCTGGAGCAGATAACGAATTTCCGAGATGTTGTTCTCGCTGGCATTAAACTCTACGATGTGTTCTTCAAGCCACTCGGTTTCACCGAGGAAGAGTACTCTAAGTATTTTGATGGTAAGCCGGAAGATGTGTTCGAACCCGAGTATACGACCAAGATG
>OCTW011570763.1_pt1 | contig 10535 bp, 9 predicted proteins | sample 1539671 | NCBI WGS metagenome assembly OCTW01 (sample SAMN02144230, study PRJEB22623) | gut metagenome | biome: sheep rumen | host: Ovis aries | place: New Zealand
CACGCCCTCAAAACGGAGAAACACACGATGTTCACGAAGCATTTCGTTGCTGACGTTGAGCGAACGAGTATAAACCATCGTCTCACGATTATAGAAAGTGCCCTTCACGTAGTTGGCATTCCACGTGTGTGGCAGCGTCACTGAAGTGCCTTGCTTGCCGGGTGAAGGGTCGCTGATGGGGCGCAAGGTCCACCCGTCGGTCAGCAGTATGTCGGTGCGCCCATTGGCGTAGCCTGCCACCACCGTCATGAGCAGGAAGGCCAGGCAGATGGTTTTTAACTGAATATAACCGCAAGCAATTCCGGCCTTCAAAAAATGAAACTCGTTCTTCATATTCTTCTCCTTGATAATACACCATGTTTATATCCCTCTCTCTGCCCAATCACCGCGGTCAAGGCTTCTGTATCCAATGGCCTCGGCAATGTGCATGGACTGCACTTTCTCTGAGCCGGCGAGGTCGGCTATGGTACGAGCGACCTTAAGGATGCGGCTGTAAGCACGTGCGGAAAGCTTTAACTTCTCCATAGCCATGCGAAGCATGTCAAGGCTTTGAGCATCTGGCTCAGCAAACTCATGAATCATACGTTCCGTCATCATGGCATTACAATGGATGCCCTTATATTCCTTGAAACGTTCCTCCTGAATCTTACGGGCTGCGATAACACGCTCGCGTATAACAGATGATGGTTCGCCAGGCTGCATCCGCGAGAGTTGAGCGAACGGAACAGCCTGTATCTCACAGTGGATGTCGATACGGTCCAGCAACGGACCGCTAATCTTTGACATATAACGTGATATCTGCCCCGGCGTACATACACATGTGTGAAGTCTGTCTCCATAATAACCGCAAGGACATGGGTTGGCACTGGCTACAAACATAAACGAACATGGATACTCTATGGTATATTTTGCCCTTGATATCGTTATCTTCCTGTCTTCCAAAGGCTGACGCAGCACCTCCAGCGTTGTCTTGCTGAACTCTGGCAACTCGTCGCAGAAGAGCACACCGTTATGTGCCAATGAAATCTCGCCAGGTTGCGGATTAGCTCCTCCTCCACAAAGGGCGACCTGGGAAATAGTATGATGGGGTGACCTGAAAGGCCTTTGGTATATCAACGACTGCTCCGCACCTAATTTCCCTGCTATGGAATGTATCTGGGTGGTCTCAAGACTTTCAGACAAAGACAATGGTGGAAGAATGGAGGGCAGCCTCTTTGCCATCATACTCTTACCTGAGCCTGGAGGACCTATCATAATCATATTGTGACCTCCGGCTGCAGCTATCTCCATAGCCCTCTTTACACTTTCCTGTCCTTTTACGTCAGCAAAATCATAATCTGTCTTTGCCTGTTGCTCATAGAACACCTTGCGTGTATCAAAGACAACGGGGCTGGCATCTAACTTATCAGAAAGGAACATCACAACCTCTGAAAGGCTGTGCATACCATATACCTCCAAGTTATTTACCACTGCCGCCTCTCTCTCATTCTCCTTGGGCACAATCAGTCCCTTATATTTCTCTTTACGCGCGAGTATAGCAATTGGGAGAGCTCCCTTGATAGGCTTCAAAGTGCCATCAAGTCCGAGCTCTCCCATAAGCATATATTCATGTAAATGGTTATCGGGCATTTCCTCATCAGCTGCCAATATGCCTACGGCAATCGGCAGGTCATAACCAGAGCCCTCTTTCCTGATGTTAGCAGGCGACAGGTTTATGGTTATAGCCTTGTCGGGAAACTTGTAACCACTGTAAGTAAATGCTGTACTTACTCTGCTTAAACTCTCACGAACAGCCTCGTCACCCAATCCGGACAAAACAACTTTTTGTCCACGTTCAACACTTGTCTCAATAATTACAGTGCTGACGTTCAGTCCGTTGACGGCCGCACAATAAGTCTTTACCAACATAAGCGAATATACAGCATCTACTCTTTACACCTTATTAATATTACATCTTAGCCATAGCCTGCTCAAGGTCGGCTATTATGTCCTCCACGTTCTCTATGCCGACAGACAGGCGTACAAGGTCTGGAGCCACCCCAGCCTCACGCAGTTGCTCATCTGAAAGCTGACGGTGTGTGTGGCTTGCAGGATGCAACACACATGTACGCGCATCAGCCACGTGTGTAACGATAGAGATGAAGTCGAGGTTATCCATAAAACGGATTGCCTCATCACGGCTGCCTTTCAGTCCGAAAGCAATAACGCCGCACGAGCCGTTTGGCATATATTTCTGACCAAGGGCATAGTATTTGTTTGATGGAAGTCCGCAGTAGTTAACCCATCCTACTTTCTCGTTCTTCTCCAACCACTCAGCCACCTTCTGGGCATTAGCACAATGCTGACGCATACGGAGTGCCAGTGTCTCAAGACCGAGGTTGAGTAGGAAGGAGTTCTGTGGTGCAGGTATAGAACCAAGGTCACGCATGAGCTGCGAGACGAGTTTGGTGCTATAAGCCAGCTTGCCGAAAGCCTTTGTGTATGTGAGACCGTGATAAGACTCGTCAGGAGTAGTCAGTCCGGCAAACTTATCACCATACTTGTCCCAATCGAAGTTACCAGAGTCAACCACTGCGCCGCCTACCTGAGTGGCATGGCCATCCATGTACTTCGTAGTAGAGTGTGTAACAATGTCACATCCCCACTCAAACGGACGACAGTTGACAGGTGTGGCGAAGGTGTTATCAACGATAAGAGGAACACCATGCTTGTGCGCCATCTTTGCGAAGCGCTCTATATCAAACACATTACCTCCAGGATTAGAGATTGTCTCACCGAAGAAGCACTTGGTGTTCTCCTTGAAGCAAGCCTCAATCTTCTCGTCTGGCCAGTCAGGATCAATGAAGGTACACTCTATTCCCAGCTTCTTCATTGTCACTCCGAAGAGGTTGAACGTACCTCCGTAAATAGTGTTAGATGTTATAAAATGGTCTCCAGCCTCGCAGATGTTGAATACAGCATAGAAGTTGGCGGCCTGACCAGAGGAGGTGAGCACAGCCCCTACTCCACCCTCAAGCGCGGCAATCTTCTTTGCCACTGCGTCATTCGTAGGGTTGGCAAGACGTGTGTAGAAATAGCCGGAATCTTTCAAGTCAAAGAGCCGGGCCATCTGCTCACTCGTATCATACTTGAACGTCGTTGACTGATATATTGGTAACTGTTGTGGTTCACCCTTTGAAGGTTTCCATCCTCCGTGAATACAAATTGTCTCAATATTCTTTTTCATCTTCCTTTTAATTATTTTGATTGTCTAACTAACAGTAGTAACTTTTCCGTAGCGCCAGAGTGTGTCCTGACATACTCTCCTGCGGCATCTGCCGCCTTTTTCAGTTCATCAGGATTGTCTATGAACCTGTCCATAACCTCCTTGAAACTATTCTCACAGCATATCTCTATGCCGCCTCCACAGGCCTTCAGCTCCTGCGCCTCCTTGAACTTCTGGTTGTTTGGACCAAATATTACCGGTATATTCCATACTGCTGCCTCCGGCAGATTATGGATGCTAACGCCAAAACCGCCGCCCACATACGCCACGTCACCATATTTATATATAGATGACAATAAGCCAAAGCAGTCTATAATAAGGACTTCGGCACTACGCAATGTCTGGTCATCTATATCCTTCAGTTCACTGTAACGCAACACCTTGCGACCTTCGAGCAACTGCATTATCTGCGTTATATGCTCTTCATCTATCACATGCGGAGCAATGACAACCTTCCAGTCTGGGTGCTTTCCCAAGTAAGGTATAAAGATTTTCTCATCAGGCAACCAAGAACTGCCTGCCACAAACAACGGCTTGTTATCTTTGAAAGTCTCCACAGCAGCTATTGTCTTGCTCTTGCTGGCAATTTGCATTACACGGTCAAAACGTGTGTCACCTGTTATGTCCACATTGTCTATACCTACAGTATGCAGCAACCGCTTACTCTCCTCATTCTGCACATAGAAATGCGTGAAGCAGTTTAACACATGCCTGTACTGCCACCCATACCATTTGAAGAATATCTGGTTTGGTCTGAAGATGCTGCTTACGCTATATGCCGGGACATTGCGGTGGCGCAATATATGAAGGTAATTATACCAGAACTCATATTTGATAAAGAAAGCCACCGACGGACGTATGATACGCAAGAAACGTATAGCATTTGTCGGGGTATCAATAGGCAGATAGCATATCAGGTCGGCTCCTTCATAGTTCTTTCTCACTTCATAGCCAGAGGGCGAGAAGAAAGTAAGCAGTATCTTCTTCTCCGGGTATATCCTACGAAACTCCTCCATGATAGGTCTGCCCTGTTCAAACTCACCCAATGACGCCGCGTGGAACCAAGCATAATCAGCATCTTTGTCCACTCGTTCTTTCAGGTAAGAGAAAGCAGCCCGTTCACCCTTCCACATCTTTCTCACCTTGTCAGAGAAGAAACTGGCAATGAAGATGCCAAACTCGTATATGTAGAAAACAAGATTATACATCATCCAAGCACCTCTATCGCTTTCTTTATTCTTTTCAGAGTCTCTTCCTTACCAAGGAACGCAGAGATGTCAAACATACCAGGCCCCTTGCCCTCTCCCACGAGACACAGTCTGAAGGCGTTCATCACGTCACCCAGCTTATAACCTTTCTCTTCTATCCACTGCCTTACAACAGGCTCCTGGCCCTCTATGGAGAAGTCACTGATGCCTTCCAATACCGTTGCCAGCTCACCCATAACCTCGGCAGAGTTCTCTTTCCAACGTTTGTTGACGGTCTTCTCATCATACTGCGTTGGCGGGATGAAGAAGAAAGAACACAGCGGCCATAACTCGCTGACGAAATTAACTCTGTCTTTCATCATCTCCACGACCTTGGTTATCCTCTCAAGCGAGGTCTCTATACCATTGTTTGCAACAACAGGAGCAAACATACGTGCCACCTCATCAGCTGACTTGCGGAGCAGGTACTCATGATTAAACCATATTCCCTTCTTATAGTCAAACTTGGCTCCTGCCTTTGAGCAATGAGAGATGTCAAAAGCCTTTACCAATTCGTCAAGCGAGAATATCTCCTGTTCTGTACCAGGATTCCAACCCAGCAAGGCGAGGAAGTTAACCAATGCCTCTGGGAAGTAACCGCTCTCACGGAATCCAGAGCTTACCTCTCCTGTCTTAGGGTCATGCCACTCCAATGGGAATACAGGGAAGCCAAGGCGGTCACCGTCACGTTTTGACAGTTTGCCCTTACCCTCTGGCTTCAGCAGCAAAGGCAAGTGTGCGAACTGAGGCATTGTATCTTCCCACCCAAATGCACGATAAAGCAACACATGAAGCGGTGCACTTGGCAGCCACTCTTCACCACGTATCACATGGGTTATCTCCATCAGGTGGTCATCAACGATATTAGCCAAATGATAGGTTGGCAACTCATCAGCGCTCTTATACAACACCTTGTCATCAAGTATATCAGTCTTAATGCGCACCTCGCCACGTATCATGTCGTTAACGAGGACTTCCTGACCGCCTTCTATCTTGAAACGAACGACATACTGCTTACCATCCTTGATTAACTCGTCAACCTCCTCTGGCGAAAGTGTCAGAGAGTTACGCATCAAACCACGCGTACGGGCATCATACTGGAAATTCTGTATCTCATTACGTTTTGCCTCCAGTTCCTCTGGCGTATCAAATGCGATGTATGCCTTTCCTGCACCAAGCAGTTGCTTTACATAAATCTTATATATATCGCGGCGCTCACTTTGGCGATAAGGTCCTTTATCTCCACCGAACGAAACGCCTTCATCAAAAGTAATACCCAACCAACGGAAAGACTCTATAATATACTCTTCTGCTCCTGGTACAAAACGTGTAGAGTCTGTATCCTCTATCCTGAATATCATCTCACCTCCATGCTGCTTGGCAAAGAGATAGTTAAACAATGCTGTACGCACGCCTCCTATATGAAGCGCACCTGTAGGACTCGGTGCAAAACGCACCCTTACTTTCCTGTTACCCATTATTCTATTCCGTTATAATATATAAGTTCTTTATATGTTTTTATACCTCAAATAAATAAATTGCTACAAAGTTAACAAAAAAAAAGCATATTTCAGTAAATATTATTTCTTTTCTTTGAAAAAGAGATATTTTTTTGTATTTTTGCACCATTAATCAATACAATACAAGCCATGGCAATGGAAAATGTCAACACGGAACAAGCTTCCAGTGTTATCTCTTTCTTAAAGACTACTCTGACTATTATATTATCTGTAACATTAATTGTGTTAGTCATGCCTAACACAGAGAAACCACGTCTTACCTATGAGTTAGGCAACCCGTGGACCAGTCCTCAATTGATTTCTCCCGGAGAGATTCTTATCAAGAAAGACCCGAAAATCCTGGAGCAAGAGCAGAACGAAGCTATAAAGAACGAATACATCCCATATTATTCTATAAGCCACAGCATTGCCGAGACACAAATAAACGCTTTCAGGAAGCAATATGAGAAAGGTATTCCTGGCATATCAGCATACTGCATACAGTCTTTGGCTGACATCATGTCACAAATGTATGAGCAAGGCATTATGGCTCAAGATGACTATACCTCGCTTCTTGGCAATGACAGTCTCAGCCAGATACTGGTTATTGACAACAACATTGCCACAAAGAAATATGTAAAGGAATGCCTCTCGGTAAAAAAGGCATACGAAAACCTGTTCAAGGACAAAAGAGTGGAAAAGGAGAAAGCTCTTTTGATGCAGTATAACCTTAACGAGTTCATTGTGCCTAATGTGATATTCGACGCCGACAGAAGCGAACAGTCCAAACATGACATTCTGGCCACAATCCCGACAAACTCTGGAATAATCAAACCGGGACAGGAGATTATCAACCGCGGTGACATCATAACAGATGAGAAAGCCAAGATGATTGACAGCTATAATGACTTCATAGACGTACAATCATCCAATAGCACAGTCAACATTCTCAGGACAAACGGCATACAATGGCTGTATGTCATGACGCTCTTCCTGCTCATGATGTTATACATGCAGTTCTTCAGAAGCGACTATCTAACCAAGAAGAGGTCGCTGAACATGCTTTTCTTCCTGATTACAGCCTTTGCCGTCCTAAATTCTGTCATTGTCCATTTTGACCCACGTAACATATATATACTGCCTATATGTCTTGTTCCTATGTTCATACGAGTCTTCCTTGACTCGCGTACTGCTTTCATGGCACATATAATCACCGTCCTCATCTGCTCTGCCGTAGTCAGCGAGAAGTTTGACTATATATATGTACAGACCATAGCAGGCGTTGTAACTATATGTGGTTTGAGAACCATAGCCAAACGCTCCAAGATGTTTGTCAACGCCATATATATCACGATAGCATGCTTGCTGTCCTACACCCTCATCAAATTCCTGGGCAACAAGGATATCACCTTTGACACGCTGCGACATTCCTACATTACGATTTTCGTCAACGGCATACTGTTACTGCTGGCTTATCCGCTGATGTTCTTCGTGGAACGTCTGTTTGGCTTTATATCTCCAGTAACACTCATAGAACTCTCTGACACCAACCGCGGCATCTTGCGCGAACTGTCCGAGAGGGCTCCAGGCACATTCCAACATTCTATCATGGTCGGAAACCTTGCCGCTGCGATTGCATCCGAAATTGGAGCCAAAAGCCTTATGGTGCGTACCGGTGCCCTGTATCATGACATTGGCAAACTGAGGCGTCCAACTTTCTTCACAGAAAACCAGTCAGGACTGAATCCCCACACCAGACTCACGCCACAAGCAAGCGCCAAAGTTATCATTTCACATATCAGCGATGGCATTGAGAAAGCGAAAGAGAACGGTGTACCCGATGTATTGCGTAACTTCATCCTCACGCACCATGGCAACGGTGTTACCAAATATTTCTACAATGTGTATAAAAACGAACATCCTAATGAGGATATCGACGATACGCCATTCCGCTATCCCGGACCTAATCCTTTCTCAAAGGAACAGGCTATACTGATGATGGCAGATGCCGTGGAGGCTGCGTCTCGCTCTTTGTCACAGTATAACGAGGAGACCATCACAGAACTTGTCAACAAGATTATCGACTCACAAGTTGCCGACGGCTTTTTCAATGACTGCCCTATAACATTCAAAGACATAACCACAGCAAAACGCATATTGATAGAGAAACTTGGAGCTATATACCATCCACGAATACAATACCCCGAACTTACCACCAACAAAGAAACACCCGAGATACAATGACACCTTTCCATTTCTCTCTTCATCGCTGGTGGCAGAATATGGGCTTTGGCATACAGTCAAAGACGGACTTTAATTTCCTGAATGACATAATACGTGAGACTCATCCGTATTACATATACAACGTCCTGAAGACATCATACCCACAATACAGCAACAAGGAACACAAGCGCGCACAACTGCTATACAGGCTGTGTTACAATCTCAGAAATGAAGAACTGTATCTCGCTGGCCACTATTCTGATTTAGAGAAGTACGCCATACGTGAAGCTCTTATATGCACGCCTACATTCCATCATATAATACCAGACATAAAACAGGACTGTGTTTACATAGTAAAAGACATCAACAAAGAAAACAAAACATATTGGGAAGAACTTATCCGGCAAAACACCGTAACCTTTGACATGGTCAACATCGGCATAGCCTTCACTTACAGTAACCGTTACCCTGAACACTATAAAATACTGAGCAGATGAAACTTACCACCATTTACACAAAGACAGGAGACCGCGGATTAACTTCCCTCGTCGGAGGCATACGCGTATCTAAAGACTCTGTAAGAATTGAGGCTTATGGTACCATAGACGAGCTTTCGTCACATATCGGGCTCCTTAACTCTCTCATACAGAAGGAACGCTCAATACTCCCTTCTGAACACCCTGATGTCATTACTCAGATACAAGCACGTAACGAACAGATACAGAATACTCTTTTTAACGTATCAACATATCTTGCAACTGACATCACACAGACTGCTGTGCCGTCCTCTGCAAAAATATCTCATGATGTAATAGATGTGTTAGAGCACGACATTGATACTATAAACGCCTCACTGCCTACTCTTAACAGCTTTATTCTCCCCGGAGGAAACATACTTGCATCCCAATGCCATGTATGCCGCACGGTATGCAGACGCGCTGAAAGAAGAATAGTATCACTCGCATCTTCTTTACCAGAAGATAACACAGAGAAATTCAATATGGATATAATACGATATATTAACCGACTATCCGACTATCTGTTCGTTCTCTCAAGAAAATTAAATTTTCTTTACAATACAGAAGAAAAAATATGGAAAAACTCTTGCAAATAAGAAATTTTATTGTATCTTTGCACTGCAAATAAACAGAAAAAAACAATCATCTACAGTTAAACCTATTTCCGTTAAATTAATATCATATTATTTAACTATGTATTGGACACTAGAATTAGCATCAAAGTTAGAAGACGCCCCATGGCCAGCAACTAAAGAAGAACTGCTTGACTATGCCGTTCGCAGTGGCATCTCACTTGAGGTAATAGAAAATCTTGAGGAACTTGAAGACGAAGGAGATGTATATGACTCCATAGAAGATATATGGCCTGACTATCCCACAAAAGAAGATTTTCTTTTCGATGAGGAGGAGTATTAAATACTCCTGATAATCAAAAAGACAAACGTCCCAGAACAGAACTTTTAATCTGTACTGAGACGTTTGTCTTTTTACTATGTTTTTATCATTTTCACTTATATCTCTACTCTATAGCTCTTCATCTCTTTTCTACTGTAGAAACATGAAAAACATTATTCCACGGCTGTACCGTAGCTGTCTGTATATCTCCATTATTATACAACACCTCTATAACTTTCTGCACAGCACACATGTTGCAGCCATCACAGTGGTCAAAATGGTACTTACCATATATGTCACCACATTTCACAGTTCCTTCTTGTTTTTTTAAAGCCTCAAAAACCTCCGCAGCCATCTTCTGGTGCAGTTTCTTGTCGCCACTGGCATACATACCGAGTGCCATGATTGCACCGCTCAGGGCACCGCAGGTACCCTCGGAGAAGGTATGGCCTATGCCACCCGAAAATGAGTCTGACAATCCTCTAAGCTGCCGTTCGCTATATACTGTACCGCCCAGCGTGGCGCAGATAGCTGTAAGTGACAGTGATGCACAGCCATAATGTTGTCCGTATCGCGCCTCAAGCTGGTGCTTGGCCTCTGCCTTCAGCGAGTCGAGTGAATGATGTCGGCTCGTCGCCTGAAACACCGACGGATTAGCATATCTTACAGAGTCTATATTTACAGCAAGCCTTACCGTGTCGGTTTTCACCTCTGCCTCCAATGCCTGTGCTGGCAGGAATCCCGTAAGTGCCATCACCATATTTCCTTTCATAATCTTCACCTCATTTAATTTATTTACACTCAACTTTCTGAAGTAGTCAAGTAGACAGTAGTTAAGTAGTTAAGACAATACAGAATACCTCAGCATGAGCCTTGGTTCGTCAATAAA
>OCTW011229360.1_pt1 | contig 10532 bp, 8 predicted proteins | sample 1539671 | NCBI WGS metagenome assembly OCTW01 (sample SAMN02144230, study PRJEB22623) | gut metagenome | biome: sheep rumen | host: Ovis aries | place: New Zealand
GATATTAAAAATGGTATAGCTGCACTATCACGTCATGATACAAGCAAAATGTCTGAACTGTTAAATTATAGATTTCAAGGAGGAGCATTAAAAGGAATTGCTTTTTCTGATATTTATTTTGAAGCAATTAGTGATATATCAAATGGATTAGCAGAAGCAGTCAAGAATAGTAATGAGATTTTTAAAATTTATGGTGAGGTATTACCTGTGACAGAAGATAAAATGAAAATATGTGCTGAACTAGGTAATGGATATGTTGTAGAGGAAAAATCTCAGATAGCATCAATGGTCTATGATAAACTTACAAAAATAAATAGAGTTTATTTAAGCCCATCAAATTGTAAACCTACACCTGGAGTTATCGATGCAATAAAAAAAGCAGATTGTATTATTATGGGACCTGGAAGCTTGTATGCAAATGTAATACCAAATTTATTAGTAAATGGAGTATCAAAAGCTATTAAAGAATCTAAAGCTAAAAAGGTATATGTTTGCAATATAATGACAGAACCTGGACTTACAGATAATTATTCTGTAGGAGATCATGTGAATTCAATTATAGAACATTGTGGAAATGGACTAATAGATTATTGCTTATATGACACTGGAGAGATTGTTCCAGAAGTAATTAAAAGGTATAATAAGGATGGTTCAGATTTAGTAGAACAAGATATATCTAAAGTTGTAGATAAAAAAATAAAATTTTTAAAAGAAAATTTATCTGTTATTTCTGATAACTGCATAAGACATAATGCGACATTTATTGCAGATATTGTTATACAAATGATCTGTGATGATATGAAGTTTATGGACAAACAGAATGAACCTGAATATTTAATGTTAAGTACTAAACTTAAAGCTGACAAAGAAATAAAGAAAAGTAAAATGAAATCTTTAAAAACAAAAAGACATAAGCCAAAAGGTGCAAGAATGAAAGGAAAAACAAGTAAATTTGTTAGTAAATATAGTAGTAGAATAGAATCTATAAAAAATACAGATTCAAATGCTGAAATACGAAAACAAAATGCAGATAGCAAATCAAAAGGAAAAAGGGCTAAGAATAGTAAAGATGAAAAGAAAAAAATAGAGGCAAAGAAGATTGATGAAAACAAGAAAAATGAAGAAAGAAAAATAGAACAAGAAAGAAAAGCAGCAGAACAAGCAGAAATCGAAAGAGTAAAAAGCAAGAGCTATGAAGAAATCAGAAGAGAAATACTAGGAAAACTAAATAACGATAAAATGAGGAAGTAATTTGGAGGTAACAAATGAAGTTTGAGAAGGAAAACTTAAGCTTAGAAAAAGGATTAGAAAGAGAATGGATTATAACAAATGGAATAGGAGGATTTGCATCTTCAACTATTCTTGGAGCAAACACAAGAAGATATCATGGATTGCTTATTGCATCACTAAATGGACCAGGTGAAAGAAGATTGATTCTTTCTAAATTAGATGAAAGTGTAGAAATTAACAATACAAAATATAATCTGTATACAAACATAGGAAAAGAATATATATCACATGGATATAAATATTTAGATTGCTTTGAAAAAGATATTTTACCAATATTTAAATATAGTATAGATGATATGACAATATCTAAAACTATTTGTATGATTCATGGAAAAAATACAGTAGAAGTTTTCTATAAAATAAGAAATGGAAAAAATAAATCTAAAATGATATTGGCACCAATCATAAATTTCAGAGACTTTCATTCTATGAATACAAAGCATGAATTTGATTTGAAACAACAAATTGAAGGGACAAAAGTTAAAATTGTAGTAGATGGAAATCTATCTACACCTATATATATGAAAGCTACAGATGGTATTTATATAGAACATAATAATGATACATTTCATAATATGTTGTATATTGAGGAAGAAAAAAGAGGATTTTATCCCGAAGAAAACCATGCTGTAAGTGGAAGATTTGAAGTAGAAATAGAGCCACAAGAAGAAAAAGAATTTGCATTTATTTGTTCTTTAGAAGAAAATATAGATGAAATTAATCCAAAAGAAGTGATTAATAATGAAATAATTAGGCAAAATGAGCTATATAATAAATCACTTCTGATTAATAATAATAATCAAAAGAAAACTAAAAAAGAACAAGAAGATGATGATTATAAGAAGAAATTTTTAACTGCAATCGATAATTTTATTGTATATAGACCATCTTTTGGATTACATACTGTTATTGCAGGATATCCTTGGTTTTTGGATTGGGGAAGAGATTCTTTAATTGCTTTTGAAGGACTTCTTCTTAAAACTAAGAGATATGAGGAAGCAAAAGAAGTATTACTTACAATAACCAGAGATATAAAATATGGACTTGTACCAAATGGATATTCAGAGATTGATAATAGTCCATTATATAATAGTGTAGATAGTTCACTTTTATTGTTTGAACAGGTTCAAAAATATGTGGATTACACAAGTGACTATGATTTTATAAAGAAAAACATATATCCAAAGCTAAAAATTATTATTCAAAGTTATATTAAGGGAATAACATTTTCAGATAATAATATTTACCTTGATGAAGATGGATTAATATATTCTGGAAATGAAAACACACAAAATACATGGATGGATGCAAAATTTGGAGACTTTATAGCAACACCTCGATATGGAAAAGTTGTAGAAATAAATGCTTTATGGTATAATGCATTAAAAATAATGTCAGCTCTTACAAAAAAATGTATGAGAATAGGAAAGAAGATAGAAAGCTTGAGATATGATGAATTAGCATCAAGATGCAAAAATGCTTTTGAAATAGAGTTTTATAATCCAAAGAAAAAATGTCTATTTGACTATGTTGGAGATAGTAAAATTAGACCAAATCAACTATTTGCACTAAGCTTATCTTATCCTGTTATTGATCCTAAATCAGAAATAGCTGAACAAATTATTGAAACTGTAGAAAAGAAGCTATTAAATAAATATGGGCTAAAGACATTAGCAAAAGGTGAAAATAATTATGTAGATATATATGAAGGAGATAACTTTAAACGTGATATGAGTTATCACCAAGGAATAACTTGGCCTTGGCTTCTAGGACTATATTATGATTCATTAATGAATATGAAAATTGTACAAACAGATAAATCTAAAAAGAAAAAATTAGAAGAAAAAATAGAAAAATTTAGAACAAAAACAGAAAAAACATTTAAGAAAGAAATGTATGAAAGAGGATGCATAGGATCTATATCAGAATTATATGATTCTAAAACTCCATTTAGTCCAAAAGGTGCTTTTGCTCAAGCATGGAGTGTAGCTGAAATCTTTAGAATAATTTTTTAGAAAGAGTGCAAAAAAATGAGAATTTTAGGCATAGATCCTGGATTTGCGATTACAGGATATAGCATAATTGATTATGTAGGAAATAACTTTAAATTGATTACATCAGGAGCAATACTTACTGAAGCTCATACCTCGTTCCCACTAAGACTTGAAAAAATATATAAAGATTTACAAGATATAATTAAAGAGTATAAGCCTGAATCTATGGCAATAGAAGAATTATTTTTTAATAATAATGCTAAAACTGCAATTAATGTTGCTCAGGCAAGAGGTGTAATTTTGGTGGTTGCTAAATTAAATAATTTACCAATTTATGAATATACTCCTCTTCAGGTAAAACAAGCAGTTGTAGGATATGGTAGAGCAGATAAAATGCAAGTTCAACGTATGGTAAAAATGATACTAAATGAAGAAAAATTACCAAAACTTGATGATACTACAGACAGTATGGCAATGGCTATATGTCATGCACATTCGTTTAAATTTGCGGAAAAGTTATAAAGGGAATTATCCCTTTTTTCTTTTAATAGGAGGTGAAGAACTTGAAAGTAGAAGAACTAGAAAAAGAATTAAAACAGGGAATTTTACGAGGAATATATTTACTTTATGGAGAAGAAAAATTCTTACTTGAAAGTTCTTTAAAGCATATAAAAAAGATATTTGGAGAACAAATAGTAGGAATAAACTATATTTTAGTTGATGATACAAATCTAGATGTAATAATATCAGATATAGAAACTCCAGCATTTGGATATGAAAAAAAATTAATTATTGCAAAAAATACAGGATTATTTAAGAAGGATGCGAAAAAGAAAAGCAAAAATGGGAATGAAGAAATTAAAGAAAGATTAAATGAGTATATAAAAGAAAATATTAAAGTAATAAATGAAACAACAGTAATTGTTTTTATAGAAGAAACTGTTGATAAATGTGAACTTTTATCAACAATTGAAAAATTAGGAGTAGTATGTAATTTCGAATACCTAAAGCCTATTCAACTTCAAAATAGGTTAAAATCAATTTCAAATGCATATAAAGTAAATATTGAAAATAATACTCTTAGCTATTTTATAGAATGCTGTGGAACTGATATGCAAGAATTAATTAATGAATATAGAAAACTAATAGAATATGCAGGAAAAGATGGTACAATAAAAAAAGAAGATATAGATCTTCTTTCTATAAAGAAAATGGAAAGTATAATTTTTGATTTAACAGATTCACTTGGGAAAAAGAATACTAAAGATGCAATTAATATTTTAAGAAACTTAATAGCAGAAAAAGAACCATTAGCTAAAATATTAGTTACTTTATATGGTCATTTTAAAAAAATATATTTAACTAAAGTTGCAATTCAAACTAACAAAGACATAGCATCAAGTTTAAAATTAAAACCAAATCAAACATTTTTAGCAAATAAATATAGAATTCAAGCAAATTTTTTTAAACAGAATGAACTTAGAATAATATTAAAAGAGCTTTGTGATTTAGATTATAAATATAAAGTTGGAATTATAGACTTACAAGTTGGACTTGAAAGTGTCCTTTGTACATATATTTAATGAATAAAAATTCTACCTTTGGATAATACTAGCTTCAAAGGTGGGATTTTTTTATGGAAAAGAAAAATTATAGGATTTTAATATTTATATTAATATTAATTATATTTGGAATGATTTTTATTAATTATGGATTAAATATGTTTAATGAAAATAAAAGTATAGAGACTTTATCTAAATATGGATCGAGAGGAAATGAAGTAAAATTAATACAAGAAAAATTAAAAAGATGGGGATATTATAATGGAAGTATAGATGGAATTTACGGAAGTAAGACATTAGCTGCAGTAAAATCATTTCAAAAGAAAAATGGACTAACTGTAGATGGAATTGCAGGAAAAAATACTTTAGCAGCTATGGGAATAACTAGTTCAAATTCTAACTCATCTGGTAGTTCTGCAAGCAATTCAAATGATTTGAACTTACTTGCACATATTATTTATGGAGAGGGAAGAGGAGAACCATATCGAGGACAAGTTGCAATAGGTGCGGTTATATTAAATAGAGTCAAAAACAGTTCTTTCCCTAATACTATAGCAGGTGTCATTTATCAAAAGGGAGCATTTGATGCTGTATCTGACGGTCAGATAAATATGACTCCAGATAGTACAGCTAAAAAAGCGGCTCAGGATGCTATAAATGGCTGGGATCCATCATATGGAGCTATCTATTATTTTAACCCAAATACAGCAACAAATAAATGGATTTGGTCTAGACCATTGACGGTAGTCATAGGGAAACACAGATTTTGTAAATAATTATTTAAAAATTTGTTTACAACTTCAAAACGTTATGATATAATCAAAGCGAATATTTAAAAAGAGGTGTAAACAAATGAATCAAATATTATCAGTTGAAATGCCAAGCAAGAATAAGAAAAAGAGTCACAAAAAAATAAATATAGGTTCAATTATTATATTCTTCTGTATAATACTATTAATATTTGGAATTCTGATGATAGGAATTGGAATATTTTCTAAGATTAAAGATTCAGAAGAAAAAAAAGGAGAATTTATCCAGTCCAAACCTAAAATAGAGATAATACAGAAATTGTCTAGATTAGAGATAAATGTCACAAGTGAAAAACCAATTTCAAAAATAGTATATAAATGGAATAACGGAGAAGAGACAACTGTTAATGGAAATAATGAAAAAAGTATGAACATAGAAAAAATAAAAGTTCCTTTGGGAAATAATATTTTTACTATTACAGCGACAGATACAGATGGAGTAAGTGAATCTTTTGAAAGAGAATATGTTGGATTTGAAGAATATACACCAAAGGTTCATTTGAAATTTGAAAATAGCAAATATATTTTAGTATGTGAAAGTGAAACAATAATTAAACAAATATCATATTATTATGACGATAAATCAGAGTCAACACAACCAATAAATAGTAAAAAGGGTGAAGTTTCAATTGGAGTTATTCCAGGAGAGCATAAATTAACAGTACGAATTGTTGATGAAAATGGAAGAGAATATATAGACGATAGCCATAAAGTAAGTGCTCCGGAAGTATCAGTAGTTACTGATGGACATTACTTCATTATAAAAGGAAATGATGTAACAGGACTAAAGAAAGTAGAAATTTTATTTAATGGAGAGATAATTGAGAAAAAAATAGATAGTAATAATTATGAAGAAAACTTGAAATTAGAAGATGGAGAAAATAAAATAATTGTGCGACTAACAAATGGAAAAGGAATAACAAACAAAGCAAGTGTTAAATGGGAAAAAACAAGTTATTAAAGAGGGATATTATGATAAACGAAATATATATAATAGATGATGATGAAAGTTCAATAGTAATATTCAAAGAATTATTTAGAGATGAACCAGAGTATAAATTTATAAGTGTAAAAACAGAACAAATAGACATAGCTCTTAAAAATATACCATCTTTGATTGTAATAAATGAAGATGCAATAGATAGAGATGTAATAGAGCTATGTAAAAAAATTAGAAAAGACGAAGATAATACTATTACACCAGTAATAGTAGTTTCATCAAATAATTCTAGAAGTCATAGAATGAAAATATTACATGAATCAATAGAATATTTTATAAAAAAACCTGTTGATGAAGGATACTTATATTATACAGTAAAGAATTTAACTAGACTTTTAGAAACTAATAGAAGAGTTAGTCCTTTAACAGGACTTCCTGGAAATGTTCAAATACATTCAGAGCTAAAGAAAAGAATATCAAATGAAGAAGAGTTTTCGGTTATGTATTTTGATTTAGATAATTTTAAATCATATAATGATGTTTATGGATTTCTTAAAGGTGACAAAATAATTCAATTTACAGCAGAGACAATAGTTGGAGAAATTCATGCAAATGGAGAACCAGGATTTGTAGGACATGTTGGAGGAGACGATTTTATTGCAATTGTACCTAGTGTAGATGTTGAAAATTTGTGTCAAAGAATAATTGCAAGATTTGATAGTAAGGTAAGAAACTTTTTTACTGAAGAAGATGTTAGAAAGGGATACATTGAAGTGGCTAATAGAAAAGGAATAATGGAAAAATTTCCATTAACAGCACTTTCTATTGCTGTAGTAGTTGTAGACAAAAATAGATTTAGAAATATACTAGAGATAGGAGATACAGCAGCACAAGTAAAACATGCTGTTAAGAGTGTGATGGGAAGCAGCTATATAATTGATAGAAGGAAGAACAAGTAGGAGGTATATTTTTATGTATGAACGAAATGCGATAGTGATAGATAGATATTTTTCTGGAATGTTTGGATATGATGAGAAGTGTAACTTGAAGAACAATTATTCAAATTATTGTGAGTTAATAGGAAAATTTAAGAAATATCAAGATGTGTCAAATGAAGAAGACCAAATTATGCTAGAAGTTGAAAAAATAGCGAACGAAATAAAAGACACACAAAAAATGCAAGACTCTTTTCATAAAAGAACAGTAAAACTTCAAGAAGAAAGAAAAAGTCTATTTGAGGATTTAGATGAAGATGCTAGTGAATTAAGAAGAAAATTTGAAAAAATAAATGAAGATTTAGAAAGAAACAATGCAGATGTAAAGTCTAATATAGAAAGATTTATTGAAGAAATTGCTGAATTTAATGGTAAAAGTATAACAAGAAGCCAATGCGGAAAAGAAAGACGTATAGTAGAAAATGAATATAGAAAAATTTCAAATATTACCTCTGATAATTATAATGCTATTAATGTAAATAAAGTAAATGATGCAAATGAGTTTCTAAAAAAAGAAAATAATGACAAAGAAAAACAAGAAATTAAGGCTCAAATTTTAAAAAATGGATTAAAGGAAAAAGTACCATTTAATGAAGAAGTAATTGTAAAAGCAATAGAAATAGCAACAGATGTTGAAGAAAAAAAATTGCAAATTTTTTCTGATGCATATGAAAGAACAGGAAAAGCATTTGAAGAGTTAAAAAATGAAAATATTAAATTAGATAGGCACCAGAAATTTATAAAAGAATCAAGTGCTAAAATTGCAATTTTAAATGCTATTTCAGATTATATTATTTTGTTTTTAGATAATGAAAGAATGAATGCTGTAAGTGGCTCAAAAGAACATAGAAAGCTAATGGAAGAAGCATGTCAAAATTTCGATATGGATATGGTGCAAATTAAAAATTTATATGATTTACTAAATAAAGAGATTAATGGTAGAATTGCAAAAAAATCATATAGAGAATTATATCATCCTGAGTATTTGGCTGATTTACTAGAGGAAGAATCAAACTTTGAAAGAACAATAAGTAAATTAAATGTTATTGGTACCGTTATATTCCCAAGCTATTGGAGAATAGAAGGAATGCAAAAAATATTTGATGCATTTAGAACTATAGTAACAGAAGAATATGGTAGAGATTTATCTGAGTATGAACCAATTGAATCTAAAATATTTAATAAAGATGAAAATGCTGAAATGGAAGAAGATGAAAAAGAAAATGATGATGAAGAATTTTCAAAATATGATTGGGAAGAAGATAAAGAACATGAGGATGATTCAGATGATGACAATAATGATGAAAATGATGACTGGGATAATGATGATGATTTTGATGAAGATAAAGATAATGAAGATGACTTAGATGATGATGACGATTGGGATGATGATTGGGATGATGACAATGATGACAATGATGATAATGATGATGATGATGACAACCAAGAAGATGAGGACTCTAAAGATGATAATGAAGATGAAGATAAAACTATAGATGAGATTCTTGGATTCTATGATGAAAATGATGATGACAGTGAAAATAAGAACGATGTAAATGATATAGATGAAGATGAAGAAGAAGATGATGATGATGACGAAGATGATGAGTTGGATTTTGATTGGGATGATGATGAATTAGATGATAATGAAAATTCTAAACCAACTGAGAAAAGTGAAGAAGCGGAATATAATCATAATGATGATACAGAAAAAGAAGAAAATAAGAAAGAAGAAGAAAAAGAAAAAAGCAATAGAAGAAGAGGATTTTTCAATAGGAGAAGAAGATAATATTAAGTCAAGACCCAAAGTATATTTTTGGGTCTTTTATATAATAAATAATAAGAGTTCTAAAAATAATTGGGAGAGTGTACTATGTATGATGTTATAATAATTGGTGCAGGACCTGCAGGCATTTCTGCAGGAATATATACAAAAAGAGCAGGACTAAATGTTTTAATAGTATATTTTGGAGAATCAAATTTAGAAAAAGCAGAGAAAATTGATAATTATTATGGATTTTCTCAAGGCATAAGTGGTAAAGAATTATATCAAAATGGAATAGCTCAGGCAAAAAATTTAGGAGTAGAAGTAAAAGAAGAAGAAGTTTTAAATGTGGAAAAAGAAGAAGAAAAATTTAAAGTTTCCACAGTTTCAGAACAATATGTGGGTAAAACTGTAATTATTGCTACTGGAAATAAAAAACTTAGACCAAATATTAAAGGAATTATAGATTTTGAAGGAAAAGGGATAAGTTATTGTGCAATTTGTGATGGATTTTTCTATAGAAACAAAGATGTTGTAGTAATAGGAAATGGAAAATTTGCATTAAGTGAAGCAAGTCATTTAAAAAATATTGCACATGAAGTTAAAATTTTGACAAACGGCATGGAAATAGAAGAAAATACAGAATTTTCTATAGATAAAAGAAAAATAAAAGAAGTATCAGGAGATAGTAGAGTCAGATACATAGAATTTGAAGATGGAACTAAAATGAATGTAGATGGAATTTTCATAGCTCTTGGAGAAGCCGGAGGAGCGGATTTTGCAAAGAAAATGGGAGTTATTACAAATGGGGATAATATAGTTGTTGATGAAAATATGCAAACTAATATAGAAGGACTATATTCATGTGGCAATTCAAATGGTGGATTACTCCAAGTATGTAAAGCTGTTTACGAAGGAGCTGTAGCAGGACTTGCTATTGTAAATTATTTAAAAAATGGGAGGTAAAATATGAGTGTATTAAATTTAAAAGAAGAAAATTTTGAAGAAGAAGTTTTAAAATCAGAGAAAACAGTATTAATAGACTTTTATGCTGATTGGTGTGGACCTTGTAAAATGATGTCACCTGTTATTGATGAAATTGCAGAAGAATTAGGAGATAAAATAAAAGTAGGAAAAGTTAATACAGATGAAAATATAAATTTAGCAGAAAAATATA
>OCTW011361235.1_pt1 | contig 10531 bp, 9 predicted proteins | sample 1539671 | NCBI WGS metagenome assembly OCTW01 (sample SAMN02144230, study PRJEB22623) | gut metagenome | biome: sheep rumen | host: Ovis aries | place: New Zealand
GCCAATGTCATGGCATTGCGTAAACAGATTGTCGATGCTCAGGTGAGCTTGGTTGGCCTGCGGGAACGCTATACAGAAGAACATCCTAGCGTGATTTCCGCTCAGGAAAGGATTGCTGCACTACAACAGAAACTGTCTGAAGAAGTCAATACCATTGTTGCTTCCCAATATACCAGTATCAATCCTGCCCAGGCTGATTTAATTAAAGACCAGGCCAATGCAGAAGCCAGTATAGCCGTAGCGCAGGCCAGTGAAGCAGCTATTAAGGAACGCAGAGCAGAAAAGGAAAAAGAACTGGAAAATTTCCCACAGGAAGTGTTGGAATACCTGAAACTTCAACAGGAAGCCATCATCAAGGAAGGGACATATACTGGGTTGGTTAAGCAATGCGAAGACAGCAAGATTAAGGAAGCCATGGAGTCTATGGATATTCAGGTAATCGATCCTGCGGATTTACCGGATGAAGACAAACCAGCAGGTCCAAAGAAAAAACTGATTACCGCTATTGGCCTTGTTATCGGCTGTTTAATCAGCTTTGGTTATGGACTAATCCAGTATAAAAAAGAAGAAGTATAAAGGAGCGTTGAATTTGCAAAAGCGCAAATTTCCCCAATCACGGAAGCTAATACTGTTTTTAGGTGATATGGCATGGATTGCCATAGCTTACATTATCGCTACAAGCATAATTTTGGACAGAGATATTATTGTCAATAATATTTATTTGTATTCCGGCATGCTGCCGGTGACCATGGTCATTAGTAGTCTTTTACTGAATATTAACGGCTTGTATTCCATTGGCAGAAAGCGTTTTGCAGAAATCATCCTTAGTACATTTGTAGCGAATCTGTGTACCCTCATTCTTGTGATGGCACTGAGTTTTTTCTTCTATGAATCTTCCTATTCAAGAGGGGTAATCGCATTAAGTGCAGTGCTGTCTACAACCATGCTTATTCTATGGCGCTATTTTGGCTGGCAACTGGAGCAGAAACTGCATAGTAAGCGCACCGTCATGCTGATGGGCTCTGCTGAGGAATGCGACCATGTATACAATCGGCTGCGCTTGCAGCCACAGCTGAATTTAAAGCTTAAATATATCTGTACAGAGATAGAGACAAGCGACTGGCGCAAGGCAGCGGAAGATATAGATGTCATTATCCTTTGTCCGGAAATGCGCCATCGTTATAAAGTGTCCGTTATCAATTACTGTCATCAAAATGGCAAAACAGCGCTGTTGATTCCGAATACTTATGAAATTTTCTGCACCGGAGCAGAATTAGATAAGATTGACGATATTCCGGTATTACGTCCGCAAAGCCTTTATCCCAGCCTGGAAGTACGTTCATTGAAGCGTTTGCTGGATATCGTATTGTCGGGGATTGGGTTTATCTGTGCCCTGCCCTTTATGACCGTAACCGCTATAGCCATAAAGATATTCGACCCGGGGCCGGTTCTTTACAGTCAGATTCGGACAGGAAGAAATGGAAAAGAATTCCGTGTATATAAATTCCGCACGATGAAGGTCGATGCCGAAAAATACACCGGCCCTATGCTGGCACAGGAAAATGATCCGCGAATAACCAAGTTGGGAAAATTTCTGCGTACAGTACGTTTGGATGAACTGCCGCAGATATGGAATGTCGTTATCGGCGATATGAGCCTTGTTGGCCCCAGACCGGAAAGACCGTTTTTCGTAGAGCAGTTCACCAAGGAAATACCAGAATATGCCTACCGTCATAACGTCAAACCGGGCATTACCGGCATGGCACAGGTCTATGGCAAATACAATACGACACCCTTTGATAAATTGGTTTATGACCTGATGTATATCGAAAAATGTGGAATACTAATGGATTTGACCATAATCATTCAAACGGTAAAGGTACTGTTCACCAAGAGTGCTACAGAAGGTACGGGCATTGAACAGAAGCCATTGAATATTGAGAAGTATGATATAGGAAAAGATATTTATGGAGACTTTTAAAAAGTGGCCAATGGTCAGCGTAGTAATGGCTACATATAATGACCCACTTGACTATCTAACGCTTTCTGTAGAAAGTATTATTAAGCAAACATATAAGAATTGGGAATTATTGATTGTAGACGATAGTACTAAATCCGAAGTTATAGATACATTAGATACTTTTGGAAAAAAAGACAGTCGTATTAAGATTGTTCGTAAAAATAATAAGTTGGGGTTCGTGAAGTCTCTGAATGTTGGTATACACGAGTCATGTGGAACATATATAGCGCGTATGGATTCTGACGATATATCTAAGTTAAATAGATTAGAGAAAGAAGTAGCTTTCTTAGAAGAAAATAAAGACATAGATATAGTGGGATCCAATATAGAAATAATTGATGAAAAAAGTACTGTAATTGGTAATAGGATTTACGAAGTGGAAGAATATAAAATTAAGCGAAATTCTTTTTTTAGAAATCCTTTAGCACATCCATCTGTCATGTATAGAAGACAATCAATAATTAAACTTGGTGGATATGATGAGAAATACAAAATGGCTGAGGATTATGAACTTTGGTTGCGAGCTTTGAAATCCGGAATGAAAATTTCTAATATACCAGAAGTTTTGTTGAGTTATAGAATGGGAGGTGATTACTATAAAAAAAGAAGTAAAGAAAATTGGAAATATAATATTTTAGCAAAAAAGAAGAATTTTTATTGGAGTGCTTATAATATAGGCGGAGTATCATTATCTTTTATTTTGTATAATCTGCCGACTATATTCATTCGTAAGCTTTATGAAATTGACCGAAAAAAAGGAGATAAGTTGTGATTATTACCAAAACACCATTTAGAATAAGTTTTTGTGGAGGTGGAAGTGATTTAAAAGCCTTCTATCAACAACACGAAGGATGTGTATTGAGTACAACAATCAATAAGTATTTATATTTATCCATACATCCTTACTTTGATGAAAAACAAACATTGTTGAAATATTCAGAAAATGAATTAGTAAGTTCCCCAGATGAAATTCAGCACAAGATTTTTCGGGATGTTTTGGGTGATTATGATGTCAATGGTGTCGAGATTGTAAGCACAGCTGACGTTCCAGCTGGAACAGGGCTAGGTTCTTCTAGTACATTTACTGTTGGACTATTACATACAATGAACTGTTATAAAGGTAAATACGTATCAAAAGGTTGGCTAGCAAAAAAAGCATGTCAAGTTGAAATTGAACATCTTGGTTCACCTATTGGTAAGCAAGATCAATATGCTGCAGCATTTGGTGGGCTGAATTTTATTCGGTTTCATCAAGACGATGCGGTGTCGGTAGAGCCAATCATAATGATGCCGGAGACTTATTCAGAATTACAGAACAGATTAGTGATGTTTTATACTGGCATCAAGCATGATGCTAATAAGATTTTGTCCGTTCAAAAACAAAACATCAGTCAAAAAGATAAATTTGACAATTTGTCAAAGATGACAGACCTTGCCTGTGATATGAAATCAGCATTGGAAGGAAATGACCTTTCTGCCTTTGGGAAACTTATGGATGAAAATTGGCAGTTGAAGAAATCATTAGCCCAAGGTGTCAGCAATTCTTTTATCGACGATATTTATGATAAAGCCATGCGCTATGGAGCTTTAGGTGGGAAACTGTTAGGTGCTGGTGGCGGAGGATTTCTTCTTTTCTATACTAGAGAAGGTTGTCAGGAAAAATTGAAACAGGCTATTGGTTTGCGCCCATTTGATTTCCGTTTTGAACGGGATGGTACATCTATAGTATATGTTGGTGACAAGTATTGGGACTAAAGGAGATTGTAATGAATATTTTAGTAGCTGGTGGGGCTGGATTTATTGGCAGTCACTTGATAGATGCTCTGATTCAGAAAGGACATAAGGTAATCTGCGTAGATAGTCTGTATTTAGGAACTCGAAAAAATTTGGAGCATTTGGAAAATAATCCAAAATTTTCCTTTATAGAAACTGATATTTTGGATACAACAAAAATACAGAAGATTTTTGAGGAAGGACATATTGATTACATCATGCACCTTGCCGCTAATTCTGATATTCAGGCCAGTGCAGCATCACCTGCTATCGAGTATGAACATACATACTCAACGACATATGTTCTATTGGAATATGCTAGACAATATCAGGTAAAAAAATTCTTCTTTGCTTCAACTTCAGCAGTTTACGGAGACAAAAGAGGGATTTTACTTCGTGAGGATACAGCAGAGTTAAGCCCAATATCCTACTATGGTGCGGCAAAATTGGGAAGTGAATCTTTGCTTTCCGCATATTCCTATATGAATGATATGCAAACTCTTATTTTCCGTTTCCCCAATGTGATTGGGGAACGGCTAACCCATGGTGTAGTCCATGATTTTATTAAGAAATTAAGGAAAAATCCTGGACAGTTGGAAATATTGGGCGATGGAAAACAGACGAAACCCTATATTTATGTTAAAGATTTGGTGCAAGCAATCCTGCGTTTTATGGATAGCCCTCAGGGAGTTACTCTTTATAATGTTGGCGTAGATAGCCATACAAGTGTAACTAGAATTGCAGACATAATCTGTGAAGAAATGGGTCTGCAAAATGTGGAATACCATTATAGTGGCGGTGAAAGTGGCTGGAAGGGAGATGTGCCTAAATTTGACTACTGCTTGGATAAAATTCATGCTCAAGGTTGGAAGGCATCCCATACTTCTGATGAAGCCATACGTTTGGCTGCAAGATGGGCGGTGAATCCATAATGCAGGCGGTTATTCAAGCAGGCGGCAAAGGAACGAGATTATCTGCAATTACTAAAAATGAAATTCCGAAACCGATGGTGGAAGTGTCAGGTAAGCCATTACTGGAACATCAGATAGAAGTTCTTAAGAAAAATGGTGTAACGGATATTATCTTGGTCATTGGTCACTTAGGACATGTAATTAAGGATTATTTTCAGGATGGAGCGCGTTGTGGTGTATCCATAAAGTATGTGGAAGAAAAAAACTTGTTGGGAACAGCAGGGTGTTTCTACTTTCTAAAAAGCCAGTTAACAGAAAGTGATTTTCTGTTCGTATATGCGGATTTGCTTTTTGACATTGATCTGGATAGGATGCTGGAATTCCATCATAGGCATGAAAGTATGGCAACTTTATTTGTCCATCCTAATAGTCATCCTTTTGATTCGGATTTGGTAATAACTGGGGATGATGACCGGGTTATATCTTTTAATCCCAAGGGGACTCCTCGTACTGACTGGTATGAAAATATCGTCAATGCTGGTCTTTTCATTTTTAACAAGAAGATTTGTGACTATGTAGAGCAAAATGAAAATCTGGCCTTGGAAAAAGGACTATTGAATCGTGTACTGAGTGAAGGTGAGCCAGTTTATGCTTATCGTTCTTCAGAATATGTTAAGGACGTAGGTACAGTAGAACGATTGCAAGGTGGCTGGCAAGATATGGAGCGAGGCTTTATAGCCAAAAGAAACCTCCATGAACCACAGAAATGTATTTTTTTGGATCGAGATGGAACATTGAATATTCTTAATGGTTTGATCGATTGCGAAGAAAAATTTCACTTGGAACAGGGCGCGATTGAAGCCGTTAAAATGCTTAATGCATCCGGTTGGCTTGCAATTGTGGTAACGAATCAGCCTGTAGTAGCACGTGGAATGTGTTCGATGGATAAAGTTCAGTCCATAAATCGGAAGATGCAGACACAGCTAGGCGAGAAGGGGGCATATGTAGATGATATTATCTTTTGCCCTCATCACCCTGATAAAGGCTATCCCGAAGAAAACCCTGCTTATAAAATAGTTTGTGATTGTCGCAAGCCAAAGACGGGCATGATTGATGTAATGGTACAAAAATACAACATTGACTTGTCAAAATCATGGCTAGTAGGAGATTCCACCGTAGATATACAGACAGCAAAAAATGCTGGTCTTAAAAGTTGTCTAGTATCGACAGGAGAAGCTGGGAAAGATGGCAAGTACATCGTGGAAGCCGACTTGTATGCAAAAAATGTGTGTGAAGGAATAGAGAAAATTCTAAAAGGAGAACAATATGTATCAGAATGAAATTAGGGAATATCTTGACCTGGAAATCAAAACATTACAATCTTTGGACATTGATAAGATAGATGAAGCTATGCAGCTTATCCGTGAAACCTATGAAAAAGAAGGAACTATCTATATTTTTGGTAATGGTGGAAGTTCTGCCACGGCATCCCACTATCAAAATGATTTCAATAAAGGGATTTCGGAATATGTAGAAAAGAAGTTTCGTTTTTGTTGCTTGAACGATAATATGGCGACGGTTATGGCTATTGCAAATGACATTGGTTTCGAAGAAGTTTTTCGATTTCAACTGAAAAATAAATTAAAACCTAACGATATAGTAATTGCTATTTCTGGTAGTGGGAATTCTAAAAATGTTATAAATGCTGTTGAGTACGCCAAAACTTGTGGTAACAAAATTGTTGGAATGACTGGATTTGATGGAGGCAAATTGGTAGGTATGAGTGATATTTCTCTACATGTACCAATAAACAGTATGCAAATTACAGAAGATATACATATGATATTTGATCATTTGATCATGGCAGTTTTTTACGGGGAAATGTGTCATAAATCCCATGTGAAAATCGATATCTAATGATAATTAAATCATACTATGGATTGATGAGATGCCATTATAACATTACTAATTGCCAGTTAAAGGGGATTTTCTATGAGCAATGAAAAAGTCATAAAAAAACTAAATGCATATATTGGCGATTGGCAAGAAAATCCCCAGTATGCAGTTATGATTGATGGTGAATGGGGGAGCGGGAAAACTCACTTTGTAAGGGAATATATCGAGAAAAGAAATGATAAGGATAGGCTGGCTTGGTACATTAGTGCCTTTGGAGTGAAAAGCGTAGACGAACTTGATGACAGACTATTCGAAGCGGCGCATCCAATAGTTACAGATAAAAACAATAAAAAGTGGTTAGCTTTAAGTTATAATGTGTTGCGCGGCGCAGCTAAGCACAAAATAGGGGTAGATTTAAAAGATTTTGTGCAGCCGTTATTAGACATATTTAGTAAAAAAGAAGAGGCCTATTCTAATTGTCAAGTGCTTTTTGTAGATGATATCGAACGTACAAATATTCCCCTGAAGGAACTGTTTGGCTATTTTTCACAAATAATAGATAAAGAAACACGTGTTGTGTTTATAGCGAATTTAGAAGAACTAAAAAAACAAGATTGCTATAAGGATTTGCAAGAGAAATTGGTGATTGAAATTTATAAAATTGAGCCTGATTTTGAAAGCGCAATAAACGTATTTTGGCAATCGGAATTAGATAATAAATTTCCACATTTAAAAGTAAAAACTCAAAATATAGTAAAGAAAATAAATGGGAAAAATTTAAGGGATGTTCATCGTGTTATTTTTGGATGGAAACAATTGGTATGTAATTTGCCGGCAGATATAAAATCGGAAGATGAATATTTAGATGATATGTTTGAAGAGTTCTTCGTGCTGTATTATAACTATATAAAAGGTGAATTTCAAGAATTTTGTAAAGCTGAAAAACAGGAGATTGATAAGGTCCTAAAAAAAATGAGAGAATTGATGAAAGCTTTTCATCAGATAAACTATATTCCTGAGCTTAAGGGAGGCGGCATTTGGCCTAAAGTTATTTTGGAAGAAGAATATGATAATAAAGAATGGTTGATGGAACAATTTTCAGAAGCTCATAAAATGTATTGTATAAAGGAAGAAGAAAGAAAGAATAATATAAGAGAGGCAAATAATAATCTTAATAAACTAAAGAGGTATGTTTTCTATAACGATACAGAAAAAGATATAAAAGGTTGTTTTGAAAATTTAGTAAAGGAGCTTGGAGAAGGGAAATATGTACGCTTTGATGAGATTATGTCTTTCATCCAAATTTACTTTAGACTTATGCATGAAGAAATACTACCTGAAAAATATGACCGAGAAGAATTGATTAATATACTTCATAAATTGTTAAAAGAACACAAAGGAAGAATATATGGTTTGTCGGGGATCGAAAAAGCCTCTAAAGAAAATCTGATGCATGTAGATAATGATGAATTGCAAAACTGCATTTATGAACTGTTTGAGGCAGCACAAAGAACTATGGGGATTGATGCGAAGGATATATTTCAAAAGAAAGAGATATTTTTATCATTTATATCTGAACGACAAAAAGCTGTAACAGATATGACAGATGTAAAGTTTTTGCAAAATCTTGATATAAATAATGTTTTTGAATGGCTGGGTGAAGATATAAAAGAGCACAAAAAATTGCTGGCTTTTCTCGAATTTAGATATCGTAAGGATTTTATTGATACAAAAATGCTTAAAAATGATTATTCAGAATTAGATTATGTGGAAGATATAATAAATAGATACAACAAATTATGTAATACGCTAGTGCATAGTTACAGATTGGATTATCGAGAATTTAAGAACATACGAGATAAATACTATAGCCTTGCAGAGTATATGAGAAAAGAAATAAATCATAATAAAGGAGTGTAATGGTCATATAGAATTATGAGAACTGAAAATAGTATTCCAAAAGTAATACATTACTGTTGGTTTGGCAAAGGCCAAAAGAGTAATCTGATACATAAGTGTATAGAATCATGGAGAAAATATCTGCCAGAATATCAGATTAAAGAGTGGAATGAGGATAATTTTAATATAGAAGGTAATCAATACTGCGCAGAAGCATATATGGAAAGAAAATGGGCGTTTGTTTCTGATTATGCAAGATTATGGATAATATATAATCATGGAGGGATATATTTAGATACGGATGTGGAGGTTATAAAGGATATTGCATTGCTGCTTGAAAACGGTGAGGGATTCATCGGTTTTCAGAATAATGAAGAAATAACCTCTGGATTGGGATTTGGCGCTAAAAAAGGTAACAAATGTGTGAAGAAAATGTTAGAGCTATATGAAAATAGGAGCTTTTATAACGATGATAATTCGCTTGACTTAACGCCTTGTCCTGTTAGTAATACTGTTGCATTAAAAATGATGGGCTTAAAAACGGGGAAAGAAAATGCAAAACAAATACAATGTCTAGAAGGAATAAAAGTTTATCCTGAAGAGTATTTTAATCCGATAAATTTAGAGAGTGGAAAGAAGAGGATAACCTCAAATACATACACGATACATCATTATACTAATAGTTGGGGAAAGAATAGGACGAGGTTCTTTAAGAAGATTAAATCATATTTACCGCAGTGTCTACTAGAATATCGCAGTGACTATATTTCTAGACGGGATATAAAAATTATGGAAAGGCAAGTTAACATTGATGAAAATGGATAAAAGTTTGATTACATTTATAATTGTAACTTGGAATAGTCAAAATGAAATTGATAAGTGTTTGAGAGGGATAAAAAAATATACTCAAGTAAGATATGATGTTATTGTTCTTGATAATAATTCTAAAGATAATACAGTAGAAATAATAAGAAAAAATCATGCTGATGTAAAATGTGTTGAAAGCAATGTAAATCTCGGTTTTGCAAAAGCAAATAATAAGTTATTAGAAACTGTTGAAACTCCGTATGTATGTTTTTTAAACCCTGATGTAATATTTATTGAAGATATTACTGAGTCGGCTATAGAAATTCTAAGGGATGATGATACAATTGGAATTGTCGGTTGTAAACTGTTAAATACAGATTATACGTTTCAGCCCTCGTGCTATTTGTATTCTACACCATATAATATGTTTATGGAAATTCTTCATGTTGGGGAATTTATTCCATCGCTTTTGATTAATAAATTAGCACCAATGTATTATAAAGGTAATAAGCCAATGGCAGTGAATTGGCTTATTGGTGCGGAAATGATTATGAGAACAAAAGATGCTAAAGCTATTCACGGCTTTTCGACGGATTATTTTATGTATACTGAAGATATGGATCTCTGTAAGAAAATAGATGTAATCTTAAAAAAGAAGGTGTTATATTGTCCGATAAATAGTATTATACATATAGGCGGTGCCAGTGAAAAACAAAATGTTAATTATAACAAACAAAGAAAATTATTTGAAAACGAACTTATATTCAATGAAAAATTTTATGGTAAAGAATCTGCAGTAAAATTAATAAAATATATGATATACGCATATATTATTCGAATGTTTATGCTGAAATTGTTTTACTGGAAGAAAAATCGAAATTTTATCATAGAGAAAACATTGATGGCTCTAAAAATTTTGAAAGAAATAAGAAAAAACAAGGTGTGTGATAAAAGTTGAATCAATGTAAAAGGGGATTATATATTTTTACTTGCGATAATAATAACTTAAAATCTAGTGGAGAAATGAAAAAGGCTAAAACTCAAATAAATGTTATGCGCAAGTGTAATTTGGATGTTGAAATGATGATTAATCCTATCAAAACAGATTTGTTTGATAAAGTGATGCGAAGGACTCCGTTTTATCAAATGTATAGTGAAACATTTGCGGATAAATTATATGAGAAGATAAATGAAGGCATCGATTTTATATATATTCGCAAATACT
>OCTW011614525.1_pt1 | contig 10530 bp, 22 predicted proteins | sample 1539671 | NCBI WGS metagenome assembly OCTW01 (sample SAMN02144230, study PRJEB22623) | gut metagenome | biome: sheep rumen | host: Ovis aries | place: New Zealand
GAAGGCGCGCAAGCTCAAGGTAACCGGCAAAGTGACCGTGGACGTGTGGCGCGACATGATCGGCATCGCGTAGGTTTAGCGTAGGTTTTTTCTTCCACAATATTCCAAAATATTCTCTATCGGCTGCACTGCGAAAAAGCCCGCAAAGCCGCATAAATACGGCATTTTCGCGTAAAAAAGGGGCTCTCCGGATTTCTCCAGAAAGCCCTTAAAAGTAGCCGATAGGGGTACTGAACTTTTGCTATTTTTGCCCGTAAATACGGGCTTTTTTTTAATTGGCAAGTGCCGCGCGTAGGTTTTTCGTAGGTTTTTGCATCAATTTTGCCGCGTTGAGTAGGTTCCTGTCGCGGTCGCGTAGTTGCTTCGTAACGTGGAAGTAGATCTCGCGCGTGATCTTGCTGTCGGCGTGGCCCAGGCGTCGAGCTATCGTCTCCAGCGGGACGCCGGCCGCTGCCATGAGCGACGTGTGCGTGTGACGGAGTGTGTGCGGCACGATCTTCCGGCCGATGGTCTTCTCGGAGATCTCGCCGAGGTACTTGCGATACGAGTCATAGGCGACCGGGCGGCCGTTGTACTCAAAAACATGCTCGCCGGCTTTAATCACGGCCAGGACAGGGAGCATCTCGTCCTGGATGAACACGTCCCGCGTGGATCCATCCGTCTTTGTAGGGCCGACGCGCTTCTTGCTCGGGATGTAGGTCTTAGTGACGTGGATCACGCGCTCCTGGATGTCGATGTCGTCCGGCGTGAGGGCCAGCGCCTCGCCGATCCGGAGACCAGTCAGCACCAGGAAGATAGTTAACATCTTGTGGTGGTAGACTTCCATGCCGTGGACGAGCCGCTCGAGCTCCTCTTTTTCCAGATACTTATTTTCCCGGCGCTCCTTGCTGTGGTCTTCGTAACGCTCCACCTCATCGAGCCATGAGATGTCTTTGATAAGGCCGCGCTTCTTTCCCCATCTGAGCATGGTCCGAAGGCGCTTTAATTTCTCATTTTTCCACGTTACGCTGTGCGGATCCGCATCGAACTTCCTGAGAACGTAGCCGGATGTGAGGTGGTTGACGACGGTCTTAGGGCCGAGGAGCTGCACCGCGCCTTTAAGGGTGTACATGTGGGCGTCGAGGGTTTGCTCGCGCAGGTATGGCGCACGGCCCGCTCTGTAAGCCTCTGCGAGCTCTTGGAGCGTTATATGGGTCTGGTCATAGCTTGCGCCCTGTAAGCGCCTGATTCGGGCGCTGAGGGCTTCCTGCGCGGTCCTTCTGGTCTGCGTGGTGTTCTTGTCCAGAGTCACGGAGACCGTCTTGCGCTCCATGGTCATCGGGTCGAGGTACGACTCGAAAAAGCGCGTCTTACCGTTTTTCAGCGTCTGGGTGTACATTCTGGGCCTCCACAATCATATCGTGATACAGTTTCAAGCGCCGGAGCTGCTGCGCAGCCATCTCTATATCAATGTCATCGTTTCCTTTTGCCGACCGGACTAACGTTTTAATAGCCGGTCGCCTTAATTCCATCTCGTCGGCATTTACGGGGAGGCCGAGAAGCTCGTCAGCTGAAACATTAAGCAGCTTAGCGAGCTTTTTAATAGTCGCGATCATTGGCTCCCTGTTGCCGGATTCGTACTGCGAATATGTGGACTTAGCAACGCCGATTTTTTCAGCCACTTCGCGTTGCGTGAGATTCGCGGCCAATCTTGCCTCTTTTAAATTATCTGAAAAGCTATCGCCCATAACGTCCTCCGTTCTCCCCTTCTTTAGTATAAGTCAATATGAGAACATCGGCAATTATAAACTTTTCAAAATGAAAACTTTTTAGTTGACTATATCACAAAAAGAGACTATCATTATAATCGGGTTCACAAAACGAGAACAGAAAGGAGGTAAAAAGTGTATCGGAATTTAGACGCGGAACAGGCAAGATTCAAGATGAATAACGAGGCGGTCGCGGAACATCTTGGCATCACTCGAGTTACTTACGAGCGAAAGAAAAAAAGCGGGAAGTTCACCGCTCTGGAAGCCAAAACGTTATGCTCGTTATTTTCCTGCCCGTTCGAGTATCTATTTGAGACCGCGGACGAAGTAATCGAGGCGAGGGGGTGATCATGTATAAATCCGTAACCCACTTGTCGGAAATCACCGACACCTCGACAAAGACGGTCAGAAAGCGGATTAAACAGATGCGGGATTCCGGGCTTTATCCGGAGACGGTGATCTTAACAGACCCGCTCCGGGCAGACTTAGAGGCTTATCTGCATTTTGATCGTTACAAGAGGCTGATCTTTGCGGGACTTCCCGCGCCAGAATTTAGGAGGATATGACCATGACAAAATTAAACGCGCTCCGCGGGCTGGCGGGCCACAACGAAGCGCATGGAAACAAATCCACAATCATGATACCACGAAGGCCCGGAAAGCGCCACAACATCTTGGTGGACGCAATGCTCCGAGGCAGCTTCTACGGCGCTATGATCGCCGCTGTTCTATTTCTTATCTATTCCAAAGTTAACCCGTTCCTGGGCGGCGTGTGCAGCGTCATTGCCACGGCCTACATCGTGGCCTTCCTAGACGTCAACGCCAAGGCCCTGCTCGATTAGGAGGTGGAGCATGTCGACACTGTACGAACTCACTGGAAATTACGTCACTCTCATGGATATGCTCGACGACCCCGAAGTGGATCCGATCACTCTCATGGACACGCTTGACGCTGTCGAGGGCGAGCTGGACGAGAAGGCCGAAAACTATGGCCGAATCATCCGCAACCTGGAAGCGGAGGCCAAGGCGCTCAAGGAAGAGGCCGACAGGCTGAGCCGCCGCAAGAGGACCATCGACAATAACATCGACAGCCTCAAGAAGCGGCTGCAGCTCTCCATGGAGCTCATCGGCAAGGACTCCATCGACACGCCGCTGTTCAAGTTCAGGATCCAGAAGAACGCGCCGTCTGTCGTCGTGGATCTGGATGACCTGCAGGATATGCCCATGGAGTATCTGACTTACCACGAGCCAACAGTCAACAAGACCGCTCTCAAGGACGCGCTCAAGGCCGGGCTCGATCTGGAGGGCATCGCCCATCTGGAACAGTCTCAGAGCTTACGGATCAGATAGGAGGGGACAATGGCAACGTTTTATTTCACATACGGATCAGACGATGACAATCAGGCATACAACGGCGGCTGGACAGAGGTTGAGGCCGACACCAGGCAGGAAGCTGTCGCCGGGTATATGGCTTACCATCCCGCGAACAAGCGCGGCCTGCTCCCGTGCTGTGGTGTCGCTTACGACCACCAGCAGATGGAGCGGAGCGGCATGCTCACCGAGGGCAACTTTGGCATTTTCTGCCACGACAGGATCACGATCAAGCGCGAAACGGAGGCGAGACGGTAATGTGGACTGCTGAGGTTGTGACACCTGTGAACGGCCGCCGGCGCGTCGAGATCAACCTGGACATTGACCCGCTCACGCTCGACCTGACGAGAGTCTTTTGCGACGCCGTTTATGGCACCATCAAGGACAAGGTCATCGACAAGGACCTCCGGGACGTCAACCGCCTCGTGGATCTGATGACCGATCTGCACCAAATTATCCAGGAAGAATCAGAGAAGGAGAGGAGCAACGCATGAAAGCATATTTCTCGGATTTTGACGATACAGTCAACATCACGCTCGACCCGTCGACCGATCTCGGCCGCGACACCATCACCGACTTCGTGACGCTCATCATCGAGAAGGCCGTTCATGAGCTTAACAGCAACATCGACGCCGACGACGAAGTCCTCGAGCTCGTGGATCTGGCGGCGTCCATCCGGAAGTCGCTGCACAAATACGACGACAAAGCCATAAAGGCAGCGGCGCAGGAAGGAGCGGCCCATGAGTAAGGTGATTGGCATTATCGGCGAGTCAGGCAGCGGGAAGACGACAAGCCTCCGCAATTTGGATCCGGAGACGACGTTCTATCTGGACTGCGACAAGAAGGGCCTTAACTGGAAGGGGTGGAAAGAGCAGTATAACGTCGAGAAGAAAAACTACTGGCCCACGGATTCGCCCTCGATCGTCCTCGGAATACTGCGCAAGATCAACGAGCAGGAGCAATTCGCCCACATCAAAGTCGTCGTGATCGACACCATCAACGGGGTCATGGTAGCCGAGGAGATGCGCAACGCCAAAGTCCAGGGCTACGGGAAGTGGACAGACCTCGCGTCATACGTCTGGGAGATCTTCGACACCTGCCTCACGCTCAGGGACGATTTGACCGTCATCATCCTCGCGCATTCCATCACAGACACCGACGACAACGGCATTGTTTTCACTCACATCAGGACGAACGGGCGCAAGCTCGAGAAGATTGTGCTCGAGTCTAAGTTGTCCACAGTTTTACTCGCAGAGTGCAAGGATGGTAACTACATTTTCCACACGCGCGCGGACCGCTCCACCGTCAAGACGCCGATGGGCGCTTTTGAGGAGGAGGAGATCCCGAACGACGTCACGCTCGTGCTAAAAGCGCTGGAGGACTTCTAAATGATCAGGTGGAAGAGAGCGGGGAAAACCGTCAGCAAAGAAGTGACAACGATCATCTATGAAGGCGTGGGAACAGATCTCACCATTGAGAGCCGCCGGCTGCATATTCCACACGCCAACGGCCGCCCTGGGACGTGGGACTATACGATCTACTTCGTCTTAAAAGGCGGAGCTGAAATCATAGAGAAGTACTCCCTCACTGACGCAAAGAAATACGCAGAAACAATTATCTAAGGAGGATAAAATGCGAAAAGTCGACTTAACCAACGTAAACGAAGCCACGGAATTTAAGAAACTTCCCGCCGGCGCTTATGCCTGCGTCATCCGCGACGTGGAGGACGTGGCCGCCAAGGAATATCTCAAAATAGACTACGACATCGCCGCAGGCGAGTTCGCCGGACACTTCGACGCGATCCGGCAGGAGCATCCTGATTGGCTCTGGGTGGGCGCCTACGTCAAGAGCTACAAAACGAACGCGCTCCCGATGTTCAAGCGCTTCTGCAGTGCCATCTCCAAGAGCAACGGCAACTTCGTCTTTGATGGCGGTGCGGTCAATAGCGACGAGACCACGCTGATCGGGAAGAAGCTCGGCATCGTCCTCCGGGAAGAAGAATACTACACCAACTCCGGAGAGCTCCGGACGCGCTTAGTCGTCCATACCGAATGCCCGCTCGACAAGCTCAGCTCCCAGAAGGTCCCGCCGATCAAGCGGCTGCCTGCGGAAGACAAGGCCCCTGACGGCTTTATGAGCGTTCCCGACGGCGCTGAGGAAGGCCTGCCGAATTGGTAATCCAGGAAGATACTCGTCAACAGGCCGGCAAGCACGATCTAAAACATGACTGGTTCAGCGGCCACGGTGTGGAGCTTGTGCGCTCAAAGTTGCCCTTTGGCGACTATGCGCTCGTTCCGGCCGTGGCCGTGGACACAAAAAAGGACATGGAAGAGATCGCCGGAAATATCTGCGGCAAGGAACACACACGATTCATTAACGAGTGCAAGGCGGCCAAGGCCGCCGGCTGCACCCTCGTCATCCTCGTGGAGAACACCGTCGGGATCCGCGAGCTGACGCAAGTTCACAACTGGATCAACCCGCGGACGATCTACTCAAAAAACTGCGTCCAGGGCGACAGACTCCAGAAGGCCATGGAGACCATCTCCGAGCGCTACGGGGTCCGCTTTGAGTTCTGCCGGCCGGAGGAATCAGCTGAAAGGATTATAGCAATCTTATGGGGGACTGCTTAAAAGCGGCGTTAGAGTACGCCAGTAAATATCATTGGGCCGTCTTCCCGGTGTCGCCGAATACCAAGAAGCCGCTCACGCCACACGGCTGCAAGGACGCCAAGAAGACGCCGGGAGCCATAAAAGCATGGTGGAAAAAGTGGCCTGACGCCTCCGTCGGGATAGCTACGGGGTCAGCCTCGAATCTTGTCGTGATAGACGAAGACCTCGACGAGGAGCGCGGCATCGACGGGATCCAGAGCGTCAGGGACTGGGAAAAGGCCCACGAGGCGCTCCCGGAGACGCTCATGGCCATCACCGGCCGCGGCGGCTACCACCTTTACTATCACTACGAGGGGAGCGACATCAAGAACCGCGCCGGCCTGCTTGATGGTGTGGACGTCCGCGGCGAGGGCGGCTATGTTATCGCGCCGCCGTCGGTCCATCCTAACGGGACAGAATACCAATGGGAGTACGACCCGGAGGAGTACCAGCTTGCCGAGCTTAACGACGCTGTCCTGGCATTACTGAATGCCGACAAGGAAGCCCACGAAGCCGAGAGCTTCACCTTGCCGGAGCGGATCGGGAAGGGCGAGCGCAATGACACGATCTACCGCCTGGCGTGCTCCATGCAGTCCCAGGGCTATCCGGATGCCGTCATCGAGGTGACCGTCCGCAAGAGTAATCTGGAACTTTGCGAGCCGCCTCTCCCGGATCGGGAAGTCGACACGATTCTCAGCTCCGCGCTGCGCTACAAAAAAGGCGAGTTTAAGCTCATCAAGACCGCCGAGGAGTGGCACGAGCCGAAGCTCACGATGCAGCTCGATCGGGATGGAAACCCGACCGACAAGCCGGCCCAGACCATCGCCAACGCCGAGGAGGCCATCGCTTACGACAAGGAGCTCTTTGGGAAGCTGAGATATAACGAACTAGCATACGTCCCGTATGTTATCGGCTCGCTGCCCTGGCGGCCATACAAAGGCAGCCGCGAGTGGGACAACGTCGACGACTCCAACCTCCGGAGCTACATCGAAAAGAAGTACGGCCTCAAGTCCGGCGAGAAGACAATGGACGCGCTGACCAACGTCACAGCGCGGCGGCCGATCAACTTCGTTAAGGAGATGCTCGATGGTTGCTATGAGCGTTGGGACGGCAACAAGCACATCGACAGGCTGCTCCCGGACTATCTGGGGGCAGAAGATACGGAATACACCGCTGCCGTTATGCGCCTGTTCATGTTGGGCGCGATCTCCCGGATCTACAAGCCCGGATGCAAGTTCGACTATATGCTCGTTCTCGTTGGCGGCCAGGGCGGCGGCAAGTCGACCTTCCTCCGGCGCCTGGCTATCAATGAGCAGTGGTTTAATGACAACTTTAGCAGCCTCGACAGTTCTAAGGCTATTGAGAATTTGCGCGGGATGTGGATGGTCGAGATGGCCGAGCTGCAGGCGACAAAACGGGCTAAGGACGTGGAGACGATCAAGAGCTTCATAACGTCACGCGTGGACACTTACCGCGCGCCCTACCAGCGCCGGACGGAGCAGCGCCCGCGGATGTGTGTCCTTGCCGGAACATCGAACCCGGTCGACTTCCTCACGGATCCGACAGGCAACCGGCGTTTTTTGCCCATCACGTGCGACGCTTCACGGGCCACAAAGAGCATTTTCGACGACGCCGATGAGGTCAAGTTCGAGATGGCTCAGGCGTGGGGCGAGGCTATGGACATCTACAACCAGGCTAACGGCAAAGTCCGGCTGACGCTCCCGAAGAAGCTCGAGGCCGACGCGCTGGCGGCGCAGACTCATTACCTCGAGGAGAACCCGCGCATCGGCATGATCCAGGAATGGCTCGACCGCTGCGAGCATGATCGGGTGTGCGCCATGATGATCTGGCGGGAGGCGCTGGGCCATGAGTTCGACGAGCCTCAGCTCAAGAGCGTGAACGAGATTCATAACATCATGCGTAATTCGGTTGCCGGTTGGAAGTATATCGGCAAACAAAAAATGGGCATCTATGGTATCCAGCGGGCTTATGAACGGGCCGATAAGGACAATTTTATTGACGCTGAGGGGGTCGAAATCCCGTTTTGTTGACGAGCGGCAACCAAAGCGGCAACCGTCAAACCCGCATAAATACGGCAAAGTTGCCGAGGTTGCCGGTTAAAGTATGAAAATCTAAAACTATAAAAAAAATAATAAATATTAATAAAAGGGTTTATAGAAAGTTTGAGTAAAAATCGGCAACAGCGGCAACCAAGGGGAGGACACAATGAAGCTATGGGGAGTTATCGCAACGAGTTTTTTATTGAGCTCCATGCTGATCGGCTGCACTGCAACGGCGACGGCCGAGACGGAGGAGCTCCCGCCTGTGGAAGCGGAAGCCGCGCCGACGCCAACGGCCGAGCTCTACATCCGCGAGACGATCACACCCGAGGAAGTGGAAGCGCCGACACCGGAACCGACACCGACGCCGGAGCCAGAAGTGGAGGAGGAGGTGACAGATGAAGCACCGAATGCCGAGCCGGAGCCTGCGCCCGTGGAGGAAGCGCCAGAGGAAGCTCCGGATCCTGACGCTGGCGGACCAGACAGCGATGGAGATGGAGGAGCTGAGGAGCTCACTGAGGAAGAACCGGAAGCCGAGCCAGTGAACGCGGAGCCGGCGCGGAGCTATTACGGTAATTGCCGGATAACGTTCTATTGTGGCTGTGCCGAATGCTGCGGCTCATGGGGTAATGCAACGGCCTCCGGAGCTATGCCGACAGCCGACTGGACAGTGGCCAATGGTTCGCTCCCGTTCGGGACGCTCGTCGAGATCGACGGACACACGTATTGCGTCGAGGATCGCGGCGTCGGCGGTGATCAGTTCGACATATACGTCGACAGCCATCAGGAAGCGCTCAATCGTGGGCTTTACTACACAGATGTTTATATTTTGGAGTGACGGCTATGGAGGAAGCATTTAAACGAACCTGCCCGATCTGTGGCAAGATCTTCTACTCTTACGACAGCGAGGCATGGGCTTACAAGGTAACGATTGACAGCCACCAGCGGCGCGTGTGCTCGTGGGGATGTCGGCGGAAATGGGAAAAGGAAAGCAAGGCAAATGACAAACGGCGAAAAGAAAAAAATACTGATGAGTTATAAGCGGCTCGCTCAGCAGGAGAAGGCCATCATCGAGCAGATCGACGAGCTGACGCTCCTGAAGTCGCCGCGTCTCGATGGAATGCCGCACGGTTCACCGGATCCGAAAGACCTGAGCGAGATCGTGAGCCTTGCCGATGGGCTCTTTGACCGCTGGCAGAAACTGTTGACTAAGAAGCACGCCGCGCTGTCGGCCATCACCGACGCGCTCGAGAGAATGCCGAGCGAGACGGAGAAGACGCTGTTGATGCTGAGATATATCAGCGGCCTGACGTTCGAGCAGGTGGCCGTCGAGATGGGTTACTCGTGGCGGCACACGCTGAGGATTCACGGGCAGGCGTTGGCGCACTTTATGGAGGATGCAGATGACAGCTGACGGCATAGATCACGGGCCGCACGTGATAGCTGACTGCTTTGAGGCAGTTATTGAGAAATACGCCGACGGCTTTGTTAATTGCCCGATCATCTGGAGCGGCGGAACGTGCCAAGAGTGCTTTGACATTTGGAAACGGAGGAAACATGACAGACGACACAGCGGCGGACGTAGCAATCTGCTACACGACGCAAAAACCAGTTGACGATGCACCTTGCCCGCGCGGCCTTGATGAGTGCGAAGGCGAGGCGTGTGAGGAGTATTTTATAGCTTATAGCGGATAAGGAGGGAGACATGAACTGCGATACTTACATGATTAGATGCAAAAGAGAAATTATAGCAAGAGGCATGACCTTAGAAACGGCACTGGTTCTGCTTAAAGCCTTGTTTCTGGAGTTTTGGAGAGAGCCGACAATCAGTTATACCATTGTGCGAGAAGCAAAGGCGGAGGCCAAGGAAGACGCCAAGGAAGACGCATGGGAGTACAAGGAGGAGGAGACATGAGCGTAGTAGTTTATGGCATGAAGATGCCGGAGTCATGCGGGGAGTGTCCGTTTGAACAGTTTTATGCGAACTGCGGTGAGACACGTTGCAGGGCGACTAATGCGATATTGGCTATCAATTATCACACATTAGGATTCGAGGGACGGCATATAGGATGCCCATTGGAAGAGTGGATATTTCAGGACTTTGACCACGAGGAGAGAGTATGAGCGATCTGATAGAACGTTGGGCAGTTATAGAACTCTTGTCAGATAGGCGATGTAATACTAATTGCTTTGACGAATCAGGGCAAAAGATTTATGAGGAATTGTCAAAAGCAATAGAGAACGTTAAAGACTTACCATCCGTACAGCCAACGTTATGCGGTTACGACATTGAGCATCTTATGCTGATTGCAGCCGTGCTGAGAAAAGAAAACTTGCCGCCAGAAAGGGTTGCTGAGATACTGACGGATATTGGACGGATTGTATCCATAGTCAGAGATGAGTTTGAGGAATCGTTACGAAAGGCGGTAGAACAATACATGGCTGAACTGTGTAAGGGGGAACAGGAATGAGCAGACTGATTGACGCTGATGCGCTTGATGACGTCATCCAAATTCTTAACGAAAAAAATTGGGGCATTACAAGAGGCGATTACAAAATGATTGACGCTGTCTTATTTGAATTTCCGACCGTCGAGGAGCGCAAGACGGGGAAGTGGATGCATGATAAAGATGATGAGCTATTTTCTGGATATTGCTCGTGCTGTGGTTGGGAGTCGGTTATCTGTGAAACGGATGTTGCTGAT
>OCTW013384840.1_pt1 | contig 10529 bp, 9 predicted proteins | sample 1539671 | NCBI WGS metagenome assembly OCTW01 (sample SAMN02144230, study PRJEB22623) | gut metagenome | biome: sheep rumen | host: Ovis aries | place: New Zealand
TGTCTCCTATATTTTGGGGAAGATAATTAGGTGGATATAGAGTGCTTATTAGTAAGATATGTATTTTTCTTCCCTAACATCCAGGGCATTCGGGCTTGGAAGAGGATGATGATGGGATAAAGGAGCATCGTGACGAGGAGCCCTAAGGCGTATGCTTCCAATGGAGTATAAATATAATCAGTAGAAACGTGGAAGATAGGTTTGAGGATGCCGTAGCGGATGATGCCGGCAAGCATCCAGTGCAGTCCGATGAATGCCATGGTACCGTTGGAGTAGTTGACAATGATGTGGGAGTGTACTCCGTCCAACAATTTACAGAAGTAGATGAAGGCAAGGAGTCCGAAAAGGACGGCAGGGAAGTAGGAAGCCATGTGCATGGTGAAGTTACTCTCAATGCCCGCATGATAGTCGAAGAGAATGATACTGATAATGAGAGTAATGACAAACCAGATGGCATCCTTTTTGAAAATACAAGTCTCAAAGGCATGGTATTTGCGGCAGAGGAATCCCATGTAGTAAAATACCAATGACTTCGCAATGCCAATGACAACGAAATGTGGTGGCACATAACCTGCTTTGTGGGCAACATAGATACCCATTCCCACCAGGCACAATCCTCCCATCAGCCAGTTCCCATATTTGAGCCTCAGGCATAAATCCAGTAGTAATCGCATGATAAACAGGGCGGCGATAAACCATGTGACGGGATTCAGCTCACAGGCATAGTCCGTATTTGCCTGCAGGAGTAAGGCACCATATATGGGACGCATGGCATCTGCGAGGTTGGGCATGCTTCCATGGTCACTATAGAATCTGATGAGCCAGTACGGGTAGAACAGGACATTATAAACGATGTAGGGTATTCCTAACTGGTACCAATATTTCTTCACCTCCTCTTTCAGGTTGGTGTGCTTCTTTTTCAAATAACCGGAGTTAAACATCAGGCATGCAAGAAGGAATACCTCAAAATAGGTGACGGGCTGGTCACCTAAAGCGTGGGGTATATGGACAGGAATTACTAGTGCTACGGAAAGGAACTTTGCCCAGTCCATCCAATTAATTCTCTCATTCATGTTGCAAAGGTACTAAAAAAGTTTAGAGTTTAGAGTTTAGAGTTTAGAGTTTTTTGTAATTTTGTAGCGGTTATGGTAAAAGAACGGATACAGTATATTGATGCGATGCGGGGATTCACGATGATCCTCGTTGTTTACTCCCATATTTGTATCTTCTGTTTTAAGGAATATATGATAGCATTTAATGGTATCTTATTCCTTTTGCGCTTGCCCTGTTTCTTTATGATCAGCGGTTGGCTGTTTTATAAAGCAACCAGAATATGGGATAAGGCGACGGTTCAGCAAGTCATTCGCAATAAGTTCATGGTGCAGATTATTCCCACCTTTATCTTCCTTGCGTTGCATGAAAGAACGAACTTCTTTCATCAGTTAGGTGCATTCAAGGGAGGGTATTGGTTTACCTTTGGTCTTTTTGTGTTCTTCTGTATTTATATTCTTTCCTCCGTATTATTCCGGCATACTAAGTATAAAGATTGTTGGATGTTGTTCGTAGCTTTGATTATTTCGGTGGCTGCCAGTTGGTATGATATGCATTATCAATCCGTTTCACCACTACTTGGAAAGGGTAGGGAAATTTTAGGTTTCATAAGTTTTGTCACTTGGCGTTACTATATTTTTTTCTTCTTGGGGACCTTAGTGAAGAAGTATTTTGATATTTTTTTAGAATGGACTGATCGGCACTTGGTATTTATTGCTGTTGTGATAATGTTCTTCCTGTTGGCGCATTCCCCTCGTACGGACTACTGTCCATGGGTTTATACCCGTTTTGTGGTGAGTGGCATCTGTGGTATGGTGATGGTCTTCACTTTTTTCCGTCAGTTTGCCTCCTGGTTTACCAAAGAGCGTCTATTAGGGTGTTGCTTACAATATGTCGGTACACGCACCTTGGATATTTATTTACTCCATTTCTTTTTCCTGCCAGAGTCGATGTTGCTCCTTAATCGGCAGTTGCTGGCTTACGACAACAAAGGGTTAGAGGTTGCCGTTGTATTAGGGGAAGCGTTAGTTGTTCTTGCCTTATGCCTGATGGCAAGCTATATGATCCGTCTCAGTCCTTTCTTGGCGCATTATCTGTTCGGAGTCAAACCGAAGACAGAAAATCCCTAATATATTTGGCTTTTAATTTATAATTATATATCTTTGTAGCATAAAATGAGTGGTCGTGTACATAAAAGTGTATTGAATGCAGAAGTAAACCTCTTGTTTTACTTCTTGTCGCTTTTTTTTGCCTTTTTCTCACGTAAGATTTTTTTAGATAGTTTTGGTCCAGAGTTTATTGGTTTAACAGGAACACTCAATAACATCCTTGGATATCTTAATCTTGCAGAACTTGGCATCGGTAGTTGTATAAGTTTCTTTTTGTACAAGCCTCTACAGTCTAATAATCGGCAGGCAATACAGGAAATTCTTTCAGTATTTGGCTATCTGTACCGTATGATTGGTATGATTATATTAATAGGGGGATTAGTTATAAGTTTATTTTTTCCTATTATCTTTAGTAGTGCAGAAAGCGAACTAGGAATAATTTATTTTGCATTCTATACTTTTTTGAGTTCATCACTTATTGGCTATTTTATTAACTATCGGCAAATACTTCTTTCTGCTGATCAAAAAAACTATATCGTTGCCATCTATTTTCAGTCTGCTGGACTCGTGAAGACAGCTCTTCAGATTTTTCTTGCATATTATTATCGAAACGTATATATATGGGTCTTTATCGAATTGGTCTTTGCTGTCATCGCATGTATTATATTAAACTGGAAAATTAATCAGACGTATACTTGGCTCAAGACTGACAAACAAAAGGGCAAGATTTTGCTAAAACAATATCCTGACATCCTGACAAAAACAAAACAGGTTTTCATTCACAAAATAAAACAATTTGTCACAGAGAAAAGTGATGAACTATTCATCTTTGCTTTTGTTTCTCTGAAAATGGTGGCCTATTATGGAAATTACATGATGATTGTTTCCAAGGTCAGTCTTCTGTTCAGTTCTGTTTTAGGAAGTTTAGGAGCAGGGATTGGAAACTTGGTAGCTGAAGGTAATAAGAAAACTATTATGAAAGTTTTTTGGGAATTGAACACAATTATGCATTTTTCAGCAGGTATAATGGTGTTTGGTTTCTATCATTTTCTTGAACCTTTTATCATTATATGGCTAGGCTCGGAGTATGTTTTGAGCCATAACATAATTATGCTTTTGTGCATTCTTAGATACTTTAATACATGCACTGTTATGATTATTGTGTTTAGTTCTGCATACGGGTTGTTTGCAGATGTCGGGATTGCATGGATAGAATTAACCATCAATATAATTATTACCCTTTTAGCAGGATACAATTGGGGTATTGAAGGTATTTTATTAGGAAAAGTAATTTCAACTGGACTCATGGTAATTCTTTGGAAACCATACTACTTGTTCTCTTCGGGATTTCATGAGTCTTATATATTCTATTGGAAAACAGTCGTCCCAAACTTCCTTGTTTCAGGTGCAAGCTTTGGAATTGCTCATTTTTTATTAAAGAATATTCCAATCAATGCTTCAGCAGGCTATATTGAATGGATTTTATATAGCTCAGTAGGAATGGCGATTTATCTTATCATCAATATTATACTTATTTTGCTTTTTTGCAAAGGAGCAAAAGACTTCAAAAAACGTGTAACCTCATTTATTTAACCTCCAAACTGCTATGAAGATACTATATATCATAGATAGAATGATAAATCTTGGTGGAATAGAAAGAATTTTATCATGTAAGATGAATTATTTAGCTGCAGATTCCTCATATCAAATTTTTCTGGCAACATATGATCAACAGGATCGTCCTGTATCGTATGCGTTAAGAGAGGAAATTGCTTATTGTCCTTTCGAAGCACCTATACCAGAGCGGGCTGGTCTAACCTTACTAGGATGGATTGCGAAATTAGTTAAAGCACGCCATCATTTCAATCTACAATTTAAAAAGTTACTCACCGAAGTCAAACCAGATATAGTTATCTGTACAGGTTATGCTCATCCAGTTATAGACATCATTATAAATTCGTCGCAAAGGAAGAATATCAAAACTATTGTAGAGTCACATATAGATAGTTCTACAGTGTCAATGAGTAGATATGTATATAATCATTTACTTTCACACTTTTTTTCATTGTGGGATAGGCATATTTTGAGAAGTCTGCAAAATAGCAGTTGTGTTGTTACGTTAACTTGCAATGATGCTAAGTTTTGGACACCATATGTGAAGCGTATAGAAGTAATTCCAAATATGCTGACGGTTAATCCTATTAAAGTTATTGATTATCATTCGAAACGAGTAGTCGCTGCTGGTAGGTATGTTTATCAAAAAGGATATGATTTGCTTTTCGAAGCTTGGATGCTTATATACAATCGCTTTAATGATTGGCATTTATATGTATTTGGAAACGAAGACAGGGCTCCTTATCAACAAATGGTTGACAAATTGGGGTTGAATGGTAAAGTTCATCTTCTGCCAGCCACTCATAATATTGTGGAGGAATTTTCAAAAAGTTCAGTGTATGTAATGAGTTCAAGATTTGAAGGATTCCCTCTTGTTCTTGGCGAAGCAATGAGTTGTGGATTGCCGTGTGTGTCATTCGATTGCCCGCATGGTCCTCGTGATATTATCACAGATGGTGTAGATGGCATCCTGGTAGAAAATGGTAACGTTAAGGATCTGGCTGAGAATCTAGAACGTCTTATGGCAGATGTCGAACTTCGGCAATCCATGGGAGAGCAAGCAATTATAAACATTTCACGTTATAGTCCTGAAAGAATAATGGAGCAGTGGAAAAGCCTTTTCAAATCACTATAAATAAAATAAGCGCAAGATAATCATGAAGATACTTTACATAATCAACAAAATGCATAATTTAGCAGGAATAGAACGTATCCTTTCCTGCAAGATGAACTATTTGTCAGAAAACACCGAACACCAGATTGCCCTATTAACATACGAGCAAAAAAAAGAAAAGCTATCCTTCCAACTGAATCCACAGATTTCCCACTATTCCATTGACGCCCCGATACCCGAAAGGGGCGGCTTCTCATTCTTGGTTTGGATGTCAAAATACTACAACAGCCGCCAACTTTTCAGATGGCAATATCAGAAACTATTGGCAGAGATCCGTCCTGACATCGTCGTCAGTACAGTATACTCTTATCCTGTTCTTGATATCATTACCCACAACGCACATCAGATGGGTATCAAGAACATTATGGAATCTCACATCAAAGGTGAAACAGTTTCTATAGCAAAATATCAGTCGAATCGTCTACTTTATAGGTTGGTCTCTCTATGGGACTATCATATACTAGAATCTCTAAAAGCATGTGATTGCATCATAACTCTAACAAATGAGGACCTATCCTACTGGAAGCCTTATACTTCAAGATTGGAGGTTATTCCCAACATGATTACAATCACACCCCAAAAGGTATGTGATTACGGTGTCAAAAGAGTTATAGCTGCAGGCAGATATTCACATCAAAAAGGTTACGACTTGCTTCTAGAAGCTTGGCATCTCATTAAACACAAAAACAATGACTGGCATTTATACATTTATGGTAATGAAGATAGATCCCCTTATCAACAAATAGTCGACAAATATAAGATGAACTGCAATGTTCACCTCATGCCGGCCACGAAGGATATAGCTAAAGAGTATGCGAACAGCTCGATTTTTGTTATGAGTTCAAGATTTGAAGGGTTTGGACTTGTTCTTGCCGAAGCCATGAGTTGCGGATTACCATGCATATCTTTTGATTGTCCCTATGGTCCACGTGATATTATTACCGACGGTGAAGACGGCATATTAGTTGAAAATGGTAATGTACAAGAGTTGGCTCGACAGATGGAAAGTCTTATGTCACATGTAACTTTACGCCAGATTATGGGCAAGCAAGCTGCCCATAACATTACACGTTACACGCCGGATACCATTATGAAGTTATGGATTCAACTTTTTGAAAGTCTTTGAAATTATAATCATAACGATTTATATTAAATCCTTTTGAGCTGTGACATATGGGAGATAATTCTTGGGAAACGGGATAAAAGCAAGTTCAATAATCATTATAGTGGCGAAGATGCATATGATTTTGAAAATCCCATTTGCAAAAAAATGGAATAAACATTTGTCAAGAATTAAATAGAAGAGATAATGTGAACACAAGGTAATGATGGAATATCTGCCATAATATGTCAGAACAGGTATTGTTCCAATCTTTTTTGCTAGGAGCATAATCATTATTGTTCCAAGAAATCCACAAATGTATAGAGTAAAATATGAATGTGAAGAGTAAATGTTTCTATAAAACTCCACTTCATCTGCTAACAGATAACAAATTATACCACAGAAAAATGCATATAATAAAAGATGCTTATCTAAAAAAGAATACCTTAAGAATTCTGTTTCGTTTTTCAAATAATAACCGAAGACAAAAAAAGGTAAGCATGTAAATGCCGTATCTATAGAGGCATGAAGATTAATAGCATAATATGAAAGGAATAAACCTAAAAGGCCAATAAAAAAGGACAGCATATAAACATATTTTGCTTTTTTACTACCAAATGTATTAAACAGAAAATGAGATTTATTTCAAACAGACAAAGAAGAAACCAAATAGGACCGTTTGTTGATTGGCAGTCATTATAATAAAAGTTGAAGAGAATATATTTATCGGAAATGTACCCCAGAAAATTATCTTCATATACAAATAAAGCAATAACTAGGAGGCCAATGACATACCAGAAAACGAATGGTAGTAAGAGCTTATTAAACTTCTTTTTCAGGCCCCCCCACCGCCATACGTTTTAAAAAATACACCAGATAAAAAAAGAGGCATTCTAAAAGAACTCAGGAAGTTATTACAAATAGAATAGATTCGTGGATACGAACAATTGAAGTCTTGATATACTAGGATATGATTTAAAACTACAAGAATGATACAAATTCCTTTTGCAGAATCTATCCACTCAATTCTCTCTTTCATCTCCATTAGCTTTTTGCAAATTTACAATTTTTCCCATAATCTACAAAATTATTGCAAGAAAATTTTGCATAAATATTTTTTCTTTATTTTTGTGTATCTACACAAGGGTACTCAGGGAACACACAACATGGAAACTATATCCCATGATGGAATGTCATGCGTCCATCGGAAGATAATTATTAGAATTAGTTACCTTGGCGGGACAATTTGTTTCCAGTTTGTTGAATTATTGTATAAATTATTATAATCAACAATATTTCTGCATTTTATTTTGTATAAACATATTAATTTTTTAATTTTGCAAAATAAAATAATCTGGATATTTATGGATATCAGTGTAATCTTACCTGTTTATAATGTAGAACCATTTCTTAAACGGTGTGTTGAAAGTGTACTCCATCAGGTGAATGTGACTCTGGAGATTATTCTTGTCGACGACGGTTCCACCGATTTGTCTGGCAAGATGTGCGATGAATATGCAGCTAATTATCCAGGAATCAGATGCGTACATATCAACAACTCCGGTCCAGCTACAGCCAAGAACGTCGGTTACGACTTGGCCCAAGGCAAATATGTGTCATTTATTGATAGCGACGACGAAATCATGCCCAACATGTTTTCTGAAATGCTACAGTCAGGTTACAAACATAATGCGGATATTGTGTGTTGCAACTATATTCAGTTGAACGAAGATGGAACCTATGAGCATACAGAGAATACTGGACAGGAATATGTACTCAATCAAGATGAGGCTATCAAAGCTATTCTTTTAAAGGACAAGATTTTTTCTCAGTGCTGGACTAAGATATATAAGCGGCAGACTATGGATGCTTATCATATAAGGAACACTGAAGGGTTGAAAACCGATGAAGATTTTATTTATAATATTCAGGCGTTTTCTTGCAGCAAAATAATTACTATCGTGGATAAACCGCTATATCTCTATAGTCATCGGCAAGCATCTCTGTCGAAAGACTATTATAGAAATCACATAGACCAATATATAGACAATCGCATTCTTAGGTTAAAATTACTAGAGAAAATCATAAACGAGCAGTTTCCCCATCTTATGGAGTACTCTACTTATCATTGTATCTTCTATTATAACGAGTTGCTTGGTCGTATTAGTCTGTTCCCTAGTATTTACAAAGATCAACGTGTACGTGATGTTATTAACTATATTAGAAATCACTATGACGTTCTCTCTCGTTATCATAAAGAACTTGGATTCAGTAAGTTAGGAGTTTTTATGATTAAATTTTACCCTAAGATATTATATCTTTTTTACCGTAAATGTCGCAGTTAAACTGTTATTTTTGTATCTTTGTAAAAATTTACCATTATGCATACACTGAAAGAGCTTAAGAAACTTGCCAAGGAGACAATACCTGGTCCTCAAACAAAAATGGCGCTGTTGGGTGATACGGCGACACAGTTGTTATCTACCGCTATCCAAGGTGAGGCTGTCGCCAGAAGAATATCCGTGGAGTTCTATGAGGGGGAGTATAGTCAGGTAGAGCGTCAGTTGCTCGATACGACCAGTGAGTTATATGACTTTGACCCAGATATTCTGATTATCTTTCAGTCTACGCATAAATGGTGTGAGCATCATAGTCTTCTGACTGCATCCCAGCAGTCTGCCTTGGCAGACGAGCGTCTTGGTTTTATATCTACTATATGCCAGACCCCTCAGTTGGCAAACAAGAAGATTATTTATTTCAACTACCCGGAGATAGAAGACACAGTCTTTGGCAGTTATGCCAATAAGGTGGCAGAGTCTTTCACCTATCAGGTTCGTAAACTCAACTATGAGTTGATGAACCTTTCACAGCAGTATGCTAATTTGTTTATCTGTGACATCGCCGGACTGCAGAATAAATTAGGGCGTGATATGATGTTTGCCTCTAATGTGTATGTCAGTACGGAGATGGTGCTAAGTCTGGATGCACTGCCATACGTTGCCTCCCGGGTGATGGATATCGTGGGTGCCATCAAAGGGCAGTTTAAGAAATGCCTGGTACTCGACCTCGATAATACCCTATGGGGTGGAGTTATCGGTGATGATGGTCTGGAAGGTATCCAACTGGGGCATGGGCTGGGTATCGGTAAGGCATTTACCGAGTTCCAAATGTGGGTGAAGAAACTCAAACAGCGTGGTATCATCATTTGTGTTGCTTCTAAGAATAACGAGGACACAGCAAAAGAACCCTTTGAGAAGCACCCGGATATGATTCTCAAGTTGGACGATATTGCGGTGTTCATGGCTAACTGGGAGACGAAGGTGGATAATATCCGTGCTATCCAACAGATTCTGAATATCGGTTTCGACTCGATGGTCTTTCTGGATGACAATCCTTTTGAACGGAACATGGTACGGGAACATATTCCTGACATCACCGTCCCGGAGTTGCCTGAGGATCCCGGGGAGTATCTGGAATACCTCTACTCCTTGAATCTCTTTGAGACTGCGTCCTATAGCAATGCGGATAAAGACCGTACGAAACAATATCAGGTAGAGGCGAAGCGTGTGTCGCTCAGTAAGACCTTCACCAATGAAGCTGATTTCCTGAAGTCTCTTAATATGGTTTCTAAGGTGAGTGGCTTCACGAAGTTCAATACTCCCCGTGTTGCCCAGTTGTCACAGCGCAGTAACCAGTTCAACCTGCGGACGGTCCGTTATACTGAAGCGGATATAGAGGCATTGGCAGCAGATCCGAAGGTGATAGACCTGAGCTTCACCCTGGAGGATAAATTCGGTGACAATGGTCTGATAGCGGTAATTATTATGAATGAGCAAGACACTGAGACCCTGTTTGTGGATACATGGTTCATGAGCTGTCGTGTGTTGAAACGAGGCATGGAGAACTTTACCTTGAATACCATGGTAGAGGAGGCGAGAGCAAGAGGTTACAAGCGCATCGTTGGAGAATATCTGCCGACACCAAAGAACAAGATGGTAGAGGAGCATTATCCCCATTTGGGCTTTGCCCCCGTCGCTGGTTCTCAGACTGCACAATATGTATTGGATGTCGAGGCATACAAGTCTCGTGAGTGTTATATCGTAAAAGAGTAGAAAATGGAATGTCAGTTAGAGCATATCGGATATGTGACGGATGATATCTCCAAGACGGCAGCATCTTTCCGTTTGTTAGGTTATGAGGCAGATGATATCGTCCAGGATGATACCCAGCGAACCCGTATCTGTTTTCTCCGTAAACAAGGAGATACAACGATTGAGCTGGTGGAACCTTATGAAGACAATAAGACGATGCAGAAAATGTTGAAGCGGGGTGTCGCTCCGTATCATACCTGCTATCTGGTGGATGATATCGGTGCAGCCTATGAGGAGATGCTCGATAACGATTTCACACCTTTGTTTAAACCCGTTGAGGCTCCAGCCTTCGGTAATCGCTTAATCTGTTATTTCTTCAAGCAGGAAGT
>OCTW011080684.1_pt1 | contig 10527 bp, 5 predicted proteins | sample 1539671 | NCBI WGS metagenome assembly OCTW01 (sample SAMN02144230, study PRJEB22623) | gut metagenome | biome: sheep rumen | host: Ovis aries | place: New Zealand
TTTTTTTTCTTTAATACTCATAATATTTATTAAAACTATTCATCAGTTCAATATAAAAAAGATATAAATCAGATATTTTTAATTTAACATTAAGTTTTTCAGTTATTAACTCGTTAAATGGTAAGTTTTTTAATTTAAAAATTTGAAAAAAAAGTATGAAAAATAAATTAAAAATTTAAATTATTAATATTGAATTCAAATACCTGTTTGAATTCACATTTAGCTATCAAATCTTTAAAATCAGTAACATTAAACAGTACTTCTTTGACAACATCCACCTGTTCTTCTTCTGGTAAATAATCAATAAATTTACTTGTTACTTTTTCTTTTGAAAAATCAGAGATTACACTATCAAATTCATCGTTGAATGTATATTTTAAATTAATTATGTAATTCATTACTTCATTAACATCTGATTCCGTGTTAAATACTAAATTTAATGGATTTACTATTATATTTTTTATATCGAATTTTTTACTTATTAAATGGACAAATAAAAAATTAACATAATTACCTGCAAATGTACATAATTCAATTCTATTTAATCCTTTTGATTCAGTTATAATAAATGGCAATGAATTAATACCTAAATCAAATTTATTAAAATAATTGTTCCAATTAATAATATTATTAGAATAATCTTGATCTAATAAATTAAGTAAAGATGAATCAAATTTTCCTAGAAGAATATTGTATATTTCCTGTGAGGTAAGATAATTTAACATTAATCCATTTCCTTCCCAAACTGCTATATTATCTGTTGGATTACCATTTTTTACATGAATAGTATAACTATCCACATCAATATTTGTAATTTTCCATGAATTTCCACCAAGAATAAATGTATCTTCTTCTGATAAACCTAGTACAAATAAATAATCCAGTTCACCTATAATATTTTTTCCATTTTTAATTATATAATTATTTTTAGAAGGAAAAACTGAGTAAAACTCCATGAAATTCATTTTTCCAAATTCTTTTTCAAAATTATATCCCAATGATAACTTTCCCATATTAATATCAATAAGATTCATATCAATAAGATATTGAATTATATTTCTAAAGTCATCTTTAGATATTTTAGAGAAAGAATATGCATTATTTAATTGATAATATATATCTTTAAAACTTATTTCTTTTTTTTCAAAGATTATGCTAAGAATTTGATGTAAGTAAATATCTTTTGCTCTTTGTCTTATATTTATTTTTTCTATAATACCCTGATTAATTAAACTTATCTGTGCTAATGTTAATATTGCTTCTGATTCAGAATTAATAAATAACAATACTCTTTGAATATTTGTTCTTCTTCCTCCACGACCAATTCTTTGTAATAAAGAACTAATGGTATTAGTTGTTGATATTTGAGCCACTATATCAATATTTCCTATATCTATTCCAAGTTCTAGGGTACTGGTACTTATCATTATCCCACTCGATGCCTTTCGGAATGAGTCTTCATTATTTTTTCTAATTTCTTTACTAATTGATGCATGGTGCAAAAATATGTTTTTTTCATTAAATGAATTTTTTAGTATATTATAATAAAATTCCACACCATTTCTACTTTTAGCAAATATCAATATTTTTTTATCCATATATTTTGATAAAACTTTAGGAATCTCTTCATATTCCTTAAATCGTACTAATTTAAATTTAGTATCTCTTTTATCAGAAAATTGTACAATATTAACAGGATTATCCTTGTCAATCCATTTAACTACGTCTTCTGGATTACCTACTGTTGCTGATAATCCTATTTTAATAGTATCTTGAGTATACTCTGAAATTCTGGATAATAAAGAATTTAATTGTACTCCTCTTTCACTTTCAGCAAAATAATGTATTTCATCTATTATAATATATTTAACATTGCCAAAAATTTTCTCTTTTTCACTTTGAGTTTTGTTAATAAATATAACTTCTAACGATTCGGGAGTAATTAACAAAAAATCTGTTGGTTTTGAAATATAGTTACGTTTTTGAGCAGGTTTTACATCCCCATGCCATTTTGTTGCTGTTAAACCAAAATGTTTATTCCAATATGTGATTCTCAAATACATATCATTAATTAAAGCTTTAAGAGGAGCAATATATAATGTACTAGTACGAGGTAACTGTTCTTCAAGAATATTATTATAAATTGGTATTAATGCTGATTCTGTTTTTCCACTAGCGGTAGGAGCAATTATTAAACAATCATTTCCTTTATTTATTATAGGAAAAGTTTCTTTTTGAAGGTCGTTTAAATCTTTCCAATGAAGAAAATTTTGTAAAAAATAGGATAATTGTGGATGTAATTCCACATGAATTTGATTACCAGTCATCGTATAAATCATCTTCTTGTGTGCTTGTATTTTCTTTTGAAGCAAATAATTCAGAAATTTTTTCATTATTATTTAGTTCTGTTTGGTTTTGTTCTATTGTATCTAATATTTCTACAAATTCCCTTATAAAATCACGAGGAACCATTAATCCACCAGTTAATCCACTATTTTCTATGTGTTTATTTACAAAAAGATTTAAATTAGATTTTACAATGCTAGTATCCCAATTATAAGCATCCCCATGGATTTGAATAATTATTTGAGCCAATTCTTTTGCATTTTCTTCATTAAACCCTGTTAAACTAATTATAGGTGTTCTTACATTTTCATATTCTGAATCAACTGCATTTTCTATTCTACTATACAACGCTTCATAAGAACGTACTCCTCTTTGATCATCTTCAAAGAATTGATAAGTTCCTGCAAACACAAACAATAAATTAGTAAAAGTTCCATTACTACATCCATCGAATATATCACGAATATAATTGTATGCTGAATCTCTTGATTTTTGTAGAGGTGTTTTCATTATAAATTCGGCTTCATCAATTAAAATAACTAAACCCGAGTATCCTATAGATTTTATGAAAGTTGATAATGCTGTTAAGAAGTGGAATGCATTTTCTTTATCTACACCACCTTTAACTCCAAACTTACGCTTTTCGGTAAATGGAATATTTGAATCTCCACGTAACCATGCTTGTGCATAATTTGCAGTTTGTTTATCTCCCGCTTCTCGAGCATGATAATACGATACAATAGCTGTAGCAAAAGGATTTGAACAATCTCTTGTTTCTATTAAATCTTCTTCTAATAGTTCTTCAACTACAATATTAATTATTTCTACATCATCCTCATCTAAATCATCTTCAGTTTCTACTTTTAACCTTGTAATCCATCGATCTATAATATGATTTAGACTAGTTCCTGTTTTACATTTAAGAGATTTAGCTATTTCCTTATAAACCATGTCTATTTTATGAAAGGGTAAATTATCCCCTATCGTAATTCTTGAAACTACAAAATTCTCTTTATAAGCCATTTCTTCTATAACCTTTAAGAAAAAAGATTTACCTGCACCAAATTCACCATTAATAAATTTTGTGGATGCATTACCCATTTCAACATAATCCAGTAAATTATTAAATTCCTTAATTTGATTTTCTCTTCCCACACAAAATTGCATTACATTATCATTAGGTATGTTCCCATTTTTTAAAGCATTAATAATTTCCATTTTTTCCATAACTTACCATTCCTTACTATTTAATATTATATATCCAAAATTTTTAGATTTTCCAGTCCCATCATATAACAAAACATTCTTGTCTGGATCCCTAGAAGGAACATGTTTAAAATTTAATCTCCAGATATTATGTGAATAATACTTTTCTAAGTCATCTTGATTCTTTTTAACACCCAACATTTCTAAATTTTCTTGCCATAACTTTATAAAATCATATATATCCAACTGTTTTTCTGATTTATCTTTAGTCAAGAGATAATACGTTGATTTAATAGAATTTAATAGGAATTCGTCAAGATTTAATTCAATTTTAGATAAATTTAAAGGTTTAGTATTTAATAGTTTTTCTTTTTGTAAAATAAAGATTATTTCTTCTTTAGTTATTTGTAAAAATTCTTTTTTAGTAAAATTTTTTACATTTACATTCTCTTTAATGGAATTTATGACTATAGGATTTTCAAAATATTTTACACTTTTTATAGTAACCTTTTTATCCGATAAAAAATGATTAAATAATTTTTTATCATTAGTTAATATAGTATCTACCATTGATACTCCAATTATCACATATTGATTGTCAAATTTCGTACATAACAACAGAATATCTTTTCTTCGAAACTTATTTATATTAACAGATCTTTTGGTACGAGCACCAAAAATCTGGTTTTCAATTACTCTTTGAATAAAGTCTGAAGAAATGTTAACCATCCAGAAATTACTATTTTCATTACATTTATCTAATATTGCTAACTGTTTCATAGTTTTAAACCTTCAATATTTATCAATATCTTTCTTTTTATTGGAAAAATCTTTAAATAGTACTCTAATTTAATATATATTAACATATATATTTATAGATATAATAAAATGAATCATTAGATTAGGGGATAGTATGGAATATTGTACAATTTGTATGGAAAAAGTTGTTGATAAAAAGAATGATTTATGTAAAAATTGTAATAAAAAGAGAGGGGCAGCAAAAATAGTGCTTGAATTAACAAACAAAGTTGATTTTAAAGATAAATTTTCAAAAATAATTCTAAATAAAATTGGTATAAAAGATAAATTTAGAGTAAATCATTACATATGGTCATTAGAAGAGTGTAACCTTATTTATAAAGAAAAAAATTATTACCTCTGGGAAGATGAAGAAGACATAATAAAATTTGTTCAAAAATATTCTGAAAATTTAAATGACAACATCCAAAATAAAATAGAAATTAGAAAATCTAATGCTAAAAAATGTGAAAGATGTGGTAAAGAAATTAAAATCCCTAATAAAAAATCAAAATACTGTGAAAAATGTAAAAAAATCAACAAAACCCTTAAAAATATTTCAAAAATAGAAAAATTAGTACAATTTGAAACTCCATTTACTATAGATCAATTAGTTGAAGAAACAAATCAAGAATACTGGAAATTAGAAGGTATAGTCTGGGATTTACAAGAAAATGATTTAATTTTAACAAATGATTCTGAAGAATATATACTATCTAAAGAAAAAATAATATCATTCAAGGAAAAACACCAATTAGATGAACCAGAAACAAATACTAAAATATCCAAAAGTCTTGAAAAAACAAGTGAAAACGATAATATTTCAAATATCGAAATAGAAGAGAAAACAAATGAAGAAGTAACAAAAGATGTTCAAGAAGAAATTGTTACTCAAATCCCAAAATCTAGAGTAGCAAAACATAAACTAGATTCTAAGTTAATAGAAGATTCTCAAAATCCAAAAGTAGAAGTACAGAATGAATTAAACAATACAAAAACAAATACTATCACAAAAAAACCTAAAAAAGATGTAGAAGAAAAAATTGATGAAAAACCAATATCACGTTTATCACGACATCTAACGAGAAGTAACCCTATACAAAAATCAATTGAAAAAGAAAATGAAAAGAATAATATTACTGATGAAAGATTAAATGAAATTATAGAACAATATCACGACAAACACAATAAAAAATTTGAATCCATTAATAAAACAGTGCAAAATATTAATGATTATGACAATAATGATTCTGAAAATGATAAGAAACAACCAAACGAATCCAAAATAACTAAAGACAATCTCTCAAGTATCAAAGTTGATGCACATAAACTAAGCATAAAATCTAAGATAATTGATATCCAAAACGAAATAGATAACTACTTAAAAAACTACGTGAAAGTACACAAAGGAGTTGTTGAAGATTCAGATGTTACATCCACAGACATTTTCAATAGCTTTAATTTATTCATTAATGACAAATATGATAAAGTATTATCTAATGAAAATGATTTTATAAAAGTGTTCACACCAAGATTATTTAAAATATATCCAAAAGCATATAGAAAGTTTTTCAAAGAAGGAGAATATGAGATTATACGATATAATATTACACTTGAATATCCAATAAAAGAAAAATTACAAGAACAAAATACATCAAATGAAATAAAATACGAAACAATAAATAAACCTATTTTAAATGATCATGAAAAAGAACTTATAAATATAGTTAAATTATACATAGAAGAAAAATTAGAGATTTTAGAAAGACAACCATTAAATACAGATTTAACACAACGTGAAATACTACATGATTTTGAGTCATACATTCAAGAAACAGACTACATAATTGAAACAAAAGAATTTATAAAAATATTTAAATTCTTAATGGATGAGTACAAAATACAAAACATTTTCAATAGAGGTAGAATAAGGTATAACGTTGAATTTAAAAAAGCCATTAAAAGACCAATTGACTTGATATCTGATGAAGAAAAAACTGAGCATATCCAAAAAACATTACTAAATAATACTCCATTAATCAATGATAATTTAAAAACCTCTACAATAACACCAGCCGAAAGAAGTATACCTAAAGAAATACCTGTAAAAATATTTGCCGCATCTTATGATGAAAAATCACTAATATTTATAAAAACTAGAATTAATGGAAATAAATTTAATTTATTATTAAAATTACTAAAAAATACTAGTGATAAAATAAGTAACATTAATATAAAAAGAGAAGATGATGATGGTTTAAATATTTCAGTAGAATATACTGTTCCAAATAATGAAAAAGAAGAATTTATTGAAATAATTCAAAAATATAGTTGGGATTAAGTTATTCAATTAAACCAACATATTTTAATATTTCATCAGTATCATCTAATAGAATTACTGATTTTTCATAACATTCTTCAATAACATCATTAAGAACTTCCACTTCATCCCAATATTTTTCTATTTTTTCATAACCATATTTATTTATTATTTCTTTTATAACATATACTGAAATAAATATATCATCTATATAACCATAAGGACCATATTCTTGTTCCGGAATTACATCCAATGGAACTACATAATATGCTATAGCTGCACTAATATGAAGTTTATCCTCTTGATCTAACTGATCTCCAAAATGCATAATTAATTTGGACAACAATTTATACAACATCGGACCATAATCAATAAATGAGGAGTAATTACCATTATAAGAGTCTAAATTTTCTTTAAGTGCATCATAAAATTCTTTAAATTGAGGTGCCATAAATATCACTTCCTAAATAATATTAATCTTCAAGTTTTTTATAATACCAATTTCCTGAACCAACTTTCTCTATTTCGGGAACTGTAAAATGATTTCTTTCATCAATTTTGTATGGAACAACACTTAAATCGTAATGATTATAATATTGTTTGATTTCTTCAAGTTCATTTTCTGATAATAAACTTATATCTATTTCCTGTTTTAATTCTAACAATTCTTTTTCTACATCATGTTTAACCATATATTTAATTTCATAAAAATCTCTTATTATTTCATCTGTTACCGTTTTGAATTCATAATAAACCAACCCATTATCACGATATTTATCAATGTCATTTCTGTCATCTTCTGTGAACTCATAACATTCAATAAATTCAGAGCCCTTTTCTATATAGTCATCGTAATCAAATTCTTCACATAATGCTAGTTCTTCATATTTTTCATCAGAATATGGTTTAAATGAATGTTTCATTCTAAAAAAATCTTGTAATGGATAAAATTCACTATTCAACCTATTATCTAAATTTTCTGAGTATATATTAATCTTTGATTCATCCTCAATATTACTAATAAATACTTCTCTATCTATATTATCTAATTCCCAAATCTCTTCAAAGTATTTTCCTGATTTTGTTATTGTAGTTCGTATAATTTCTCCTTTTCCAAAATATTTTTTGAATAAATGTTTACTTTCATCATCAAAATCTTCGAAAATAATCTCATCCGATTTGGATAATATTTCTTTACCTTCAATTATTTTTTTCTCATTTTCATCTAAAATACTATTTATCATTTCTTTTGTATATTCTTCAAATTTATATTTAATTTCTTTTATATCATTATAAGTTAAAGATAATGAATCAATATCTTCATCTAATTCAAGAGGCACAATACCTATTGATTTTGTTATATCATCACTGATTTCATCATTAAATACCCATTTTTCAAGAAAACTCCTATTATCATAGGTTTTTATTTCAATGTTTATACAACCACAACCATTACAATTTTTTATAATTTCTTGATCGTTACTATTAAAATCAGATAATTGTACAAAATCTAAAAAATCTTCATAAAACCAATGTCCATTTCCAATTATATCAAATCGTGGAATAGTAAAATTATTTTTTTCTCTGAGTTTATATGGTAACAATCTAATCATATAAGAAGTATCTGAATCATAGTCTATGGCTTCGTCATCATGTGAATAATCCATACTATTCTCTTTATGTTCATAAATTTTTGAAATTCTATAACAATCTCTAATTATTTCATTATCAGATGTTTGAATACAGTAATAGACTAAACCTTGCTTATTATTTTCAAACATTGATTCAATTTCGTCATCTGAAAAGCACGATGAATTGATTAATTCATTAACATTTTTCATATATCCCTCATAATTAAAGTCAATAGCTAATGGTCTTTTTAAATTATCGTAGTCCCTTTTTTTAAATGGTTCAAACGAATATTGATATCTTAAAATATTTTGATTAGGAATTAAATCATCTTTCAATTCATTATCATTTTCTTGATGAATACCAAGAATAGTATTATCCGTAATCTCATTAAATGGTATATATCCCAAAACATCATCAAAAGAATATTTTTCCACAATATTAGAACCTATTCTTGTGACAATTGTTCTAGAAATAGTTCCATGACCCCTATATCTTTTAAATAACATTTTTGATTCATCATCAAAATCATTTAAAGTTATTTCTCTATAATTAGTGTATTCAATATCTCCTTTAGCTGCAACTTTTTTATTTTCTTTTATGATTTTTTTTATTTTTTCTGCATCAAAATAATCAAAATTAACATTTATACTCTCTATTTCGTCATTACTAAATAATTCTAAATTTTTTGTTTTTGAAATTTCATGTGGCTTAATTTCATAAATATTTTTCTTTAAAGGATTTATTTGATCTTCTTCATTATTAAATAACCATATTTCATCAAATTCTTCTGTTTTTGTTTTAACATGGAATACAATGTTTCCACAACCATTATATTTAATAATATCTTCTTGATCCTTTTTAGAAAAATCATTTAAAGAAATATAATCAGTTGAGTTCATAAATTTTTCATAATTAAAATATTTAATGATATTATCTAACTGCATTTCAGTAATGTTTTTTCCATACTCATTTTCTTTCAATTTTTTAGCTTCAATTTCGTGTGAATTATCTTTAGTAATATTTTCTACATAATTTTTTTCAACTGGTTCTGATCTAATTTTAAGATGAATATCTTTTTGTGGAATGATATCCGTCTTTTTAGTAAATTTTATTTCATTTCCACGTTTAATATTATATTCAAGTCTTTTCAAAATTTCTTTATATATAGGTAATATATGAATATAAGTAACAATTATATTATTAATATCACGAGCTAAAGTTTCTTCATCTATTTGTTCTAAATCATAAGTTTTATATAAAAAAATATCTTCAGACATTTGTTTATCTTCAAAAGTTTCAAAACCATTAGGAATGAAATTCAAATGATTCAAAACTTCATACCATAAATCAGGCAAATATTCTTTAAACTTAAACTTTTCATAACCTTGAACTAATGAAATTCGTAAATGTTCCTTGTTTATTCCAAATTTATGAAACATTATATTTAATCCTGAGTTAAAATAAACTTTTTTTATAATGTTATTTTTCTTATCCATTATTCCAAATACACGTAAGTACTCAGTTTTATATGATTTACCAGTATACCACTGTATTTGATAATCTGATAAATCAACATAATTTTCAAGAATCCTTTCAATATTTAAATCAAAATTATATTTTCTTAAAAGAGGATATCTAATTCTTTCAGAGCGATCAACTACGTTTGTAACAGGTTTATTGTATTTCTCTTCAATTTCTTCTATATTATAATTTTCATATAACTTCTTTTTAAAAATATCTAAAAAATGAGTATTCTCTATCCTATTAGATAATATAATAGGTATTTTATTATTTATGTGTTTAAATCTAATAGTTAAATAAGGATATAATTTTTTTAAAGCTAACACAAGATTTCTTCTAAGTTCAAAAGTAAAATCAGGATATTTTATAAACATATAAATATAATTCAATTCCTTAGAAGAATATTTAATTAATGGAAAATTGAGTTCTTTTCTAAGTTTTTGTCCAAGAATATTAATTGTATTCTTTACAAACCATTCAGTCATACCAAGCATATATGCAACATCTTTAATTGTTGCAAAATGGTTTTCAAATTGATAAAACATTTGAACAATTAATAAAGCATCTTCATCAAATACATGATAATTTCTTAATAAGTTTTCCCAATCCTTTTGTGAAAGGTTTAAATTGTCAAAATATTCAAATTCAATTTCATATATATTCATAAAATAATATTTGTTATTGTATAATATTAATGATATGTA
>OCTW011243973.1_pt1 | contig 10527 bp, 12 predicted proteins | sample 1539671 | NCBI WGS metagenome assembly OCTW01 (sample SAMN02144230, study PRJEB22623) | gut metagenome | biome: sheep rumen | host: Ovis aries | place: New Zealand
CATTCAGAGCGGCGGTCAGATCGCTGATGTTGTCATAAATGCGGCGACCATTGAGGTCACGAGCGAGCAGCATCACGTTAACCAGGTGCGGAGTGCAATAGAAATCAGGATTGCCGGATCCCTTATATCTTTCGCGGGCATACAGCAGGGACTGAAGAATAGCTTCGGCATACACGTAGTTGTCACCGAAATGCTTGGTAGAATCAGTACCATTCATTTCCGTGCGCATAGCATCAACATCCACCTTGGTGTGAATGCAGAACAGCTCTTCGTCGGTCCAGATAGGCTTGATCTTTGTGGGATCGATAGCCTTATCGCCGGTACGGCCATCGCCGATCATGATCTGGCGAGCAAGTTCCTCGTTCAGGTTCATCTTGTCCAGGTTATACATGTAGTTCACGACATTGAAGTCAGTGATATCCACAATATCATCGCGGTCAAGCTTGGAGGAAATATAAACGGTCGTGGGGTTCACATCACGGCCAAGCAGGTCGATGTTGCCGGCGAGTTCCTTCTGCTGCTGTTTGGTATAACCATTTGCACGGCGTCTTGAAATATCGCGGACGTCTGCGAAACGAACCTTGACGCGGCTCATAGGACTCTTCTTCACCTTGGACAGGACCTTGGTAATCCAGCCCTGATCGGTTGTCATAAGCTCAGGCTCCGGGCCATTCAGGAGCTTATGATCCGGGAAAACAGTTTCAATATCATTAATGCCGAGATCGGCGTGAGTCAACTCATCCTGCGGGATGCCGTTCTCTTCGGCCCAGCCAAAGTAAAGCTGCTTCAGACTGGAAATATGGTTTTCGGCTGCATATTTCAGCATATCAGAGCCTTCAGAGTGGCTCAGGACAGGACGGGTGCTGGTGGCACCATTCTGCTCAAAAACGTTCATGTTCAATACCTCTCCTTCATCATCGTTGTGTGCGGCGACTTCTTCGCCTTCAGTTTCGGGTTCATCTCCGGCTCCTTCGAGAGCCTGGGAAACCAGATACTCAACTACCATTCGCTTCTCTTCGGTCATAGCGTCCAGAACGTCCTGAACGGTACGGCCATCTCCAGCAGGGGCCTTATCTTCGGCATGCGAAAGTGTGTCCTGCGCGGGTTTAGTCTTCCACGGGGTAAGAGGGCTGATAGCACTCTGGGCCATTTCAGGTGCAGCTGCTTCGCCATTGGCTTCTTCTCTGCTGGCAATTGCCTGCTCGACCAGGAACTCGGTCACAGCACGCTCTTCCTCGGTCATAGAGTCGAGGACGTCCTGAATGGTGCGTTCTTTACCGCCATCCTGTGCAGGTGCCGGCGTCGGGGCTGGTTCGTCGGCGTGAGAAAGTTCTTCTGTTTCATTCTGCTCGGCATCAGCGTGGAATAGCTCAATCGGCTCGTCCACACGAATGTAAGCTTCAGTTTCGCTCTCTTCGCCATGCGCAAGTACAGGATAATCAATTACGGCTCCGGGGTTCGCGCCCGCGAGTACGACACTGACTTCCTTAATACTCCCATGAAGAACATTGCCTCGTTCCTGGGTAAGTCCATTTGCCCAAATGCTCAGGCTTGTGACATCTCCGTGTTTAACGATCTCCTTGACCTGCTTTCCACTGGCAGTGTCATTCAGCTTGCAGTAGGCATAGACACCTTCAGGGCGATTCTCAAGATCTGCGTGGCCAATCACGTTCATCGGATCATCATGCTGGTGCATCCAAACGAGACTAACCCGTCGACCATCGTCATCCTTAAAGGCATCCCGGCGGATGGTACGACCGTCAGAGCATCTGAGATCGTTCTTTGTTGCCCATCCGCTAAAATCGTAATTTGTGGGTTTACTCATCCTTGGTTCTCCTTTCACGATTCTTGGTTACCGGTCCGCATTTGCCCAAAATAAAAAAGCCACACGTAAAGGTGTATGGTTTTCTCAACTATGAAATCTTTAGTTTAAAATTTTTTAGTTTTTGAAACTTTACGTTTGGCTTCTATATCGGGCTAAGATCTCAGAAACCTTCGTGTCTCTAATGCTCGTCACCGGTTCTTCCTCAGTGGGCATTCCATTTTGATCTTCTGGAATAGGTTCTTCCATAGGCATGCCCTCTACGTCAGGTCCGGGACTTGCGTCGACGTTCCGGTTCCTGAGTTCGTCAGCGTCAGTGGTGTCAGCAGGCTTAAAGCCGATAAGCTGTCTTACCTCGTTTGGCGTCATGATCGCGTTCATGGCGAACTGGCTTCCAAGATTGACGATTGCGTCAACTGGGGCCAACTTGAACAGATCTCTGAAGAACACGATTTTCTGGTTCTGAGTACGAGCGGTCTTGGTCAGGAATGTGCGATTTAATTCATCGCATATGGATGACACAATTGGCTCGATTGTGCGGCTAAAATAGTTCAGCATCGTCTTCTCGTCGGCAGTACCCTCAAAGACTTCTTTCGTCATCCCTAACTGGCTGTACAGCATGCTCGTTAAGTATTCGACTTGGTCCATGAGTTTATTTTCAACGGGGCGATTCAACTGAATAATCTTCTCGTTTGCATCAAGCCATCCTACACCGTACTTACTCTTGGCAAGTTGTCTTTCTAGTTCGATCCGCCTATTCTCAGCTTGGTTGCGTCGGAGTTCAGTACTAGTGCCATAGGGAAGCTGAATAATCATATCCAATTTACCACTGGACGTTTGCTCATCTATGGCATCGAGAAGATTTAATTTATGAATAAGCCGTTTCAATGTTGAATTTGGCTCGTTCATCACACTGTAGAGAGGGTTCTGTATGATTGCCACCATACTTTTCGGAAGGACAATGTCCTCTCGTTTTCCGCTCCTCTGGTTATACAACCGAATTTTAACGTGATTCGGCCACCACTGAGTAATTGTGCCAGTCCGAAGAGTCTTAATGTTATAGCTGCCACTAAGCCTCGGATTAACGTCTGCATCGGTTGGCACAACTGCGACGACTCCTTCTGCACACATGGTTTCCACCAAATCCTGCATGAAGGATCTAGACGTTTGGTCGATATTAGCCTCCGTCGTTAGGCAATAATTAAGTCCGGAATCAATTGTTTCAACAAACCTACCATCAACGTCGACTCGGGCATGCTGTATTTTGACAGAACTAACATCAATCGCAATTCTTGTGTAAATTGAGGCAACAATGGATCGATCCACGCCTCTTCGGTACGAGATCTGATCCTGCCGGATTGAGTAACTTGGCCCCAGGTCCTGGTTCAGGATAACCTGCTGATCGCGCCCGGTAAAGGCATTCCATGCGTGCCTGAGTCGAGCGCCTAAGCTCATCCCGTCCCCCCGATACTCGGACAATCCTTTTCACCTCCTACGCATAGACCGGAGTCCACAAATCAGTCATCCACGACTGCTTCTTCATCCAATCTCTGCCTTTTTTAGTATCTTTGTACCCCATGTCTTTAAGCATTGCTCCAGATATTTCGCCAATCCAGTCACGACTCTTATTGGCAATCCTGGCTGCTTTTGTTGTTGAGATATGCTTCTTACTTTGTCTCTGAATTCTGTCTATTTCTTTCTGGTATTTAACAACAACCGGAGTAGTGGACTCATTATCACGTTTTTTAGAATTGGCATAATGTGCCCATTGCTTTAAAACATCGTCTCCACTCAACTTACCGGGGTTGTTGGACAGGGATCTTTTACCTTTATTCGTAAGCTGGCCATTCTGATCAACATATCTAGCCCAACCGGCATTTGTTAAGGTGCCATCTTTATTTTGATAACGTCTGACGCCCCACTTCATACCTGGGACTCCGAAATGTGCTAGAAAGTCGTGATAAATATAACTCGTTGCTATCACCCCGCGGCATCAACATGCTCTTTTATGAAAAGAAGCAGGAATTAAGGAGGTATTTTTATGGCAATGTTTTTATCAGCATTTATTGCGAATTTATATGATATTACTATTGGGTCAATACTACTCGGAAGCTCGATTGTTATTGCTCACAAAATTGGTTGCAAAATTGGCGATAAAATAGCAACAAAAAATAAGTAACTGAAACTTTATGAACCTGCTTCTTTTCTTTTATTGTGTTTTACTATTCTCGAATTCAGTCGGGTAATAAAACTCATGAAATTTAAGTTTCGTAAGTTTTCTGACACGGTGAACGGAAAGATCATCAACATTCATGTTCATCAACCATTTCTCTCGGCGCTTCCACGCATCTGCTCTTCTCTTTCCTCTCTCCATTTCACTCTTGGCAAACCGTAGTTCATCATTGTACGATTCGGAGGAATCATACTCAGCCTTCATTTTTTGTATTCTTTTTGCTTCTTTATCCCAATCTTTATGGTACTGCTCCTGAACATATTGGCGCTGCTTATTTTCCATCAAAGCTTTATTCCGAATATGCTCTTTTTTATCATGAGTAATACGCTGTAAAAGTGTTAACCGTTTTTTACCAGTTTCAGTAGGGGTTCCATCTTCGTTCTGATAACGCCGCACACCCCACTTCTGGCCTTTAACACCGTAGTGAGCGAGATAATTCTGGTAAACATAGTTCATGTGCCCTAACCTCCTACTTATCGTATTTGGGTTTAGGGAACTGAATAGCCCCGCTGTCCAACTTAATGGCATTTGCTGGTATATCAACTGATCCCTTTAGAATAGAATCATACCCCTTGCGGGCAACCCCGGCCAAAGCTCCAACAGCTGTTGCAACTAGAATCTTTCCAGCAGTTTTTGCAATCCATTTTCTGGCTTTTGTAGCTCGGCTGGCCGTCATTTCTTTGTACTGTTTTTCCCTGTTAAGTCGGTTAAGTCGGCGATTCAGTTCCTCGTCACTGAGGTCGGCTGCGTCCTTTGCCTTCCATGTTTTGCTTTCAGGTGTTTTACGTCTGAAAGGATTTTTCAGACTTCCGTCTTCGTTTTGAAAACGTCTTATGCCCCACTTCTGGCCTTTTATGCCATAGTGAGCCAAATATCTGTCATACTCTAACATTATGCTTCCCACTCCCTATGTCTATATGGCTTTTCAATGAAGCGACCATAAGCTCTGTAATTCTTTTTGACTTCCGATAATGGCAAATCACGATGGCCTATGTATATCAAACTCTGCTCGCGATCAAATACTATACTTGGCCGATAGCCGTTCTTTCCACTATCCTGGTCATCTTGAATCATGTTGTAGCCTTTAGCTTTAAGACGGCTAAAGTATTCATCTCTGAGTTCGGCATTGTTATTATCACCAATTGCTTTTACAAAAGTCCGGTATCCTTTTGTAATACGATCGGCGCCTTTCAGATGAGAATACTGTCTTCGATATACTGCTTTTGGCATAACACCGCGATTTCCATGTTCCTTCGTATGATAGTTACCCAGTGTTCGCCCAACACCGACAGGGTTATCTTTGTACATTTCAAGGAAAGTACGCATGCGAGTCTCTTTGCTAGGACTTATTAAGTCCTCTTTGGCTTCGAGGTCGTGCACGTATACGTCTGAATGTTTTCCAATTGCTTCTTCTGCTACTTTACTTCCATAGAGAATCCTGCCAAAAAATCCACGATAACGATCGTTGTCTCTTTGATCAAAGGTTACATAGGCGTGCCCCTTTGCATTGCTTTCATCAAATCGACTTAGTCTCTGAATCTTTGATCCTTTGGGAACAATATATGCCATTCCACTTTCTTTATCGAGGTTCTTCTGGAACGGTCTAATCGGGTCAATGCCTTTGGACAAAGACGTCTGATACTGGTTATCGACAGCTTTTGCTCCTTTGTACGCTGCATACCCGAGAGCAGCTGCTACAGCAACTCCAGCGCCAATAGCTAATATTTTTTTTACTTTTTGTTTACGATCGTTGGCTGATGTCGAAGAAGATTTTGTACTTTGTGCTTGATCATTTTGACGAAGCTTCTTACCTTTGTTTGTAAGTGTTCCGTCTTCGTTCTGATAACGCCGCACACCCCACTTCTGGCCTTTAACACCATAGTGAGCGAGATAGTCTTCGTAAAGATTGTTCATCATCTCACCACCTTGTTAAAATCCAGCAGCACGACGCTGATCAAGAAGGCTATTGAGACGTTTTCTATACCTCTCAATATTCTGCTGATTCATCTCATTCAGATGTGCACCATATCTTTCCTGACTCTTGAATCTGGTTGCATTCATACGGTCGGCAAGCACTTTAGATCTGTTCAGATCTTTTCGAGCTTCTGATATCTGCCTGTTCAATGCACCACGCTGGTCGAATTCTCGCAGCAGATTAGCATAAGTATTCGCCTCATGCCGATCGGCCAAAACCCGTTCACGATTCTGCGGAAGATTTATACGTATGCCAGTCTTTTCAGCAAACTTATTGGCCACAGCGTCTCTTCGTGTTATGCCTTTTGCGATATAATCGGCATGGGCTTTTGTAGCCTCCGTATACCGGTGTCTGTCAGCAGATGTCCAGTATTTTGATCCGAGAGTGTTGACATTTCTCCAATCGGTATCGATGTTGTTATAAACATCTCGACGCGCTTGATCGCGAAGATTTGTTGAGCCTCTATATGCGGCATACCCAAGAGCGGCGGCTACAGCGACTCCAGCGCCAATAGCTAGAACCTTTCTTGTTTTTGCACGCCTTGCTTCGATTTGCTCCGGGGTCAACTGCTTTCTTACATTTTGGTTTTGTACGGGTCTCTGACGTGTACTTCTGGCGTAAGGCGATTTCGTCGGTAAACGCGGACCGCTCTTAGCATATGTACGCGGCATCTGTCGTTGTCTCGAAACAATTGAAGATGATCCGGAACCAAGTCTCCGTCCTTGTCCAGTACCTCCCCAGTAGCGTTCGGCACCTGCTGGGGTGTATCCGCCATTTTCGTACTGGTAATTTCTAACACCCCACTTCTGGCCCTTGACTCCATAGTGGGCTAAAAAATCGTCAGCCCTTGTGAGAGGGCTATCCCTATGAGCCAGGTACTCCTTGTATTCTTTGGTCATCGGCAAACCCTCCCGCGAGATAAACATATATATTAATGAAGAACAAGCGACACAAGTCGCTGGATGAAAGGAGTTTTTTTACTATGAAGATTATGAAGAAACTGTTGAGCAAGAAGGAAAAGTGGATCAGCGGAACTATTTATATCAAGAATGAGGACGTTGAAAAAGTTGCGGAAGAACTGGTCTTCATCACAGGCATGATTGGAACTGCCTGCGACGAAGATAGTCTCCGTGAACTATGCAGCGCTGCCTCATTCGGTATAAACGAACTGACGGTCTGCTTACCCATCATTACAACGGAAAAGATCTGGAAAAGACTGAAGGCATCTGGCAAACTGAACATTGTTGCGACACAGGAAAGAAGGGCTAACAAGCCCGAAAGAGAAACCAAGATGGTTGGGGGTATTATCCTTGCGTAAGCTTTGCTTACAAAAGGGCTTGCCCCTTTTTATTTGTTTTTAAAACATGGATCTTTTCTTTTGTCACTCAAATGAATCGCGATTAAGTTTGAAAGCAACGTAAGCATCCAACATTGCTGCTACAGAGTCGATCTTCTGATCGTATCTCTTTTTACTAAGCTTTCTATTTCCGTTCGTGTCTTCGATTGTTATGGCATTACCCATCGTGAACTTCATCATTTCCTGGTCAAATATAAGCAGTCTCTCTTCGGCCAGCTTCTTCAATTCGCCAATCGGAACGCTCTCTGTTCTAGCTCCCTGATGCACCTTCTCAATACCATAAGGACCATTCTCCTGAGCATAGCGTTCAACAAATTCACGTGCATAATACGGGTCATAGCCAAACGCACGTACGTCGTATTCACATTTGTGAATATAGTTGTCCAGCTCTTCGTAGACCTCCATAATATCGAGGACCGCACCTGCCATGATCACCAGACTGCCTTCATTAAGGAACTTCTGGTATTCGTCACGCATGGTGTTGGTTAGTCGCATAAATGTTAGTTCCGTGATGTAGCACCGTGTCTTTACTCCGAATCCACCTCGTCCGAGAGGAAATAGGAAAGTAAAAGCACAAAAGTCATCACCCTGAGAAAGGTCACCGCCCATTGCACAAGGCATTCTCCAGAACTCACGTTTCCTGTGAGGAATTGTCTCCTCGTATGTGAAGAAATACGTGTTACCTTCAAGAGGAATGTTGAACCTCTTTGCAAGAATATCGTTGCGATTTGCCGGGCTTTTCTCAGCTCTCTGCTTTTCCAGTTCATAAGTTTCATATGACACTGTCTGTCCGAGATTGGGATTCGCTTTAATCCACATGCTCGGATCATCAACTTCTTTTATGTCATCCAGTCGGTAATACCAAATACTGACATGAGGGTTGACGTACTCGCCACGAAGAATCGACATGAGCTCCATCTTAATATCATCGCCAGGGCCGTTTCGAACTGTACCTTCAGAACTAGTGGCAACAATAAGCCAGTCTTCATTCTTCGAAGCACCCTGTTCAAGAGCGCCAACAACGTCTTCTCGAACAGTACCAGACAACCATTCGTCAACGGTGTTATACGGACCTCTTAGACCGTTCAGCTTATCAATGGACATCGGTCGAATTTCGAGAATGCTATTGGTGGCAAAATTCTCAATGCCTTTTTTGGTGCTGGCGAGCTGTGCACGGTTAACAGAAGAACGAGTATTCTTGATACTTCCTTCAGTCATGAATTTAAATAAAGGCCCTCGAGCTCTGGCTATAGCAGTTCTCAAAGGCGACAGCATTTCTTCGGCTTGCTTCATTGTTGGAGCTGTCGTGATTTGCTGAGTTGTTTTATTGTAGACGATGAGGAAGTACGCTTGAATACACATGGCATACATTGTCTTTGCGGCACCTCGAGGAATTATCAGATACTGCTTGTTTATGAGCCGTTTCTTAATTCTTCGCTTGACGTATCGCCATTGACCATCGGGTCCGGGCCTTGGTACTTGCCGCTCGACAAAGTAATACCATCCGAAAATCTGTTCTGACCATAGCTTGAAGGTATCCATTAAATGAAGATCTTCGCCATCGGTCAGGGTCAATTCGTTTTCACAAAACTCTATAAAACCGTTTATAGCTTCATCGTCATAGTAGTATTGAGGATCCCGTATTAGTTGGTCGATCCGGTTCATTTCCATCGAAATCGTTTCACAAACTCGAATCTTTCCGCTCATTACAGCTTGGCGAAACTGTCCGTAATAGATCGGTACAGCGGTGTTAGATAGCATTAGTTATCAATCACCCTTCAATCCGGTGATATCATCAATTTCGTCGTTTGTTATTGCTTGGCCTTCGGATGGCTCGCCATCATCGCCATGCTCATCGTGTTCATCACCAGAAGCATCAATTTTCTGCCAGTATCCAGGACCGAGAGTGCCACTAGCATAAAATTCAGCTTGCTCGCGCAAACGCCATTCCAGTTTTTCCGACTGTTTCTCCATTGCAGTCATAACGAAACTGTTTGCCGGCGGATCAAAAACCATCTTTACTTGCAAGTAAATATACTGCTTGGCACCTTCAAGAAGGGTTTCAGAAGGAAGGAATTCATTCCACTCTTGGTCATACCCAGTAAGAACAAAACCGGTGCTTGGCCCAACGCCATACTGCTGCAATGTCATTAATGCACCATTGATGAGCACTATAATATCAGTGTCGAATGGGGCATAGTTCTCACTGAACCCAAGCATCTTTTTTATTGTTGCAAGAATGCTTTCCTCCATGTGGTTTCCTCCTTTCACTTCCATGGACAAGTATCATTTGGTCTTCTTACTATGGGATCTTTAGCCAACAGATTGCCATCGCCATAGTGAATGGCTTTGTGCGTCAGATCGGTAGCACATATGACATTGTCAGGATCAAATATCACCGGGCTATGCTGCTCGAGATCCTCAACCGTCAATGGATTTATGTGATGGATGACTATTGACTCGTACAATATAGGTCTATCAGGACAAGCAAGATCGCATCCGTTATCACGAATGATTATTTGGTTACGAAATTCTCGCCATTCCTTAGACGTATAAAGAACCTGATTCAAATATCTGTCCCAACCGAACTTATCCATCCCAACAATGCCATTGACCTTAAGATACTCATAGCGTTCCTGGAATGTTTTTAGCTGGATTGCTTCTTTATAACTTTTTCTGCGTGTAATATCAGCCAAGATTACACGTCCTCTCCCTGATCCTGGTTTATTCTTCCGCCATAACGCTTCATGGCATCCATAGCATCTGTATAAAGCTCTTCCATCTTTGCCATGGACTGGATGGCATCGGTCTTTGCTTCAAGTTGTGCTATTTCTTTACGGATCTTTTCTTTTTCCAGCTCCATCCTGGTTGTAGCGAGCCTTAAAAAATGAACTGTCAGCGTATCTGACGCTGTATGGTTCATAAACTTTTCTTCTGCGCGGTCCATTGCCATGGCAATTAGCTGATTCTCTCGCTCTTCAATGCCTAGAGCTGGTGCACGGCGTCTGACCATAGTCTTCTGGGGCTCTTCAACCGCTGCGGGTAACTGATTCGCTTTGGGATTTCTGCCAGCCACAGTTTTCTCGCCCCTTTCTGATATGGTCTCTGATGGTTGTCAGGCACTTAGTGCTCATATGGTT
>OCTW011572221.1_pt1 | contig 10527 bp, 10 predicted proteins | sample 1539671 | NCBI WGS metagenome assembly OCTW01 (sample SAMN02144230, study PRJEB22623) | gut metagenome | biome: sheep rumen | host: Ovis aries | place: New Zealand
GGGACGTCTTCGGCGAGTCCGGCCCGGCCGTCGACCTCCTGGCCAAGTACGGCCTCGACGGCGCCGGCGTCGCCGAGTCGATCCGCTCCTTCCTGAGGTAGGGCGCGCCGCCCCCCGTGGGCGGGCGATACGCGGAGCCCGTGGGTGCCGTGGTGCCGAGCGTCGGCACCCGTCGCGCCTGCGGGCTCTGTTGCGTTAAGGCGACCCTCTGCAGCCCCCGAGGGGCTCTTTTCTCGCCCAGGCGAGAAAAACAAACAGCCTGAATATGCAAGTTAGATATTGAATTGGAAAATAAAACGAACAGACACGTATGCATTGAGATTACGTGCTTGTGCGCCTCTTGGGTTGAGATGCGTCTGTGGCAAATTGTGCCTGTTGGGGTCTCGGGATACTTTCTTATTGCAAAACATGCTATTTAACAGTAAGTATAGAGATTTTGAATGATTAGATCGTCTAGGCACCTCGTTGCTGCTTGATGGTGGGGCAGGGTACTCAATTCAGCAAACTGAATCGTAATTTAAGAAATATAACATTGGATATAACGCTTGCGTAATAGGACTATGCAATCGGTAAGACAAACATTAATATTTCGAAAATGTTACGAGCAATGGTGCGAGGACCATGTCGGACGGGCGTGGCCCTCGTCTGCGCTGAAGAGGGAGGCTGTCTCAATGGAGGTTATCGACCGGCTGCTTGAGTACATAGCGGTCAAGACGCCGAGCGACGAGGACAACGACTCCGCGTGTCCCAGCAGCAAGGAGCAGTTCGAGCTTGCGAACCTGCTGGCGGGGGAGCTGCGCGAGCTGGGCGTCGAGGACGTCGTGGTGAGCGAGAAGTGCTTTGTGTACGCGAAGGTGCCTGCGACCGCCGGCTGCGAGGGCGCGCGAAAGCTGGGTCTCATCGCGCACATGGACACCGTGTCGCAGTTCTGCGACGGGAAGATCACGCCGGTGCTGCACGAGGACTACGACGGGCGCGACCTTGCGCTTGGCACGAGCGGCCGAACGCTTTCCGTGAGCGACTTCCCGCACCTGGCAGGGCTGAAGGGTCGCACGCTGCTCACGAGCGACGGCACCACGATTCTGGGCGTGGACGACAAGGCGGGCATCGCGGAGATCATGGGTGCGCTCGAGCGCGTGCTTCGCGACGGGACGCCGCACGGCGCGCTGCGCATCGCGTTCACGCCGGACGAGGAGATTGGCACCGGCGCCGGAAACTTCGACGTGGAGTACTTCGACGCGGACGTCGCCTACACCATGGACGGTGACGCCGAGGGCGAGATCCAGTATCAGAACTTCAACGCGTGCGAGGCTGACTTCGAGGTCAGGGGCGTGAGCGTGCATCCGGGTTCCGCAAAGGGAATCATGGTGAACGCCATGCAGGTATGTTGCGACATCAACAACATGCTCCCGACGCTTGAGGCGCCGCGCTACACGGAGGGCTACGAGGGCTTCTACCACCTGCTCGAGATCCACGGCGACGAGTCTGCCGGCGGCATGTCCTACATCGTGCGCGACTTCGACGCGGCGTCGTTCGAGTGCCGCAAGCAGACGCTCAGGCACATCGCGAAGGTCATGAACGAGCGTTGGGGCGAGGGCACCGTGACGCTTCGCATCAAGGACGAGTACCAGAACATGGAGAGCGTGATCGAGGGCTGCATGTTCACCATCGACAACGCAAAGCTCGCGTGCGAGCGCGCCGGCGTCGTGCCCAGGGTCACGCCCATCCGCGGCGGCACCGACGGCTGCCAGCTGTCGTTTCGCGGGCTGCCGTGCCCGAACCTGGGGACCGGCGGCGACGGCTACCACGGACCGTACGAGCACGCGACGGTCGAGGGCATCAACGCGGCGACCGACGTCGTGGTGGAACTGATCAAGGTCTACGCCGGGGCCTAGGCGAGAAGATCTTCTCGCCTGGCGCTTTGTCAACAACGCGAAAGGAAGTCAATCGTGGCAGAGGAAATCGCCGCCGATACGGCGGCAGCAAAGCCGGGGAAGAGGCGTAAGCTGCACTTCCCGACGGCCATCACCGTGCTGTTTATCGTCATGCTGTTCGCGGCGGCGCTCACCTACATCGTGCCCGCCGGAGAGTACTCGAAGCTCACGTACGACGCGAGCCAGGACAAGTTCGTGGTCACGAAGCCGGACGAGAGCACGAAGCTCATGCCGCCCACGCAGAAGACCCTCGACAAGCTGGGCGTCTCCGGCAAGCTCGAGAACTTCAAGAACGGCTCTATATCGAAGCCCATTGCCATCCCCGGCACGTACGAGCGCGTGACTCAGGCGCCGCAGGGCGTGGCCGAGTTTCTGCTTGCGCCGATCCAGGGCGTGTACGACACGATCGACATCATCCTGTTCGTGTTCCTGCTTGGCGGATGCATCGGCGTGCTCAACTACATGGGCGCCCTGAACTCCGCCGTCGCCGCGCTGTCGCGCATCACGCACGGCCGCGAGTACCTGCTCATCATCATACTTTCGCTTCTGATGGTCATCGGCGGCACCACGTTTGGCCTGGGCGAGGAGACCATCGCCCTGTATCCCATCCTCATGCCGGTGTTCATCGCGGCCGGCTACGACGCCATGACGTGCATTGCCGTCATCTTCGTGGGCGCGTCCGTCGGCACCATGTACTCCACGATCAACCCGTTCGCCACGGGCGTCGCCACCAAGGCGGCCGGCATCGCCATGTCGGACGGCATGAGCTGGCGCTTCATCGCGCTCGTCGTCGGCACGGTCATGGCTGTCGCGTACATCATGGTGTACGCGCACCGGGTGCGCCTGGACCCCTCCAAGTCCGTCTGCTACGACATGAAGGAGAAGATCGAGGAGCGCTGGGGGCAGCAGGGCGACCAGATCGAGTTCACCTGGCACATGAAGCTCTCGCTCGCGGCGTTTGGCCTCGCGTTCGTGGTGCTGGTATACGGCATCGTCGCGTACCAGTGGTGGTTTGACTACATGACGGCCGTGTTCCTGGCGTGCTCCATCATCCTTGCGTTCACCTCCGGGCTCGAGGAGGAGGTGTTCTTCGACAAGTACATCGGCGGCTGCGGCGACCTCATGAGCGTCGCACTCGTCGTGGGCGTCGCGCGCGCCGTCAACATCCTACTGGAGAACGGCCTCATCTCCGACACCATCCTGCACTTCTTCTCTGGCGCGGTCACGGGCATGGGACCGATTCTCTTCATTCTCGTGATGCTCGTGGTCTACATCATCCTGGGCTTCTTCATCAACTCGTCCTCCGGCCTCGCCGTGCTGTCGATCCCCATCATGGCGCCGCTCGGCGACGCCGTGGGCGTCTCGCGTGCCGCGGTCATCGCCGCGTACAACTACGGCCAGGGTCTCATCTCGTACATCACGCCCACGGGCCTAATCTTGGCGTCGCTCGCCATGGTGGACGTCCCGTTCAGCCGCTGGCTCAAGTTCATCAACCCGCTCCTGATTGCCACGATCGCGCTGAACGCGCTGCTCTTGGTGGCGCAGGTGCTCATAGGGTAGGGAAGCGGCACATCTACAAAGGCACTGGGGCGGGTCCGTCGCATCGGCGCGGGCCCGCCCCTTGCGCGTGCGGGGTCATGCGCTGCGGACGTGGGCTACTTCCCGGCGCCCGCGGCTAGTGGCCGGCCACGCTCGGGATGTCCTGCAGCTCAAAGCGGTAGCGCTGCTTCGCATTGGGGTACTTCTCGCGGTCCACGGCAGAAAGAAACAGCTCCTTCGGCCGCGCCCACAGCGAGCCGTCGCCGTATAGCTTGCGATAGATCACAAGCTCCTCGCCGGTCTCGGAGTGGCGCGCCACGTCCTCCACCAGGTAGTAGTCACCCTTGAAGTGCCGGTACACGCCCCCGCGTCGCAGCTCGCGGGCATCGCCTTCCTCCGCGAGCAGCCTCTTCACGAGCTTCTTTGCCGCGGGCTTGCACTTGCCGCACTTGCTGCCGACACCCGTTGCCTTGCGTACCTGCTTGAAGCTGGTGGCACCGCCGGCGATCGCCTTGCGGATGTCTTCCTCGGTCACGTGCTTGCACGGGCAGACGTACTTCGAGCTGGCCATGCGCCCTCCTCTCAACGCGCGTTTTCGCACCATAGTACGCGACTTTTGCACGCCTACGAGCTCCAGAACGAGCGCGTCAGCTCGGTGCGGTTCTGGGCGCCGCACTTCTTCAGGACGTTGTGCATGTGCACCTTGACCGTGGAGGGCGCGATGCCCAGCGTGCTTGCCATGTTCTGGTTGTCCATACCCTCAAGCGCCAGGCGCAGCACGTCGCGCTCACGCGGCGAGAGCCCGTGCTCCTGCGCATACGAGGGGAGCTTCGCCTCCATGTAGCGGGACGCGTCCTCGCCCGTTGCGGGTTCCGCGGCGCGGGCGCGCAGCGTGCGTGCCGCAGAGGCCACGGCGTTTGCGCCTATCCACAGGAAGAGTGCATTCTCGCTCATGTTGCGCTCCGCGAAGAACCACAGGATGTCAGACGTGAGCCTGTTCGGCTCGAACACAAGCATGAACAGCACGTTCTCCATCAGGGTGCAGACGGTGAGGATCGCCGTGACCACCAACGACGCACGTAGCCGCCCAAGCGCGGCGCGCCGCGCGCCCGTGGACGTGGCGTACGCAATCGCAAGACGCGCCAGCAGCAGGCCCATGAAGAGCTCGCGAACGCTGAAGTAGCAGAACTCTCTCACGCGCGGGTCCGGAATGAGCGCGTACGACAGCAGACTTGCCGACGCCAGCGCCACCACGGGAACTACTCGCGGCGCGCATCCGCGCACCTGCAGGTAATCGCAGGAAGCGACCCACAGAAAGCCAAACGCTGCCGCCCCCGGTAAGTGCGCTCATGATCGGATGCCCAATGTAGTAGAACGAGCGCTTAAGGAATGCGCCCGTGTGCGTCACGAAGTCGTCCTGGTACACCAGTGCAGCGTCCAGAAAGTAGAACAGATATGCGATGGACATCCAAAGATCCGTCCTGCGCCGCGAGACGAAGTACGCATTCAGGCACGTCGTGCCTATCACGCCACAGGCGAGAAGGACAAATAACGAATAGTAGAAGAGCGCTGAGTACATGGTTGCCTCTCGCGAACGTAGGCCCATAGGTTGGGTGGTCGATAAAATCCATGGTAAACATGGGTGTAGCGCGGTTGTAGGCACAAATCGCACCCGTTTATACCCTTCCATACTACTCGTTTTGGACTTACCCGTGAATGCATCACGCTCCATCATGCAATGCGACAGTAAGCCGCCTGCTTGGCGGCGTGGGCGCGCCCGGACGATGCGGGAGGCGTTTCTCGCCCGGCGCAACGCGAACTCACAGGGAGGAAAGCATGAAGGAGCAGACCGCAAAGGCGGGCACCGCGGCCGAGGCGGTGTCGCAGGGGAAGAGGCGGCGTCGGGGCGGGGGGCTGCACGTGCCGACGGCGTTCACGATTCTGTTCATCGTCACGGTGCTGGCGGCGGTGGCCACGTTCTTCGTGCCTGCTGGACAGTACTCGAAGCTGCAGTATGACGCCACGGCGAAGAAGCTCGAGATAACCGATCCGCATGGCAAGACCACCAAGGTCGCGGCAACGCAGGCGGAGCTCAAGAGGCTCGGGGTCAAGATCGACATCGACCAGTTTACGTCCGGGTCCATCACGAAGCCGGTCTCCATTCCCAACACGTACGAGCGACTGAGGCAGAACCCACAGGGCCTGGCCGAGATTCCCAGCGCCATGGTGAACGGCACCATCGATGGCGTCGACGTGATCGTGTTCATCCTCGTGCTCGGAGGCCTCATCGGCGTCGTGCGCTCGACCGGCGCGTTTGAGTCCGGCATCGTGGCGCTCACGCAGCGCACCAAGGGGCGAGAGTTCGTGCTCATCTTCTTCGTGGCACTGTTCATGATCATTGGCGGCACCACGATCGGCTTCGAGGAGGAGGCCGTTGCCTTCTACCCGATCCTCACCCCCGTGTTCATAGCAATGGGCTACGACTCCATCGTGACCGTCGGGGCGATCTTCCTCGCAAGCTCCGTGGGCACGACCTTCTCGACCATCAACCCGTTCTCCTCGGTCATCGCCTCCAACGCGGCGGGTATCGTGTTCACGGACGGCCTTGCATGGCGCATGTTCGGCCTGATTGTGGCGTCTGTCTGCTACATCCTGTATCTGCATCGCTACGCAAACCGTGTGAAGGAGCACCCGGAGGCCTCCATCGCCTACGACGATCGCGAGTCGTTCCGCGCGCAGTGGTCGCTCACCGACGGCTCGGGCGACGTGCCTGAGTTCGACGCGAAGCGAAAGGTGATTCTCATCCTGTTCGTGCTCGTGTTCCCCGTCATGGTGTATGGCGTCATGGCGCTGGGTTGGTGGTTCCCGCAGATGGCGGCATTCTTCCTGGCGGATGCCATCGTGATCATGTTCGTGTCCGGCACCGGCAAGAACAAGATGAGCGAGAAGCAGCTCACCGAGGCGTTCTCGAACGGCTCCTCCAGTCTGGTGGGTGTGTCGCTCATCATTGGCCTTGCCCGCGGCGTCAACCTGATCATGAACAACGGCCTCATCTCCGATACCGTGCTCTACGGCGCGTCCGGCCTGGTGCAGGGCATGAGCGGCCCCGTGTTCATCCTGGTCATGATGCTCATCTTCTTCGTGCTGGGCTTCATCGTCCCCTCGTCCTCCGGCCTGGCCGTGCTCTCCATGCCGATTCTGGCCCCGCTTGCGGACACCGTCGGCATCCCGCGCTGGATCATCGTCATGGCGTACCAGTTTGGCCAGTACGCAATGCTCTACCTGGCACCCACGGGCCTCGTTATGGCGACGCTTCAGATGCTCGACATGAAGTACCAGCACTGGCTCAAGTTCGTGTGGCCGGTGGTCGTGTTCACCCCTCGTGTTCGGTGGCGGCCTGCTCGTGGCGGCCACGCTCATGTGCGGCGTGTAGGGAACGCCGATGTAGCCAGACCCCCCCGGAGTCGGGTGCAAGCCGCGATGGCTTGCACCCGCTTTTGTGTCAGAGCGCGCCATCGCGCCTGCGGCTCAGGGCGACAAAAAGAACAAGACTGCAAATTTGAATCTCCATACGCAATAATCGACGCACCAATCACGTGCGTTGGGAGGCTCGATGGCAGATTCTGACGTGTTGGCGCTCTTTGACGCGGGCGAGAAGGACGCGGCGTCCCTGGTGCGGGCGCGCCTTGCCGATGCGGGGCTCGTCTTGGCGGAGGCGGACGTGCGCGCGCTGGACGCGCGCCGGCGGGAGTCGCTTGCGGCGCTTGGCCGCGTAGAGCTGGGCGCCGGACCGCTTCCCGTGCTGGCGGATGAGTTCGTGGGCTCGCCGTACCTGGAGCAGGACCGCCTTGCGTGGCAGCTGGGGCAGGTGCAGGATGCGTTTCTGGAGCTGCGCGACTCCGTGGACGTCGTGGTGCCGGACGCGGAGCTCGCGCATGCGCTGCGTGTCGCGTTCGACGACGCCCGGGGCGACGTGGACGCTCTGTGGGGCGTGGGCGTGGCCGACGTGCTGCCGACTGCGAACGAGCCCTCGTGGCACCAGGACCCCTATGCCCGAGATCCTTGGGCGGACATCCGCGACCAGCGTCCAGCGGAGGAGCTGCTGTGAGCGCGCCGTTCGGGGACGAGCGTTCAGCCGCCGTGCGACCAGCTGCCGTGCAGCCTGCAGCCGATGCAAAGCGGGCGCGCGAGGGCGCTTCACTTGTGCTCCGGTACCTGGTGAGCCTCTATACCATGGGTGGCGAGACGAGCTCGCTTGCCGCGGAGGAGTTGGCCCGTCTTGCGAGGAGCATGCTGTACGTGCTCGGTGTGGACTCGCCCGAGGATCCCTCGGCGGTGGCTGTCCTGGCAAGGCCCGATGCCGTCCGTGCGTACGAGGAGCGGCGACGCGCGCTGGACGAGCGCGCCCGCGCGACGGTCGCGCTGTGGCACAAGGTTGCGCTCGCGCTGCCGCAGATCCCAAACCGCCCGCTCATGGACACCATGGAGGCCGTGCGCGAGGCGCCGGCCCGGTATGACACGCACTTCTCGGCGCACATTGTGCCGGCGGAGTTCCTGTACGTGCCGCACGGGTTCGATGCGCGCGGGCTTGCCGGAATCGATGCCGTTGAGGCGTGGCTGCAGGCGATGCTCGCGGAGGCCCGCTGGCTTGCCCGATTCGACACGGAAAGCCTGGCGCGCACGCTCGAGGCGCACGCGCCGGGTTACCTGGACGACTGCACGAGTCTGCGCGACCTTGCGGAGCCGTATGCCGCGGAGCTTGCTCCCGCCCGCCGCGATGGCGTAAGGTAAGCACATGCAGAAGGACCTTACATACGACGACTACGCGCGCTTCTTACGCCTGCCTGCGGACGAGCTGGCTCGGCAATGCCGCGCGGAGGCGTTCCATGCATCCGGCCCGGGTGGCCAGGGCGTGAACACGGCGGACTCCGCGGTGCGCATGCGACACGTTCCCACGGGCATCACCGTGGTCAGCCGCGAGTCGCGCAGCCAGCTGCAAAACCGCGAGCGTTGCCTGCAGAAGATTCGCGCGGAGCTCGCCCGACGCGCACGCAAACCAAAGACCCGGCATGCGACTAAGCCCACGCGCGCATCCGTCCGCAGGCGTCTGGACGAGAAGAGCAGGCATTCCCAGCTGAAGCGCATGCGGCGCCGTCCTGGGATGGACGAGTAGCGGGCACCCGGAAGGTGCGCTCTGCCACTGCGCTCAACAGGGGGCCTTCACTCCACGTGGAACTCCCTCAGCAGCGCGCCCAGCCTCGCCTCGTCGCCGAGTGCGCCCGCGAGCTCCCCCGCGCGTCCCGCGCCCTCGAGCGCCCGCGCGAGCCTCGCGAGCTGCTCGTCGCGCCTCCTCGCTCCGATGGCCTCGCCCTCCGCAAGCCCCGACGCGCGGCCCTCCGCAAGCCCCGACGCGCGGCCCTCCGCAAGCCCCGACGCGCGGCCCTCCGCAAGCCCCGACGCGCGGCCCTCGTCCATGGCATCGGCAATCTCGTCGCGGTACTTCTCGGACCAGAGCATCCTGTACCTCCTCCACTGGGGGTTGTCGCGAACCCCCCGGACCGCGTCGTCCACGCTCCTGACGTAGTCGCTTTCGATAACAGTATCATTCGAGAGATAGCGCAGAAAGGCGTCAAATCCGTCGCCGTAATCCCCTTGCGTGCCCGCCGCGTTTATGAACACGATGCTGGTACCGTCGTCCATGGGCTGCCCGTCCTGCGCGCAGGTCCGCATGAAGTCGTAGCGCTTCCAACCTCGGCCAAACGGGTCGTTCGCGCAGATGAAGATTACGATCGCGTCGCCGGCGTCCTCGAAGCGCTGCCCACGGTCAAGCATGTTCGCGTCCACGAGCGTGAGGTACCGACGCGCGCGCCTGGCGATGCCGGGAGTGGCGACGTTCTGCATCTCGACGTCGTACTCGTTGCCGGCGGCATCCCGTACCAGCAGGTCGACGATGCCCGCGCGCGAGAGCGGACCCGCGTCCAAAAGCCCCTGGCGCTCCACGAACTCGATTTTCTCGACCTGTATGCCCAGAAGCAGCTCTATGAGGCCTTGGCACAGATTCGGGTCCTGGAACACCGTGCCAAACATCAGGTCGTCCGTGATTCCCAGCCTGTCAAAGTCGATATCGCCGCGCATCGTACACCAGCCTCCCTCGTCGCAGAGTCAAACGGTGGGGCCACATGATACTCGGGGGCACTTGCAGATATTTCACTTTTATATGGCAGAACCCTTATGTTGCAGGTGTCTTAACCACGGATTCCCTGTCCTGCCATGCGGTGGCGCAAACTGGCGTCTACTCCTTTGGTTCCTGCTGGGACTCGTCCTCGGCCAAGAAGTCGAGCAGGCGGACAATGCGCAGGTCAGGCACTATCCACGGCGCAAACGCAAGCACCATGGCAACCAGGGCCAGGTGCGTTGCGGGCAGGGCGAGCGCCAGCACGAGCGCGACAAGCTCGAACCCAAGGGTGAAGCGCTCCTTGACCAGGGAGCGCTTCTCGACCACCGCACGGCGCGAGAGCTCTTCCTTGGAAGGCGCCGTCACCCGGCAGTCGTGGCCCAGAGCGTGGCGGATGACGCGCTCGAGATTCATGTACGTGAGCGACACGAGCATGTTGAGCACGACGTAGCACGTCGTTGGCAGGGAGGCGAAAGATGTCTTCTGCATCCAGTCCGTCGCGAGCGGGAAGAACGACAGCACAAAGAGAAACGCAAGGTTGGACCACAGCATGCGCCCGCCCACGTGGCGCACGAGCTTAAGGAGGTGATGGTGGTTGTTCCAGTACGTGCCCACGCCGACGAAGCTCACGGCGTACGCGGCGATGGCGGGCAACAGCCGCAGCAGGTCGCGCAGCGTTGACCCCTCGGGCGCGGCGATTCCCAGCACCATGATCGTGATGATGATGGCGATCACGCCATCGCTGAACGCCTCCATGCGCCCCTTGTCCATGCGATGCCCCCTCGGCTCGTCTCGCGCACATCCTGCGCATAGCCTGCACACCGTGCGAAAACAGGATAGCGCACGACTGGGGCCGCGGTGGGGGAGGCGCGATGGGAA
>OCTW011612713.1_pt1 | contig 10527 bp, 7 predicted proteins | sample 1539671 | NCBI WGS metagenome assembly OCTW01 (sample SAMN02144230, study PRJEB22623) | gut metagenome | biome: sheep rumen | host: Ovis aries | place: New Zealand
GACCAAATCACATGCAGGAGGAATGCATCATGACAGTGAAGCCCCTGGGCGACCGTGTCGTCATCAAAAATGTGGAAGTTGAAGAAACCACCAAGAGCGGTCTGATCCTGACGAGCACCGCGAAAGAAAAGCCGCAGATGGCCGAAGTGCTGTCCGTGGGCCCCGGCGGGATGGTGGACGGCAAGGAAGTCAAGATGGTCGTGAAGCCCGGTCAGCGGGTGATCTATTCCAAGTATGCCGGCACGGAAGTGAAGATTGACGGCGAGGAACTGATCATCGTCCGGCAGAGCGACATTCTGGCGGTTGTGGAATAAGGCAAAAGCGCATTACGAAAGGAAGCAATCATCATGGCAAAGCAGATTCAGTATGGCGAGGAAGCCCGCCGCAGCCTGGAGCGCGGCGTGAACGCGCTGGCGAACACCGTGAAAATCACCCTGGGCCCCAAGGGCCGCAACGTGGTGCTGGACAAGAAGTACGGCAGCCCGCTGATCACCAACGACGGCGTGACCATCGCCAAGGAAATCGAGCTGGAAGACCCCTTTGAGAACATGGGCGCCCAGCTGGTGAAGGAAGTCTCCACCAAGACCAACGACGTGGCCGGCGACGGCACCACCACCGCGACCCTGCTGGCCCAGGCCATCATCCGCGAGGGCCTGCGCAACCTGGCCGCCGGCGCGAACCCCATGATCCTGAAGAAGGGCATCGAGGCCGCGACGGACGCCGCCGTGTCCGCCCTGCGCGCCATGAGCCAGCCCATCGCCGGCAAGCAGGCCATCGCCCAGGTGGCTTCCATCTCCGCCGCCGATGAGACCGTCGGCAAGCTGATCTCCGACGCGATGGAGACCGTCGGCTCCGACGGCGTCATCACCGTGGAGGAGTCCAAGACCATGTCCACCGGCATGACCACCACCGAGGGCATGATGTTTGACCGCGGCTATGCCTCCGCCTACATGGTCACCGATCCCGAGAAGATGGAAGCGGTGCTGGATGATCCGCTGATCCTGATCACCGACAAGAAGATCAGCGCCTTCCAGGAGATCCTGCCCCTGCTGGAGCAGGTCGTGCAGACCGGCAAGAAGCTGCTCATCATCGCCGAGGACGTCGAGGGCGACGCGCTCTCCAACCTGGTTGTGAACCGCCTGCGCGGCACCTTCATCTCCGTCGCGGTCAAGGCGCCCGGCTTCGGCGACCGCCGCAAGGAAATGCTGCAGGACATCGCCATTCTGACCGGCGGCACCGTGATCTCCTCCGAGACCGGCATGGACTTCAAGGATGCCACCCTGAGCGTGCTGGGCACTGCCCGCCAGGTGAAGGTCAACAAGGAGAACACCACCATCGTCGGCGGCGCCGGCGACAAGAAGGACATCGAGGCCCGCGTTGCGCAGATCCGCGCGCAGATCGCCGACACCAAGAGCGACTACGACCGTGAGAAGCTGCAGGAGCGCCTGGCCAAGCTGGCCGGCGGCGTCGCGGTGATCCAGGTCGGCGCGGCCACCGAGGTCGAGATGAAGGAGCGCAAGCTGCACATCGAGGACGCCCTGGCGGCGACCCGTGCGGCGGCGGAAGAGGGCATCGTGCCCGGCGGCGGCATCGCCCTGCTGAACGCGATCCCTGCGGTGAAGGCCATCGAGAGCCAGTTCACCGGCGACGCCCGCACCGGCGTGCAGATCATCCTGCGCGCGCTGGAGGAGCCCATCCGTCAGATCGCGGCGAACGCCGGCGTCGACGGCAGCGTGGTCGTGGAGAACATCCGCAACTACCGCCGCCGCAACGCGAAGAAGACCGGCTACGGCTACGACGCGCTGAAGGACGAGTATGTCGACATGATCGAGCGCGGCATCATCGACCCGACCAAGGTCACCCGTTCCGCCCTGCAGAACGCGGCGTCCGTGGCGGCCATGGTGCTGACCACCGAATCCCTGGTGGCGGACATCCCGCAGCCCGAACCCGCGCAGCCCGCGGGCGGCGCCGGCGGCATGGGCGGCATGTACTGAGACTGAACAGATCCCACGGCGGGGGGCGGCAAGCCTCCCGCTTTTTTGACGCCCTTCTTTTGCCGGAGCGCTGACCGCGTGCCATGCGGATGCTCCTGCCGTGCAGACAGCCCCTGCGCCTTTTGTCCCCAAAAAGAAAAAATCCCGTTTCGCTGGTGACATTAGGCGGGAAATCATGTATAATGATGGCAGCCGACATCCGGCAGACAGCACCGGAGGATGGAGGAGAAAAGATGGCCAACAGGATCGTGATGGCGTACTGGGATTGCCCTTCCTGCGGCACCAAAGGCAACCGCGGCGATCAGGCATCCTGTCCCAACTGCGGACGCGCCCGGGGTGAAGTGAAGTTTTATATGCGCGACCACGCCGAGGGCCAGACCCTGGAGGAGGACGAGCGCGGCAGCGTGGAGTATGTGGACGAGGAGAAGGCGAAGTACATCAACCGCAGCCCGGACTGGTACTGCTCCTTCTGCCAGTCGCTGAACAGCGACAACGCGGAGAACTGCACCTCCTGCGGCGCCTCTCGCGCGTCGTCGGAGGCGAACTACTTCCAGATGCACAGCCAGCTGCAGCAGCGCGAGGCAGAGCGGCAGCAGCCCGTCCAGCCCGAGACCCCGCAGAAGAAGCGCTCCTTCCTGCCGCTGATTCTGATCGCCGCGGTGATCATCGGCGTGGTGATGTACCTGAACTCCAGCCGCACCCGCGGCGACTTCCAGGTCAGCGGCCTGAGCTGGGCGCGCTCCATCGTGGTGGAGCAGAACCAGATGTTCCAGGAATCCGGCTGGAACGCGCCGGCCGGGGCGGAGATCACGGCGCAGAAACAGGAGCTGCACCACTACGACAGCGTGCTGGACCATTACGAAAACGTGCCCGTGCAGCGCTCCCGGGAGGTCATCGACCACTACGAGACCTACTACTCCTACGAGGATCTGGGCAACGGCTATTTCGAGGAGGTGCCGCACGAGCGCGCGGTGTACAAGACGGAGTACTACACCGAGGTTGTTTCCCAGCCCGTGTACCGCCAGGAGCCGAACTACCAGACGAAGTACTACTACAACATCTGGCGCTGGACGGCGGTCCGGGAGGAGAACGCCTCCGGGGAGGGCCATGACGCGGCCTGGCCGGAGATCAGCCTGGGCGAGAACGAGCGCGAGGGCACCCGCACCGAGATCTACCGCGTCGTGATCCGGAACACGAAGAAGGACACCACGGCGACCTACCGGATGAAGGAGGAGGACTGGCGGCAGCTGAATACCGGCGACAGCCTCTACATCACCGACCGCCGCAGCGGCGCGGACGCCTACATCTCCGATGAGAAGGGCGAACGGCTGATGGACCTGTACCCCAACCGCTGAAACCATCGTGAAGACGCTGCCTCCGGGCGGCGTTTTTCTGATGCACAATGCCGCGCAAAAAGCGCGCCCCGGCCGGAGCGCGCCTGGATTCAGCGGGGAAGGTTCACCGCGTAGACGATGTCGCCGATGGCGAAAACCGCGTGGCCGTCATCCGTCAGGCCGAACCAGTGGACGGCGGCGGCGTCCGTGGCAAAGGGCAGCTGATAGGCGGTAAAGCGGGACTGATTGGCCGGGGAGACGTACAGAACCTGATCCTTGGACACCGCGTAGATGCGGCCGTTCCGGATGCCTGCGCCGATGCAGGCGGAGGGCAGGTGGAAGCGGCTGTCCCGCCCGCCGGAGAGCACCCGTAGCTCCGTCAGGCCCTTTGTGTTGTTCAGCTCGGAGGCAGTGGCCAGCAGCATATTGGTCGAGCCGCGCTCCGGCTGATCCCAGTCCACCAGCTCCCAGCCGTAGACCAGCTGCGTCCCGTTCAGATCCTGCACGGCCTTGTAGTCGTAGCTGTACATCTGCTGGGTGGTGAACACGCGCAGCCGGCCCGCGTCATACAGCACCCGGTAGGCGATGAACTCGCCCAGATTGACCTCGCCGGTGTTCATCTTGCCGACCTGGAAGGTGTTCAGCACGGTGTTGACCGCTGTGCTGTAGATGTCCAGGGCCAGCGACCACATGTACTGATCGGCGTCGCCGTAGAAGCCCACGTCCATCAGCATCATGTTCTTGTAGTTGTCCGTCTCGTTGTCGACATAGGTGCCGTCCATGTCGCGCACGATGAGGCTGGGCGAGGCGGGGCTCCCGGTGACTGCGGCGAAGTATTTTTCGCCGACGCGGGCGAACTGCACCGGCTCCGAAAAGGTGGACTTGTAGATGGAGCGGCCGCCGCGGTCCAGCACATTGATCTCGGAATCGCTCCAGGCCACGACGTAGGTGTCGGAGACGGAGAACTGCTGGCCCTGCCCCAGGGTGTAATTCCAGCGCACGCTGCCGGAGCTGCTGGTGCAGTACAGCACGCCGTTGCGCTTGTCGTAATAGAGCACGTCGCTGCCGAAGATGGTCACGTCCTCATCCGAGTGGCAGGGCAGCGTGACGGCGGAAATCCGGGTTACGCCGCGCGGATGTGTGTGGATCCACAGGCCGATGGCGGCGGCGGCGAGCAGCAGCGCGGCGGCGATCACCATCCACCACCGGATGCGCAGCTTCCCGCTGCCGCCCTGAACCGAAGCGCCGCCGGAAGACCGCTGGATGTGTTCACTCGCTGTCATGGCCTCGCCTCCTTCCTTCACATGGCATGCTCCCCATTATAGCAGGAGCCCGGCAGATTGGCAAGTCATTTCGCCTCCGCCCAGTTCGCGCCGCTGTGCACCTCGGCCACCAGCGGCACGCGCAGCTCGATCACCTGCTCCATGCAGGTCTGCAGCAGGGCCGCGGCGCGCTCCGCCTCCTCCGGCGGGCATTCGAGGATCAGCTCGTCGTGCACCTGCAGGATCAGCCGGCTGCGCAGGCCTTCCTTGCGCAGCGCCTCGGCCACGCGCACCATGGCCAGCTTGATGATGTCCGCGGCGGTACCCTGCACGGGGGTGTTCATCGCGGCGCGCTTGCCGAACTCACGCACGGCCTGCTTGGGGCTCTTCAGCTCCGGCAGATAGCGGCGGCGGCCCATCAGGGTCTGCGTATAGCCGTTCTCAATGCCCAGGGCGGCGCATTCGTCCATAAAGCGCTTCACGCCGGGATACTTGGCGAAATAGCGGTCGATGAAGCGCTTCGCCTCGCTCTGGCTGACGCCGGTGTTCCGCGCCAGGCCGAAGGCGCTGATGCCGTAGATGAGGCCGAAGTTGACCGCCTTGGCCTGGGAGCGCAGTGCCGGGCTGACCGCCTCCAGCGGCACCTCGAAGATCTCGCTGGCCGTGCGCGCGTGCACGTCCTGTCCGTGGCGGAAGGCGTCCACCAGGGCGGCATCGCCGGAGAAATGGGCCATCAGCCGCAGCTCGATCTGGCTGTAGTCCGCGTCGAGCAGCACCCAGCCGTCCCGGGGCAGGAAGGCGCGGCGGATCTCGCGGCCCTCCTCGGAGCGCACGGGGATGTTCTGCAGGTTCGGCTCGGAGGAGGAGATGCGGCCCGTGGCCGTCGCCACCTGGTCGAAGTAGCTGTGCACGCGGCCCTGCGCGTCCATCAGCGGCAGCAGGCCCTCCACATAGGTGCCGTTCAGCTTGACCAGCTGGCGGTAGCGCAGCAGCGGGTCGATGACCTCCGGGGCGATGGGCCGCAGATCCTCCAGCACCTCGGCGGAGGTGGACCAGCCGCGGGTGGTCTTCTTCCCGTGGGGCAGGCGCAGCTTCTCAAACAGAACCTCGCCCAGCTGCTGCGGGCTGTTCAGATTGAAGGCGCCGGCGCCGCAGGCTGCCCAGACGCGCTCCTTCAGCCCGTTCAGCTCCGCGGTGTAGCGCTCGCCCAGGGCCCGCAGGAAGCCGCCGTCCACCCGGAAGCCCTCGCGCTCCATGTCAAAGAGCACCAGCGACAGCGGCAGCTCCACCTCCCGCATCAGCGGCAGCATGCCCTCGGCCTCCACCTTCTGCCGCTGCCATGCGGCCAGGGCCAGGAGACCGCGGGCGTCGGCGGGCAGGTCCCCGCACAGGGCCGCGAGGGCATAGCTCTTCTCCTGGGGATCCAGCAGGTACGCGCCCAGCATGGTGTCCCAGGCAAAGCCCTCCGGCCGGGGCAGGCCCGCCTTGGCAAACAGATGGCACAGCCGCTTCCCGTCGTGCACGGTGAGCGGCCGCCCGGCATGCTCCGCGATGCACTGCAGGGCCTCGTCCGGGTTCACGCCTGGGTCCAGCAGATCGCCGGCGGTGCGCACGCTCAGCCAGTGGCTGCCGGCGGCCAGGGTGCATTCCGTATCGCTGACGCACAGGGCCAGCTCGCCCTCCCGGTGATGCTCCAGCCAGCTCCGCAGCCCTGCGAGATCCGCGGCGGTTTCGCCCTGCGTATCAGCGGGAAGCACGGGTCTGTCCTGCGCGGCGGGGACGGCGGCCGGCTGCGCGCCGGTGATGCGCCGCACCAGCTGGCGCAGCTGCAGCTTCTCCAGGGCGGGGATGGCGGCGCGCAGGTCGGGCAGGGCGCAGTCCTGCAGATGCCACTCCACCGGCGCGTCGCGGCGGATGGTGGCCAGCTCGCGGCACTGCCGGGCAATGTCCGCGCCGCCGGCCAGCTTTTCGCCCAGCTTGCCCTTCACCTCGCCCGCGTGAGCGAGAATCTCCTCCAGAGAGCCGTACTGCTGCAGCAGCTTCACGGCGGTCTTGTCGCCCACGCCGGCGATGCCGGGGATGTTGTCGCTGCTGTCGCCGGCCAGGCCCTTCCAGTCGGTCACCTGCTCCGGCGTGAAGCCGTACTCCTCGTAGACCCGGGCCGGTGTGAAGCGGATCGTCTCGCTGATGCCCTTGCGGGTGAACAGCAGCGTGGTCTGCGCGCTGACCAGCTGCAGGGCGTCGCGGTCGCCGGTCAGCAGCAGGGGAGAGACGCCGCTCTCCGCGCCAAGGCGGGACAGGGTGCCCAGCAGATCGTCCGCCTCCCAGCCCTGCAGGCCATAGCGGCGGATGCCGATGTCGTCCAGCAGCTGCCGCAGGGTGCCGAACTGCTGCACCAGCTCCGGCGCGGTCGGCGCGCGGCCTGCCTTGTAGGCCGGATAGGCTGTGTGGCGGAAGGTGGGGCCGTGCTCGTCGAAGCAGACCGCCAGATAGGCCGGATGCTCCTCCTCGATCACCTTGAGCAGCATGGAGAAAAAGCCGTGGATGGCGTTGGTGTACACGCCGCCCGCGTCCATCAGCGGCAGGGCGTGGAAGGCCCGGTGCAATAGGCTGTTGCCGTCCACGATCAGGAATACGTCTTTCATGATGCCTCGCTCCGTTCCAATTCTCCCGGCGGGCGCGCAGGGATGTATCTGCATTCATTCGACTTCCGGCGGGAAAATCCTGCCTGCCTTGCGGCGGGGCGGCGGATGTGCTACACTGGACGGGGAGGCGAGGCAGATGAACCGACTGCAGCTGTATACCGGCGGCGGCAAGGGCAAGACCTCCGCGGCGATGGGCGCGGCGCTGCGGGCCCTGGGCCACGGCTGGCCGGTGCTGATCGCGCAGTGGATGAAGGACGGCACCAGCGGGGAAGTGCGCCCGCTGCGGCAGCTGGGCGCGGAGGTACTGCATGCGCCGAAGTGCGGCTTCACCTTCCGGATGGACGAGGAGACCCTCCGCCGCACCGCCCGGGAGCAGGAGGCCTTCGCGCAGGAGGTTGGCGCCCGCATGCTCCGCACCCATCCGCGGCTGATCGTGCTGGATGAGCTGGCGACGGCCCTCGGCACCGGCCTCGTGGCGGATGAGACCGCGCAGATGCTGATCCGCGCGGCCCTGCGGGAGGGGGAAACCCTGGTCACCGGCGGCACGGCGCCCGGGTGGCTGGCAGAGCTGGCGGATTATCACACGGAGCTGCGCCCCCTGCGGCACCCCTTCGCGCGCGAGGGGCTGGAAGGCCGCGAGGGCATCGAGTGGTGAGATTGACAGCAGCGTCATCCTGTGCTATGCTCTTCTTGAGCGGTGAATCATCATCCCGAAAAACAATAAGGAGGAAGTCAGTCATGAGCAAATGGGAGTGCCCCTGCGGCTACGTGTACGATCCTGAGCTGGGCGATCCGGACAGCGGCATCGCGCCCGGCACGGCCTGGGAGGATGTCCCCGAGGACTGGGTCTGCCCGGTCTGCGGCCTGGGCAAGGACGCCTTCACCGAGGTGGAGGCATAAGGCGAAGCCGTCCCGCTTCCGCTGCGCGCGGGGGCGGGGCGCTTTTTTGCGTGCCGCTGCGGCGCGGGGAGGCGCGGAAGGAAAAAACGGGCGAAAAGGCAGGATTTGGCAGGGGCGGCGTCAAAATATTATAAGATACCCCAAGGCTTTGACGGCCGCGGGAAGGGCTTGGAGGTGCTTTGGAATGAAGCGTTTGCTGTGGCTGCTGGCGCTGCTTGCGTGCTGCGCGCTGGGCTGTGCGGGGGCGGAGGTTTCCACCCGCCTGCGCGTGGTCAACACGTACAACTCGGCGAAGATGCTGGTCCGGCAGGACTTCGTGGATGCGCAGGGCAATCTGACCGAGGCGGAGGACAAGGGCTATGCCACGGTGAAGTACACCTATGAGGGCAAGAGCCTGATGCGCACCGCCTACTATGACGCGGAGGGCCGGCTGACCAACACTGTCGGCGGCTGGGCGCAGATCGTGCTGAAGCGCAACGGGCAGAACAAGGTGACCCGCCAGACCTATCAGGATGAAAACGGCGCCATCGTGCCGGGGCCGGAGGGCTGGGCGCAGATGGAGAGCGAATACTATGGCAAGCTGCCCAAGTCCACCCGCTACCTGGACGCGGAGGGGCGGCTTTTCCGCTCGGACACGCAGTATGCCAGCTATGAGATCGAGTACCGGATCAACGGCAGCCGCTACACACGGATGAGCGAGAGCTACCTGGACGCGGATGGGCGGAAAATGAACGGCCCGGACGGCTGGGCCACGGTGGTGTATGACCGCCTGGCCAACGACGTGGTCTGGTGCACGACCTATTATGGCGCGGACGGCGAGCTGGCGGAGAGCCTTTCCAACGGCTACGCGAAAATGAAGCAGGAGTACGACCGCCTGAACCGGGTGGTTCGCGTGTCCTATTTTGGCCGGGACGGCCAGCTGACCGCCGGCCCCAAGGGCTACGCCAGCTGCACCAGCAGCTACACCGGCTCCGGCCAGTACGACGTGAAGGAGATGTACTACGCCGCGGACGGCAGCCCCTACATGATGCCGGGCGGCTACTGCGGCTACGCGTACAAGATGGACGGGAACCGTGTCGTCGGGGCCTACTATTACGATGCCTACGGCAACCGCACCATGACCCGGAAGGGCTACTCCGGCCTCAAGCGCGCCTACAGCTTCAAGGGCGTGCTGAGCCTGGAGGAGTATTACGATGCCGATGACCGGCTGGTCGTCGTGCCGTCGCTAGGCTATGCGCGCGTGGTGTACACGGTCAGCTACAAGTATGTGACGAGCGTCACCTATCAGGACGCGTCGAAGAAGCCGGTGATCGCGCCGGTCGGCTACGCGAAGGCGGTCTATCAGCTGGACGACAAGTATCACGTCGTGAAGACGAGCTATTACGACGAAAAGGAAAAGCTGATGCTGAACGCCGACGGCTACGCGGTGGCGACCTATAAGGTGGACGCCGACGGCAACATCCTCACGGAAACCTACCGGGACACGAAGAACAACGAGGTGGCCGGCAGCCTGGGCGTCAGCTCCCTGCGGAACGAGTGGGAGGACGGCCGCTGCACCGCCACGACCTACTGGCTCTACGGCGAGGCGGCGGCGTGCAAGGACGGCTATCACGAGATCCGCTACACCTACAACAGCCGCGGCAAGGTGCTGACCGTCATGACCTTCGACGAGCGGGGCAATCCCGTGAACTGCGGCGCGGGCTATGCCAGCGAATACCGGGATTACGACGAGGACGGCACGCTGATGGCGACCCGCCGCTACACCGCCGACGGCGCGCTGGCCCAGGCCGAGGGCAAGAATTACGCTTACACGCAGAAGACCTGGACGGAGGACGGCTCCGGCTACGAGATCGCCTACATCGGCACCGACGGGAACATGACCGAGTCCGACGGCCACTGGATTCACCGCTATGTGACGGATGAAAATGGCCGCGTGCTCCGGGAGCTCTATCTGGCGGCGGACGGCGAGACGCTGATGGACGCGGCGGCAGGCTATGCCCGGGTGGAGCGCCGCTGGGATGAGGACGGCAACTGCACCTCGCTGGCCTATTACCTGGCCGACGGCTCCTCCCTGCAGAACAGCCAGGGCTACGCCGTTCTGGAGCGCAGCTTCGACGAGGACGGCAAGGTGATCCAGAAGCGCTGTCTGGATGCGCAGGGCGAGCTGACCCTCTGCGCCGCGGGCTATGCCATCGTCGACAAGGCCTGGGACAGCAGCGGCGTCATCGCGGAGCAGTATTACGACACGGAGGGCAGGCCGATCCGGCTGGCGGCGGGCTATGCCGCGCTGCGCCGCAGCTATACGCCCATGGGCAGCCTGACGGAGGAGGCCTACTTTGACGAATGGGGACAGCCGATCGCCTGCGCCAACGGCTATGCGCGCGTGAGTCAC
>OCTW011601581.1_pt1 | contig 10526 bp, 9 predicted proteins | sample 1539671 | NCBI WGS metagenome assembly OCTW01 (sample SAMN02144230, study PRJEB22623) | gut metagenome | biome: sheep rumen | host: Ovis aries | place: New Zealand
GAACCTCTGACGACCGCCAGTGGCGGATATTTCGTCAGAGGTGAATTCAACTGAAACGAGCGATCTGCCCTGTGGGCAGTCGCGACGATTGAGGTTGCGGAAATTCCGAGGGCAAAGCCCTTGGAAAAAAGTCGGCGCCATTCTGGGCGTGAAAGGATCCTGCCTATGCATCAGATCTCCGTTGCCCCCGGTATCACCCGCGTCCTGCTGAATCCGGAAAGCACCGAAACGTTCACCCCCGTCGTTTTCCGGGACGAAGGAAGCGATTACCTGCAACTGGCCGCGTGCACTTTCAGCCCGCGGCCTGTCTGGCGTCTCACCGGCCAGGGGGAAAGCGGTGAAGTAAAACAGACCGCAAACGGCGAGGTCGTCTCCTTTGACTCCGGGGAACGCGTACAGGCCGGGACCGCTTATTCCGCCGTGCTGCGTTTCACTTATCCGGGTGCCCCGGTCCTGACCGGCCTCGGTGCCCATGAGGACGGCATTTTCGACTATGCCGGCCGGTCTGAACTGCTCTATGAACATAACATGAAGATCCCGATCCCCTTCCTGCTGAGCAGCGACGGCTGGGGCATCCTGATCGAGGCTGGATGCGCCATGCGGTACCGGGGAGAGCGGAACGCGTTCACCTTTGAGCTGGACGCAGTCAACCGGCTTTCCTTTCTGGTCTTCAGGGGACAGGACTGCGCGGATGTGCTGAAAAAGCTGGCCGGAGTCGTCGGAAAACCGGCCATGCTGCCGAAGTGGGCCTTCGGTTATATGCAGAGCAGGGAGCGGTACCGGTCCGCGGACGAGGTGCTCTCCGTGGCCCGGGAATTCCGGCGCCGGGGGCTGGGGCTGGACTGCATCGTCCAGGACTGGATGACCTGGAGCGACGGCTGCTGGGGCGACAAGACACCCGATCCGTCCCGTTTCCCGGACATCCGCGCCCTGACGGACGCCCTGCATGCCATAAACGTGCATTTTATGGTCTCCGTCTGGCCGAACGCCGGCAGCGGCCGGGACTGCGACGAATTCGCGCAGGCCGGGCTGTTCTTGCCCTCCAGCCGGATCTATGACGCGTTTTCCCCCGAAGCCCGGAACCTGTACTGGCAGCAGTGCATGCGTTACTGGATGAGCGGCGGCACAGATGCCCTCTGGTGTGACAGCTGCGAACCGATCACGGATCCGGACTGGTGCGGTAATGAGAAGCGTGATCCGGAGGACAGATACCGTCTCATTACGGATGCTTCAGCTCTTCGGATGGATCCTGTCAGCATGAACTTCTATGCCTCCTGCCATCTGAGGGGTCTTCGGGAACACTGGCTCCGGGATCTTCCCGGCAAACGCCCCGTGCTGCTCTCCCGCAGCGGCAGTCTGGACTCCGGCAGCCTGGGAGCCATTCTTTGGTCCGGTGATATCGCTGCCCGCTGGGACGTGCTGGAAAAACAGGTCACGGAGGCCGTCCGGGTCTCCTGCAGCGGCATCCCCTGGTGGACGCTGGACATCGGCGCCTTCTTTGTGGACCGCAAGGATCCCTGGTTCTGGCGGGGAGACTACCCTGCCGGCGTTCAGGATCCGGCGTACCGGGAGCTGTATATCCGCTGGTTCCAGTTCGGAGCCATGCTGCCCGTTTTCCGTTCCCACGGCACAGATACGCCCCGGGAACCCTGGGCCTTCGGGGATGAGGGCAGCCCGGAATATGCCTGCCTGCGGAACATCATCCGCCTGCGTTACCGCCTGCTTCCCTGGCTGTATTCGGAGGCTGCCCGCAGCTGCGAAACAGGCCTGCCCCTGATCCGGGCCATGTTCACCGCCTTCAGCGGAAACGACCTGGTTCGTGATCTGTCGGACCAGTACATGCTGGGCGATGCCCTGCTGGTAAAACCGGTCACCCGTTCCCTGAAGAACGGCGGAGGAACTACAGAAGCCATCCTGCCTGAAGGGGGCTGGTACGACCTCTTCACAGAAGCCTATCAACCCGGCGGCAGCAGCGTGACCGTCGAAACACCCCTGGACCGCTTTCCCGTTTTCATCCGTGCGGGCAGTATCCTGCCGGTTTCCGGGGACGCATGCTGCGCGGCGGACCTGAAAGCCCCCGCGGACGAGCTGCTGGTCTTCAGCGGTGCTGACGGTGCTTTTACCCTTTACGACGACGAGGGAGACGGCATGGATTATCTCCGCGGGGCATACCTGAAGATCCCCTTCCGCTGGGAAGAAGGCACCGGTACCCTCCTGGCCGGAAAAGCAGAGGGAACTCTTCCAGCCTGTGCCCGGCTGCAGATTCGCCTGATCCGTCCGGACGGTCTCAGCGAAACCCGCACACTGGAATATGACGGTGAGCCTGTCAACCTGAAGTTTCAGTAACGTTTCATCTGTTTTTTCTCTTTGTTTTCCGCTGTTTCCGCTTCGGTTTCCCTTTCGGTAACAGAAATGTGTTTGTTTTTTCGTTCAATCTTTGATAGGATAGGAGCAGAAAGACGGAGGTGATCCGATGGCCGCAACACTGAAGGATCTGGCCCGGGAAACGGGACTGGGGCTGGCAACGCTCTCCAAATACTTCAACGGCGGAACGGTCCGTGAAAAAAACCGGCTGCTGATCGAAGCGGCAGTCAAAAAGCTGCGTTACGTGCCCAACAATGTGGCCCGCAGTCTGAAAACCCAGCAGACGCGTGTCATCGGCGTGATCATTCCCGAGCTCAGCAACGCCTTCATCACATCCATCATCTCCTCTATGGAGGACATCCTGCGCAAGCATGATTACGCAGTCATCGTCTGTGACTGCCGGAGCAACGCAAAACGGGAAAAGGAAGCCGTTGAATTCCTGATGCACCGCCGGGTGGACGGCCTGATCAACATGGCCACCGATACCACCGGCGCCCATCTGAAAATGCCTCTTGCCGCCGGGATCCCCGTGCTGCTCATCGACCGGCTGATCGAGAGCCTTCGCGGAAAAGCCAGCGCCGTGATCATCGACAACGTCCATGCCGCGGGCCAGGCCGTCCGGAAGCTGACGGATTTCGGCCACCGCCGGATCGGTCTGGTACTTGGCAGTCCGGAGCTGTATACCACCAACCAGCGTCTCACCGGTTATCTGAACGCCCTGGAAGAAGCCGGCATCACGCCCTCCGAAGAATATATCCGTTACGGCGATTACACGATGGACGGCGGATACCAGGCAGCTCAGGAGCTGATCCGGCTGGACAACCGTCCCACCGCCCTGTTCGTGACCAACTTCGAAATGACCCTGGGCACGATGCTCGCCCTGCAGCATAACAATATCCGTGTTCCGGAGGATCTTTCGGTCATCGGCTTTGACAAGCTGGAGCTCTTCGGCGAAATCTTCCCGAACCTGACCCTGATCCGCCAGCCCCAGATGAGCATCGGCCGGGAAGCCGCCGGCCTGATGCTGGATATGCTCTCGGAAAAAGACTCCTTCGCTCCCCGGATCGTCACCCTGACCACAGAACTGACCGAGGGTTCCTCTGTCAGCCGCCTGGAATAAAAAGCAAAACCGCGCCTTCCGGCGCGGCTTTCCGCTAAAAAAGGATTATGAAGAGTAGTGGCTCTGTATGTCAGTTTTCCCTGACGACACCCTTTTTCAGGATGACGTTCGCGTACAGCGCCGTTTCGCCGGTGGCGATACAGGCATAGCACTTTTCTCCCCGGGGATAGAATTCCGACTTCTGTACGGCGGTCTCCCGCAGGCCGTCTTTTTCGTATTTCTTTCCGATCTCCCGGTACACGTCCCAGATCTCCGGTTTGTAGGGGTCATCCGGCAGCACGGCCATCAGGATGGTCGGGTTCTCCACATAGGGATCCAGCGGAAAGAACTTCAGGATGGCGTCCATGATCTCGGGAATGCCGTGGCCGTCCAGCCGCACGCAGCGTTCCGGGCAGCCGAACTTCGGATAGTTTCCGTCGCAGATCAGCAGTTCGTCCCCGTGGCCCATTTCCATCAGGATCTTCAGCAGCTCCGGGGTCAGGATGGATGGAATTCCTTTCAGCATGGTACTGTTCGCCTCCTTATTTCACGATCACGCCGTCTTCGTCCCACAGGTCATGCCAGGAAACGGCACCCGGCCAGAGGAACACCTGGCCTTTGATCAGGCGGCAGTTCCTGTCCACGCCCTTCAGCACCGCCATCTCTTCCTCTGTCAGCGGATCCTTCACCGTGCATTCCAGGTTGGCCTCATAGTTATGGATGGAGAATGGGATCGGGATCTGGCCCCGCTGCACCGCCCACTTCAGGCAGACGATCGCAGGATGTACCCCGTGGGCCTTCGCGATCTCCACCACCTCCGGCACCTGTGTGTCGGCGATATCCTCGGGCGTCGTATCCCGCTCCGGCCGGTTCGGGCTGCCGATGGGGCAGTAGCCGATGGGCTGGATCCCGTGATTCACCGCGTAGTCATACAGTTCCGGCTGCTGGAAGCAGGGATGCAGTTCCATCTCGAGCACCGCAGGCCGGATCCGGCACAGGGGCAGCACCGCCTCCAGTTTCGGAACCGTCATATTGCTCATGCCGATATACCTGACCAGGCCCATATCCACCAGACGTTCCATCTGCCGCCAGGCGCCCATGAACCCTTCCACGGAAAAGGGTTTGCTGTCCGGATTCCGGCTGTCGCCGTCACAGCCCGGCGCGTGATAGTTCGGGAAAGGCCAGTGGACAAGATAGAGATCCAGGTAATCCAGCCGCAGATCCTTCAGGGTCTGCGCGCAGGACAGCAGGACGTCCCCCTGCCCGTGCATATCGTTCCAGACTTTGGAAGTGATAAACAATTCCTCCCGTTTCACCGCGCCTTCCTTCACCGCATCTTCAAACACCCTGCCGATCAGGTCCTCGTTGCCGTATACGGAAGCGCAGTCAAACAGACGGTACCCGCAGCGGATCGCGCCCGCCACCGCGCCGGCCACCTGTTCCGGGGAAAAGTGATCGCTGCCGAAGGTTCCCAGACCGAGGCAGGGGATCTCCTGTCCGTCGGACAGTTTCCTTTTCGGAACCAGTTCGGGATCAATAAACGCCATCTTGCTTTCCTCCTTATATGATTTCCTTATGCTTCCTCATTGATCAGCATGATCTTTCCGTGAACGTCCCGCGGGTTTTTGTACAGGGCGAAGGCCTGCGCCGCTTCGCTCAGCGGGAAAGTCCGGAAGATCATGGACGGATCGAATTTCAGCCGTCCGTCCGCGAAGCAGTCCGCCGTCAGCTTCCATTCCTTTCCCGGGAACGGCGCGGAATAGCTCATCCAGCTGCCCGTCAGGTAAAACTCTTTCCGGTTCATGTTTTCCCACTGGGCGGGGGTAAAGGTCAGGTCCGTGTGGGGCGTGCCGATGAAACAAAGCTTTGCCTTGTTGCCGGCCAGCTCAAAGGCCATCCGCATAGTCACCGGGTTGCCGGCCGTCTCCAGCACGTTCTCAAAGCCCCGGCCGCCTGTCAGCGCCTTTGCCTCCTCCATAAAGCCTTCCTTCAGGGTGTTGACGGTCTGATGGGCGCCCATCCGCTTTGCCAGCTCCAGCCGTCCGTCGTCAATGTCAAAGGCGACGATCTGCTTCGCGCCGAGGATCTTCGCCCACTGCAGGGTAAAGATGCCGATGGTGCCGCAGCCCAGGATTGCCACCGTCTCCCCGCCCCGGTACCGGGCCTGCAGCAGTCCGTGGACCGCCACCGTGGACGGCTCAAACATTGCCGCCTGCTCATAGGGGATCGAGGGATCATATCTGATTGCGTTGGCGGCGGGGATCACCACGTATTCCGCGAAACTTCCCTGTTCCCTGCTGCCGATGAAACTGTAATGCCTGCACAGGGAGAAATTGCCCAGCTGGCAGTCCGCGCATTTCATGCAGGGCACCAGCGGCGCGCCGCTGACCGTGTCGCCCGCGGAAATCCCTTCAACACCTTCCCCGACCTCCACGACATCGCCGCTGAACTCATGCCCCAGCACGATCGGGTAAAAATGGGCGCCGTGGTGCAGCACCCTCGGTACGTCGCTGCCGCAGATGCCCGTAGCCCGTACCCGGACCTTCACCGTGCCTGGACGGCATTCGGGCGTTTCCCAGTCCGCGTAGCGGATATCCTCGTTGCCATACAAGACTGCCGCTTTCATGGTTTTCTTTCGCTTCCTTTCACCGGTCCGTCCGGCTTTATCCCTTCATCAGGTCCTTCAGCTGTTCATACAGTTTCCGGTAGATGCCGTATCCCCGTTCATAAATGTCCCTTGTCCCGGGATCCGGAGCGTATGTTTTCTTCACCCGTACAGTCTGCCGGGCCGCTTCCTCAAAGCTGCTCCATACGCCGGTCCCGACCCCGGCCAGCATGGCCGCGCCCAGGGTGGTTGCCGTATCGCTGCCCGGCACCTCGATCCCGCAGCCGGTCACGTCCGCCTTGATCTGCGTCCAGATCCGGCTGTTGGCGCTTCCGCCCATGGCCCGCAGCGTTTCCGCCCGGGCACCGGCAGCCTCCGCCGTCTCCAGGTTATGCCGCAGCGCATAGGCCACGCCCTCCATACAGGCCCGGATCATCTGTCCCCGGGTGGTACCGAAGTTCAGGCCGAAGAACACGCCGCAGGCATCCGGATCCCAGATCGGGCTCCGCTCCCCTGCCATATAGGGCAGGAATGTGACTCCGCCGCTTCCGGCGGGCTCCCGCTCCGCCAGCGCGCTCATTTCCCCGAAACTGAGTTCCGGGCACATCGTCTCCCGCAGCCACTTCAGCGCTCCGCCGCCGCCGGTGGTCCCGCCCTGCAGCAGCCACCTGCCCGGCACCACGTGGAATCCCAGGATCAGCCGGGGATCCGCCGCATAGCGGTCAATGCAGATGCTCATGCCGCCGGCCTGTCCTCCCTGCTCCTGGGTCTGGCCCGGGTTCACCACCCCGGCTCCCAGCGTGCCGCAGGCCGCGTCCAGTCCGCCTGCCGCCACGGGAATGCCTTCCGTCAGTCCGGTCTGCTCCGCCGCTTCTCTGGTCAGCCTGCCCGCCACCCGGTGGCTTGGCATGATCTCCGGCAGGAAACGCCGCTGAATGCCAAGGGCCTGGCACATGCTGTCATCCCAGCAGCCCTTCCGCATATCAAAGCACGCCAGCCCGTAGCCCTGGGACAGATCCTGCGTGATCTCACCGGTCATCCTGTATACGATGTAACTGTTGGATTGCAGGATCTTCTCCGTCTTTTCAAACACTTCCGGCCGGTTTTCCCGGTACCACAGGATCTTTGGCCAGGTGTAGCCCGGCTGGGCGGGATTGCCGCACAGCTCAAAGAGCTTCTCCGCTCCGGTATGCTCCGCCGTTTCCCGGCAGACTTCCGCGCTCCGGGTATCCGTCCAGATCGGCGTCGGACACAGCACCTCTCCCGCCGCATCCAGTGCGATAGCGGACCAGCTCTGCCCGTCCACACCGATGCCGGCGATTTCCGCAGGGCTGATCCCGCTCTCCCCGATCATCTGCCGGATCGCCCGGCACACGCCGTCCCACCATTCCCGGGGATCCTGCTCCGCCCAGCCCCTTCGGGGATAGCTGACCGGATACTCGCTGCCGCCGGATGCGGCGACCGTCCCGTCCGGCCGGAACAGGGCTGTTTTGCAGGAGGACGTGCCGATATCGATTCCCATCAGGTAAACCGCCATGGTCTTCTCCCTCCGGCTGTCATGCCTTTCCGCTGCTGCCCAGCAGGCGGATCAGTTCCTGCACCCTGGCCTGTACGGCCTTCCGCCCCTCCGCCAGGTACTTTTTCGGGTCATAGGCATCCGGCAGCTCGGCCAGCGCTTGCCGTACCGCCGCAGTGAACACCTGCCGCAGTTCCGTGGCATAATTGACCTTGCAGATACCCCGGGCGATGCAGCCCCTCACCTGGTCCTCCGGCACGCCGGAAGTTCCGTGCAGCACCAGCGGGACATCCACCCGGGCCCGCACTTCCGCCAGCCTGTCCAGGTCCAGCTTCGGCTCCCCCTTGTAGATCCCGTGGGCCGTACCGATGGCCACAGCGAAACTGGCGATGCCGGTCCGGCTGACAAAATCCACCGCCTGGTCCGGATCGGTATACTGGGGCCTGGCTTCCATGCCGTCTTCCTTGCCGCCCACCGTGCCCAGTTCCGCCTCCACCGGCAGGCTGCCGGCCATCGCCACCACCCGGCGGGTCAGCGCGATATTTTCTTCATACGGCAGTTTTGAGCCGTCGATCATCAGTGAAGTATAGCCTTCCCGGGCGCACTTTTCCGCCAGTTCATAACTGTTGCCGTGGTCCAGGTGCAGCGCCGCCGGCACCTTTGCGTCCCTTGCCAGGCGGCCGACCAGCCCGGAAAAGCATTCCGGCCCCGCATATTTCAGCGTTCCGGGTGTTGTCTGGATCATCACCGGAGCATTCTCCGCCTCCGCGGCGGCAATGATGGCCTGTGCCATTTCCAGGTTCTCCGCGTTGAACGCGCCGACGGCATACCCGCCTGCCTGTGCTTTGCAAAGCATCTCCCGGCTTGATACGAACGGCATACGCTTTCTTCCTCCCTTTGCTTCTTTCCTCTGGGATTGGTTCTTAAAAACTCGAAACGTTTCGCTCTTATGTATTATATCTTTCTGCCCCCGGTTCTGTCAATGAAAAAGGATGATTGTCTTGCCTTTTTTTCATCGTTCTGATACCATTGTATGCAGAAATGATTTCCGGAGCTTCCGGAAATACGAAACGATTCGGATGGAGGCGTCCCCATGATCCTGACTGTTACGCTCAATCCTTCCATAGACAAGCTGTATCTGATGGATTCCATCCGGCCGGAGACCGTGATGCGCGTCAGGGAGGTACACAATACAGCCGGCGGAAAAGGGCTGAATGTCAGCCGCACCGCCGCCGGCCTGGGCGAGCCGGTTACCGCCATAGGCTTTACCGGCGGCTTCAACGGACAGTATCTGGAATCCCTTCTTGCCCGGCAGCATATCCGCTGCGCCTTCACCCGCGTTGCCGGGGAAACCCGCAGCTGCATTAACTGCTGGGATCTTTCGGACAACCGTTCCACCGAATACCTTGAGCCCGGGGAACCGGTCACCGGCGATGATCTCCGCCGGTTTGAAGACGATTTCGTCCGGGAACTGCCCGGTGCGGATGCCGTCACCATCAGCGGCAGCATGCCGGCCGGGGTACCGGATGATTTCTACTGCCGCCTGATCCGCCGCTGCCGGGATGCGGGCATCCCCGTACTGGCAGACACCAGCGGAAGCCGTCTCGTTGCCGCAGTGAAGGAGAAACCGGATCTGATCAAGCCCAATGAGGACGAGATCGTTCAGCTGACCGGCCGCCGTTTCTCTGACCGGAAGGAAGCCGCAGTCGCCCTGAAAAAGCTGCATGAGGGCGGGATCCCTTTCGCGGTGCTGTCCATGGGCGCCGATGGAGCGCTGCTGGCCTGTGATGAAGGGATCATCCACGGAAAGCCGCCGAAGATCGTTCCCCGGAACACCGTCGGCTGCGGCGACAGCATGCTCGCCGGTTTCGCGGTCGGTTTTGCCCGGCACCTGCCCGTCCAGGAAACCTTCCGGATGGCGCTGGCCGTTTCCGCCGCCAGCGCGCTCAGCCTCCTGACCGGAGATTTCGATCCGAAGGAATACGAACGGCTGTACCCCGAGGTGTCTCTGGAACTTTTTGACTGCTGACGGCCGTGACCGGTTCTGACTCACCGGAATCCGTCGTCACCGGACCTCCTGTTTCAGCACGGCGCCTGCTCCTTTCAGGCGCCGTCATTTTTCCCCCTTATCCCTTACCTGCTCCGGAGCAGAAACCGCCGCTGCGGCTGCTTTCCAGGATGGGATCATCGTATTCGGTATAGGTCACGAAGTCCTTTGTCGTCGCCAGGTAAATGGAGTGGTTGTAGGAATCGCCGCCTTCTTTCAGGTAATAGATATACCAGGTGCCGTCCTCATAATAGGGCATGGTGTCGCCCACATAGGGCTGGCTGATCCCGTCGATGGCAGGCCTGAAAAAGGTTCTGTACTCATAGGCTTCCTCCTGGCTCCCCGGCGTCCGCAGTGCCGAAAAATCCTTGTCGTTTTCAACAACAGCAAACGGTTCCCAGTTTTCCGGGACAGCGGTGTCAGCCGCTGCAAGAGCTTCGGTGACAGCGGCCGCCGGGGCCTCGGTAACAGTGCTCTGCGCGTTCTGGTTCTGTGTGTTCTGGCATCCGGCCAGCATGGTGCAGGCCAGGAGAAGCGCCAGTCTTTTCTTGTTCATCATAAACCTCCTGACAGAAGGACAGGGAGGATGAACTGATCCATCCTCCCTGCGGTTCATTTACTGTTTACTGAACGGTCATCTGATAGATCGTCATATTCTGGAATTCGATCGTGACTTCGCCCATCTTGGACAGGGCTTCCGAACCGAAATGGAACAGCAGTTCAAAGTCCATGTCCACCACGAACGTATCCGTCGTGGAGAAGCGGAAGGTCTGGAATTCCGTTGTCAGATCCATGCTCTCAGAGAAGCGGGGATCCCAGCCGCCCATCGGATTCAGGAACACACCGCAGGATACCGGCTGTGTAGCTCTCGCGGTGATCTCCACCGCGTAGTAGC
>OCTW011545194.1_pt1 | contig 10524 bp, 9 predicted proteins | sample 1539671 | NCBI WGS metagenome assembly OCTW01 (sample SAMN02144230, study PRJEB22623) | gut metagenome | biome: sheep rumen | host: Ovis aries | place: New Zealand
AATAATAAGTGGGTTGGAGAATGTCACCAGAAATGCCGTCCAAGTATTATACCAGAGCGACCCACGCTGTGAACCGGACTTATGCATGTTGCAGGTGGGGTCGCTGCGCCAGGTGTAGATGCCAAAGGCCAGCAGCAGCACACTTCCCACTATCTGAAGGTAGAAGCGATTCTGTGCATCGTTGACAAAATCCATGACGAACGACATGCCAAAACCTGTTATGCCAGCATAGATGATATCACTGACTGCGGCGCCTATTCCTGTCACGAAACCATACCATCGCCCCTTGTTCAGCGTACGCTGTACACACAGCACGCCGACAGGTCCCATTGGGGCTGATGCTATCATTCCGATGAGCATTCCCTTAAATATCAGATCAACTATATTATATATAGGAAACGACATAACGAGTGCAAAGGTACAAAAAATATATGAAAAGTATTCTATTTTCTCACTAAAACTTTTGCATTATCATTTTTTTTCATTAACTTTGCGCCTTAGAACGTGAAAGAAATAACTATCAAAACCAAAATATTTTAAAATTATGGAAGGACAACCGACAATTAAGCCATACGTAATTGGCTTGGACTTAGGAGGAACAAACTCTGTTTTTGGTATCGTTGATGCACGTGGTGAAATTAAAGCCACTACAGCCATTAAGACTGGTGGCTTCGACACAGTAGAAGACTACGTAAGGGCTTCTGTTGATGCACTGCAGGTGATTATCGACCAGGTGGGAGGCATTGAGAAAATCAAGGCTATGGGTATTGGTGCTCCTAATGGTAATTACTATAATGGCACCATTGAATTTGCCCCTAACCTCTCATGGGCAAGAAACGGCATTGTACCCTTGGCCAAACTGTTCGGCGACGCACTGGGCATTCCTGTGGCACTGACAAACGACGCCAACGCTGCTGCCATAGGTGAAATGGTATATGGCGTAGCACGCGGCATGAAGAACTTCATTGTCATCACCCTCGGAACGGGCGTAGGCTCTGGCATAGTGGTTAACGGACAGTTGCTTTATGGCCACGACGGTTTCGCAGGAGAACTGGGACACGTTACTATGGTACGTGGTGCAGAAGGACGCACCTGTGGCTGTGGACGCACAGGCTGTCTGGAGGCGTACTGTTCAGCAACGGGTGTGGCTCGTACTGCCCGTGAACTGCTGTCAAAGACAGACCGTCCGTCACTGCTTCGCGAACTGGATCCTGAGAAGATTACGTCACTCGACGTTTCGATTGCTGCTGGTAAAGGCGACGAACTGGCAAAGGAGATTTATGAGTTCACAGGCAAGATGCTTGGTGAGGCTTGTGCTGACTTTGCTGCTTTCAGCTCACCTGAGGCATTTATTTTCTTCGGCGGCATGGTGAAGGCAGGCGACCTGATTATGGAGCCTATCAAGCGAGCTTACAATGAGCACGTAATGACCATCTTCAAGAACAAGGCCCAATTCCTTGTTAGCGGACTCGACGGAGCCAGTGCTGCCGTACTGGGAGCTTCGGCCATCGGATGGGAAATCCAATAACGGTTGAATACCGTATACAAGGCAATGTTAAATGATAAAGGATGTTAAATAACAGCATCTTTTATCATTTTTCTTTTTGCACATTTCATTGAGCCAATTGAATTGATTATCTTTGCACCATAAAAACTACAAGGTTCGCATAACAGCGATTAAAAGGGAATGTGAGTGAAAATCTCCAACTGTCCCGCAGCTGTGAGTTCCTTTATGCACTTCAGACATAATAATCCACTGTTTTCGCCCAACAAAAGGGTAGAATGGGAAGGAGTCTGCAGTTGGAACGAAGTCAGAAGACCTGCCTTGGAGAAAAAAGATGCCGAAGTTCCTCGGAGTAAGGAAGATTGAGGCCAACAACAGAAAATAGCATTTGCGATTAACATGTTCCCTCATGGTGGGGAATGATGTTTGTGGTTTATCCTCAAGATATAACTACGTGTATTATTATATAAGTGTGGAAAGGCCTGGCCGTGAGGTCAGGCTTTTTTATGACAAAAACAAAGAGGTTGGTGCAGGACGCTACCAACCTCGAAAAACACAAGCGATAAGTTGCATTTTAATTGAAATGTCGTCTTATCGGGCGCAAATATACAACATTAAAGGTTAAAATACAAATTTTATCGGCAAAAAAAACGCATTACTTACAATTTTCTAAAAAAAGTAGAAAAAAATTTGTAGATTAAAAGAATTATAACTACTTTTGCAGCCGAAAACATAAAAACTTAGATATATATGAAGCAAATGATGAATGCATGGTGGTGGCGTAACTCGAGATTCAAATAGTCGCGGGGTACGTAGCCATTTATGTATGCATCATCAGATAAAGAAGGCTCGTCGTTATCGCGGCGAGCCCTTTTTAATATAGGGAAAATGTACAACACATAAAACGATTAAGATATATGAGCAAGAGTTATTTAGTTGATGAAAGAGGATTCTACGGTGAGTTTGGCGGTGCCTACGTACCAGAGATTCTCTATGCCACAGTGAAAAAGCTTCAGGACGAGTATCTGCCCATTCTGGAAAGCCGCGAGTTTCAGGAAGAATACATGTCACTGCTGCGCGATTATGTTGGACGGCCATCGCCTCTCTACCTGGCCAAGCGTATGAGTAAGAAGTACGGCTGTCAACTCTACCTGAAACGCGAAGACTTGAACCACACGGGTGCCCACAAGATTAACAACACCATCGGCCAGATTCTGTTGGCTAAGAAGATGGGCAAGCGACGCATCATTGCCGAGACAGGAGCAGGACAGCACGGGGTGGCTACTGCTACGGTCTGCGCACTGATGGACATGCCCTGCGTGGTCTATCAGGGAGCCCTCGACGTGGAGCGACAGCACGTAAACGTAGAACGCATGAAAATGCTGGGAGCAGAGGTGCGCCCTGTGAAAACAGGCAACTGGACGCTGAAGGATGCCACCAACGAGGCCATCCGTGACTGGTGCTGTCATCCTGCCGACACCTTTTATATTATTGGTTCGACAGTAGGCCCCCACCCCTACCCTGACATGGTGGCACGCCTGCAAAGCATCATCTCCGCAGAAATCAAGGAGCAACTTCAAGAGAAGATTGGCCGTGACTACCCAGACGTGCTCATGGCCTGTGTGGGTGGCGGCAGCAATGCAGCAGGCACCATCTACCACTACATCGATGACGAACGCGTCAAAATCGTGCTGGCCGAGGCTGGCGGACAAGGTGCCGACACAGGCCATACGGCGGCGACAATACATGCTGGCCGCTTAGGCATTCTGCACGGTTCAAAGACGCTGGTAATGCAGACCCCTGACGGACAAATCATAGAGGCTGAAAGCATTTCTGCGGGCCTTGACTACCCTGGCATCGGCCCTATGCACGCTAACTTGGCCACACAACACAGGGCAACGGTTTATTCCATCAACGACGACGAGGCCGTCAGGGCTGCCTACGAGCTCACCCGTATGGAGGGTATCATCCCTGCACTCGAGTCAGCCCACGCCATCGCTGCTTTGCAGAAGATGACTTTCAGACCCGATGACGTGGTAGTGCTGACAGTCAGCGGCCGGGGTGACAAAGACGTAGAAACCTATCTGAACAACAAACAAATGGCAGGAGAATATGGAGACTTTTAATTTTACTACTGTTACGCGTACCATCCTGGCTGACCTTTATACGCCAGTGGGAGTCTATATGAGGCTCAGGGACATCTACCCACAGAGTGCGCTCATGGAGAGTTCTGACTATCATGACAAAGACAACTCTCGTTCGTTCATTGGCATTAACCCTATAGCCAGCGTGGCTGTGGGGCACGGCATTGCCGACATCAACTACCCTGACGGTTCCACTGTTAAACAGCCATTGACTGCCGAGTTCGGAACAGCGGAAGCCATTCATTTGCTCATCGACAGCATTCACGTTCAGGGTGAGCATTCCGACCTGTGCGGACTGTATGGCTACACGTCGTTTAATGCCGTCCGCTATTTTGAAAACATTGAGGTGAAGGACGAGACGCAACAGAAGAACGATGCGCCTGACCTCTTGTACATTTTGTATAAAGATATCATTGTGTTCGACCACTTCAACAACCAGCTGACGATGGTCTGCTTAAAAGATGAGTCTGAGAAGCCTTATGAGTCCAATAAGCCTTATGAGCCGATACTGAAGGCCATGAATCGTGCTAATGTCCAGACATACGATTTTCACCCAGTTGGCGATGTACGCTCAACGCTGACCGACGAGGAGCACAAGACAAACATCCGTCGTGGCATTCAACATTGCCTGCGTGGCGACGTCTTCCAGATTGTACTCAGCCGCCGTTTCGTGCAGCGGTATGAGGGCGACGATTTCCGTCTCTATCGTGCACTACGCAGCATCAACCCCTCACCTTATCTGTTCTACTTCGACTTCGGTGGCTTCCGTATCTTCGGCAGTAGTCCTGAAACGCATTGCAGAATAGAACGGACAAATGCCCTACACGACAACCTTCGCGCCTACATCGACCCTATTGCCGGCACCACGAAACGTACGGGCGATGCAGAAAAAGACCGTCAGGGGGCAGAGTTCCTGCGCAGCGACCCCAAGGAAAATGCAGAACACGTCATGCTCGTCGATCTTGCACGTAACGACCTGAGCCGCAACTGCCACGACGTGAAGGTGGACTATTACAAAGACATTCAGTATTACTCCCACGTCATTCATCTGGTCAGCCGTGTCAGTGGCGCGCTGGACGAAGGGGCCGACCCCATCAAGACCTTTATCGACACGTTCCCTGCTGGAACGCTGAGCGGAGCGCCAAAGGTACGAGCCATGCAACTCATCTCTGAATATGAGCCGCACAATCGTGGTGCCTACGGTGGTTGCATAGGCTACATCGGGTTGGACGGCAGTCTGAACCAAGCCATCACCATCCGCACATTCGTCTCACGCAACGGTGAGCTGTGGTTCCAGGCTGGCGGTGGCATCGTGGCCAAGAGCAACGAGGAATACGAACTACAAGAGGTTAACAACAAGCTTGGCGCACTACGCCGAGCCATAGAAAAAGCAGAAAAACTATGAGGATTATCATCATTGACAACTACGACTCGTTTACCTACAACCTGAGTCACTTAGTAAAAGAGCTTGGTGCCAACGTGAGCGTGGTGCGCAACGACCAATTCAACCTCGATGACCTTGAGGCATACGACAAGATTATCCTGTCCCCGGGCCCTGGCATCCCCTCTGAGGCAGGCCTGCTGCTCGACGTCATTCGGCGTTATGCTGGCAAGAAGCCTATTTTGGGTGTCTGCCTTGGTCATCAGGCCATCGGCGAAGTGTTTGGCGGACAGTTGGAGAATCTTAGCGACGTGTTCCACGGAGTAGCCACGCCCTGTCACATCACCATTGACGACGTGCTCTTCGACGGACTGCCTGCTGACATTACCATCGGCCGCTACCACTCATGGGTGGTGAGCCACAAGGCATTTCCCGCCTGTCTTCAAATAACGGCCGTCAGTCCCGAGGGGCAGGTCATGGCTCTTCGCCACAAAGAGTATGACGTTCGTGGCATTCAGTTCCACCCTGAAAGTGTACTCACACCTGATGGAAAAGAAATGATTAATAACTGGTTAAAATCTTAGTTTATGACACAGACAATGAAAGACATCCTGAACAGGATGCTGAACCACGAGGAACTGACTCGTGAGGAAATGAAGGAGATATTGATTGGCATCACCCAGTCAGAGTACCCTAACGAACAAATAACGGCACTGCTCACCGCCCTGCAGATGCGTGGCGTCACCGTTGACGAACTGCTGGGCTTCCGCGACGGTATTCTGGAGACTGGCGTGCCCGTACCCTTGGAGTGTGACCGTTACATTGACGTAGTTGGCACAGGCGGCGACCGAAAGAACACCTTTAACATCTCTACCACCAGCTGTTTTGTCATTGCCGGAGCTGGTTATAAAGTAGCCAAGCACGGCAACTATGCTGCCACTTCAACCAGCGGAGCATCGAATGTCATCGCCCACCACGGAATCCAGTTCACTGACGATATCGACCGTTTGAACCGTAGTCTCAATGAGTGCGGCATCGTCTATCTGCATGCCCAGCTGTTTGCCCGTGCCATGAAGTTTGTCGGCCCCATCCGCAAGGCGCTGCAGTTTCCCACGGTATTCAACCTTTTAGGCCCGCTGGTCAATCCCTCTCAGCCGCAGTGCCAACTGCTGGGTGTGGCCAACCTCGACCAGATGCGCCTATATAATAATGTATATCAGAAAATAGGCATAGACTACGGCATTGTCAACTCCATCGACGGCTACGACGAGATTTCGCTCACGGGGCCGTTCAAGGTGACCACCAGACAGTATGAGCGTATCTTCCAGCCACATGACCTCGGCTTTGACGTCATCAAACCAGAGGAATTAGTAGCAGGAGCAACAGAGGACGAGGCTGCCAAGATTTTCGACAGCGTGCTGGAGAACCGCTGTCTGCCTGGTCAGAAAGAGGTGGTGCTGGCCAATGCAGCTTTCGGTATCCAAGTGCTTGAACGTGGCGAGAAGAGCATTGAGGAATGCATCGAGATAGCCCGCGAAAGCATTGACAGCGGCAGTGCATTGAGGACTTTCCGCAAATTTGTTGAGCTGAACAGCTGATATATGCAAAAGATTTTGTAATTTTGCCTTCTGAAACTAAAAAGCAAGCATCATGACAGACATCTTAGAAGAAATTGTAGCATGGAAACATCGCGAAGTACAGATAATGAAGGAAATGCAGCCAACCCAGAAACTGCGCCGTATTATTGAGGAACAGACTTACTACAAGCGCCCGCCAATAGCCGAAGCACTCAAGGCTTCAAGTACAGGCATCATAGCCGAATTCAAGCGCAAGTCACCCTCATTAGGCTGGATCAACGAGGATGCCAAACCGTCAGAGGTCCCCTTCAGCTACCAGCAGAACGGAGCCACGGCACTAAGCATTCTGACCGACAACCGCTACTTTGGCGGCGACGACGACTTCATCAAGGAAGCCCGCATGAGTGGCGTACGCATTCCTGTGCTCTACAAGAACTTTGTCATTGACGAGCACCAACTGCTCCAGGCCCGGTTAGCCGGTGCATCCACCGTGCTGCTCATTGCCGCTTGTCTGGACTATCACGACTGCAAGAGCCTGCTGCATACTGCCCATTCCTTAGGCCTTGAGGTGCTGCTTGAGATGCACAGCGAGGACGAGCTGCAGTACGCGGAGCTTGGACCAGACCTCTACGGCATTAACAACCGTAACCTCGACACCTTCCAAACGAATGTCGAGACCTCGTTCCGACTGGCTGACCAGCTGCCTGTAAGCGCTGTCAAGGTGAGCGAAAGCGGCATTAGCGACCCGGTCATCGTTCGTCAGCTACGCGAAGCCGGTTTCCAGGGGTTCCTTATCGGCGAGGCCTTCATGAAGACCACCAACCCCGGTGCCGCACTTGCCAGTTTCATCGAGCAGTTGTAAAGGTCAAAGAACTGAGGTCAAAGGTCGCTTCCCCTAAGCCTTAGGCCTTAGACCAAGAACCAAAATCAAATAAAATCGTAAATGCTCATTAAGGTTTGTGGCATGCGCGAAGCCGACAACATTCGCGCCGTTGATGCCCTCAGTACCGACTTCATGGGTTTCATTTTCTGGCCTCATTCCAGTCGTTACGTAGCAGCACTGCCCGCCTGTCTGCCACAACGTGCAAAACGCGTGGGTGTCTTCGTCGATGCAGACATGGCTGACCTTCTGCAACATGCGGCACAGTACGGTCTCCATGCCGTACAGCTGCATGGGCACGAAAACCCGGCGTACGTAAGACAGCTGAGGGCTTCAGTGGGTCAGCTGACCGTCATTAAAGCCTTCAACATTGCGACGCCCAACGACCTCGAACAGACAGTTCCCTACGAAGGCCTGGCCGATTACTTCCTTTTCGACACAAAGGGGCCCAGCGTCGGCGGCAACGGCAAGCAGTTCGACTGGACTGTGCTCAATGCCTACAACGGCACCACCCCATTCCTGCTCAGTGGCGGCATAGGTCCTGACGATGCTCCCCGCATACGGTCATTCCACCACCCGCTATTGGCAGGCATTGACCTCAACTCCCGTTTCGAGACGTCACCTGCCGTCAAAGACATTAACCAACTCAACAACTTCATCAAAACAATCAGACAATGAACAAGATTAATTCCCTTTTCAATAATCGTGGTGAGCAGAAACTGCTCTCCCTCTATTTCTGTGCCGGAGCCCCTACCCTCGATGGCACAGCCGACGTCATCCTAACCATGCAACGGCGAGGCATCGCCATGGTCGAAGTAGGCATCCCTTTCAGTGACCCCATGGCCGACGGGCCTGTCATTCAGAATGCTGCCACGCGTTCGCTCAAGAACGGTATGACACTGCGGCTGCTTTTTCAGCAGCTGACCGCAGTCAAAGACCAGGTACACATCCCCATCATTCTCATGGGCTATCTCAACCCCATCATGCAGTATGGCATAGAGGCCTTCTGCCAGTCGTGCGTGGAGAGTGGTGTCAGCGGTATGATTATTCCTGACCTTCCCTTCAAGGACTACCAGGAAGTCATCAAACCCGTGGCCGACCGCTACGACCTGCGCGTCATCATGCTCATCACCCCCGAGACCAGTGAGGAGCGCATCCGCTTCATTGACGACCATACCGACGGGTTCATCTACATGGTATCTTCGGCTGCCATCACCGGGGCCCAGAAGAGTTTCGACGAGCAGAAGCAGGAGTACTTCCGGCGCATCAACCAGATGAACCTGCACAATCCACGCATGATAGGCTTCGGCATCAGCAACAAGCAGACACTCCTGTCTGCCCAGCAGAATGCCGCTGGAGCCATCATCGGTTCCAAGTTCGTCACCCTGCTCAATGAAGCACAGGGCAATGCCGACAAAGCACTCGACCAACTTTTCGAAGCACTGGAACATTAGCCCCCAACACCCAACGTAATCCTTTACATCAATTATTTCTGTTATTAATTTGGGCATTTAGATATTATTTCGTATCTTTGTGCCCATAATTAATATTAACAAACTACTCACTAAACAATGAAGCAACTGAAACTATTGCTCCTCTGCCTGTTGATTCCAGCCTTCGCCCTTGCCGACGATGCGTGGAATACCACCTATAAGCAGATTGAACAGAGCATTAAGGCACCCGAGTTTGCCAACCGCGATTTTGTTATTACCAAGTACGGAGCCAGCGTCAAGGCCTCCGCAGTGAAAAACCAGAAAGCCATTAACAAGGCCATTGCTGCCTGCTCCAAGAAGGGCGGCGGTCGCGTCATCGTGCCGGCAGGAACGTTTAACACGGGGGCTATTACCCTTCTTTCGAACGTTAACCTCGTTGTGGAGAAGGACGCCGTGCTGCAGTTTGTCTTTGAACCCGACCTCTACCCCATCGTCCCCACCCGCTGGGAGGGCATCGACTGCTGGAACCTCAGTCCCTGCATCTATGCCTATAAGCAGCAGAACGTGGCCATAACGGGCGAGGGCACCATCGACGGTGGAGGTTCCAACGAGACCTGGTGGCCCATGTGCGGCAAGGCCTCGTTCGGCTATCGCGACGGCATGATCAGCCAGCGTGGCGGTTCGCGTGCCCGTCTGCTGAAGCAGGCCGAGGACGGAGTGAACATGGACGAGCGCCGTTTCGACAAGAACGACGGTCTGCGCCCACAGCTCATCAACCTGTACCAGTGTGACAACATTCTCATTGAGCATGTCACCCTGCTGCGCTCGCCCTTCTGGGTCATCCACCCCCTGCTTTGTAAGAACGTCACCGTGCGTGGTGTGAAGATCACCAACGACGGTCCTAACGGCGACGGCTGCGACCCCGAGTCGTGCGACGGCGTACTGATTGAGGACTGCTTCTTCAACACGGGCGACGACTGCATCGCCATCAAGAGCGGACGCAATAACGACGGTCGTCTGTGGGGTCTGCCCTCACAGAACATCATCATCCGCAACTGCATCATGCACAATGGTCATGGCGGCGTGGTCATCGGCTCCGAGATTTCTGGCGGTTGCCGCAACGTCTTTGCCCACGACAACGTGATGGACTCTCCCGAGCTGGAGCGCGTAGTGCGCATTAAGACGAACCCCTGCCGAGGCGGTATCATTGAGAACATCTACGCACGTAACATCAAGGTGGGCCAGTGCAAGGAGTCGGTGCTGAAGATTAACCTGGACTACGAGCCCAACGAGGTGTGCTGTCGTGACTATCCTCCCACGGTGCGCAACGTCTATATGGAGAACGTCACCTGCGAGAAGTCTATGTACGGCGTACAGATTATCGGATTAGACACGGCCGTCTATGTGCACGACATCTACGTGAAGGACTGTAAGTTCAACGGTGTGCAGTCGGGTAACACCATTAAGGGTGAGACGCGCAACGTGAAGTTTGACAACCTCTTCATCAACGGCAACATTGTTTTATTAGAGAAGCCCTATAAGCACTACAGCGAGTGGCTGACGTACTCAGAAATGCAGCGAACGCCCAGGTCCTACCTGCTGGAC
>OCTW011411521.1_pt1 | contig 10523 bp, 8 predicted proteins | sample 1539671 | NCBI WGS metagenome assembly OCTW01 (sample SAMN02144230, study PRJEB22623) | gut metagenome | biome: sheep rumen | host: Ovis aries | place: New Zealand
TAGATGCCGCTTCCTCAGAGTGGAAGAGCGAGAAAGGGAAAGGGTTCTACCATCAGCCGAAGTCGGGGCGTGACTACACGGATGAGGATCTGATCGCCCACTACAGCAGCCTGATCAGCCAGTATCCGATCCGCTCCATCGAGGACGGACTGGACGAGGAAGACTGGGAAGGCTGGCAGAAGATGACCGCGGCGATCGGCGGCAGAGTGCAGCTGGTCGGCGATGATCTCTTCGTCACCAACACGGAAAGGCTCTCCAAGGGAATTCAGATGGGAGCCGGCAACGCGATCCTGATCAAACTCAACCAGATCGGTTCTGTATCGGAGACCATGAGCGCCATCCGGATGGCGCACAAGGCCGGATACCGCGCCATTGTATCCCACCGGTCCGGCGAGACGGAGGACACGACAATCGCAGATCTGGCTGTCGCGCTGAATGTGGGACAGATAAAGACCGGGGCGCCTTCCCGCTCCGAGAGAGTCGCAAAGTACAATCAGCTTCTGCGGATCGAAGAACTTCTTGGAAATAGTGCGCTTTATCCGGGCGCAGGAACATTCTGAAAATAAGCGCGAGGACGCTGGACAGCAAAACAGGGGGGATATGGAACTGCCTTTTCAGATTGATCTGACAGGTCAGAGTGCCGTGGTCACGGGCGGCAGCGGTGTCATCGGCGGAGTGTTCTGCCGGGCGCTTGCCGCCTGCGGGGCGCAGGTCGCGGTGCTGGGCCGAAGCAGCGCAAAATCAGAAGTGTGCGCGGAGTCGATCCGCAAAGAGGGCGGAAAGGCTTTCGCCGTCGCGGCAGATGTGCTCTCCCGGGACAGCCTGCTCGCGGCCCGGGAGAGCATCTTACAACGTGCCGGCGGCATCAACATTCTGGTCAACTGCGCAGGCGGTGCCGTTCCCGGCGCTGCTGTCCCGCAGGATCAGCTGGCGGATGCCGTGCCGGGTGAGACCACATTTTTCACGGCCGACATCGAAAAGATTCACAGAGAACTGGATCTCAACATCTATGGGACCATGCTTCCAACACAGATCTTCGGCGAGTGCCTCACCGGCCGGAAGAACGCCAACATAATCAATATAGCCAGCATGGGGGCCGACAGGCCGCTCACAAGGCTTGCCGGTTACTCTGCAGCCAAAGCCGCCGTGGCGAATTTCACGCAGTGGGCCGCGGTATATTTTGCCAGATCCGGCGTGCGGGTCAATGCGATCGCGCCTGGATTCTTCCATACGACACAGAATCACTCGCTGCAGTACAATCCGGACGGAACGCCGACGGTGCGCTCCGGAAAGATCCTGCGCTCCACTCCGATGGAGCGCTACGGCGATCCCGAGGACCTGATCGGCGCGCTTTTGTATCTCGCAAGCCCGAAGGGCAGTGCATTTGTCACGGGGGTGATCCTGCCGGTGGACGGCGGCTTCGAGGCCTACAGCGGCGTGTGAGATAGTTGCCTCTTTGAATTCGATATGTCAGTCTGCCAGAACGCGCCGGAAAGCGGGCACAATCTGCGCTGCGACGACGGATTTCAGGAGGTCAAGCGGGATGAAGGGCACGAAGCCTGCCAGCAGACCCGCGGCAAGTCCCAGCTGATTCATGTGCATGAGCCAGAATGTGCCGAACAGGTCGATGAAGACGGCACCGCAGATAGCGGCAAGCGTGTAGCGCAGGCGGTTGTAATTGCGGCCGCGGAGAAGCGGAAGCAGCAGTCCCACCAGCGGAAAGACGACGGTATAGCCGCCATACGGCATCAGGAGATACCCGAATCCTGATCCGCCGCCGATGAAGACCGGAAGGCCGATGATGCCCAGGAGCATCCACACCAGTATGATGAGGAATGCGTCAAGCGGCGGGAAAAGCAGCGCGATGAGCAGAATTACGAAGTTGAGCATCGTGATGTGGGGAGCGCCCGGAAGCGGCAGCGGAATACTGATGTAGGCAGACACACAGAGAATGGCGGCAAAAAGCGCCATGGTAACCAGCCGTTTCACGCTGATGCGCTTTCCGGCCTGTTCGGGCATGGATTTCATGATTTTCCTCCTTTTAGTAAACAACGAAAGAGATTGTATCGGATGACCGGTATATTGTCAACCTGAATGCACGATTCAAGGTTGACAATTTTTTGCGCCCGGGAGTACGCTTATATCTGTCACCGGGCTGGTTGAAAACCGGTGACTTTTGGCAGAACACTTTTGGCAGAACAGAAGAGGAGTGGATAAAGTGACGGCAGTGCAGGAACTCAGGGAAAAAGTACTTGCGGGCGGCAGCATCGGAAAAGAGGAGGCACTCAGGCTGGTTTCTTCCGACCTGCAGGAGCTTCTGCAGGCGGCTGACGACATACGGAAAGCGTTCTCAGGGCAGCAGTTTGATATGTGTGCCGTGATGAGTATTAAAGGTGGTCGGTGCTCGGAGAACTGCAGGTTCTGTCCGCAGGCGCGCGTGTCCGTCTCGGATATCCGCACATTCCCGGTCCTGCAGCCTCAGGAGATGGTCAGAGGGGCAAAGCAGGCGATCCTTCCCGGAATCCGGCACTTTGGCTTTGTCGCTTCGGGAAGAAAGATGGATGATGCGGGGATAGAGAACGTATGCCGGGCTGTGCAGGCGGCGCGAAAGGATACGGATGCGCACTTCTGTGTGTCTCTGGGGCTTCTCACCCGGAAAGATCTCAGGAAGCTCAAAGAGGCCGGTGTCAGCCGGATCCACAATAATCTGGAAACATCCGAGCGCTTCTTCCCGAATCTGTGCACCAGCCACACCTGGCGGGAAAAGTTCGAGGTGGCCAGGATGGTGCGCGAAGAAGGATTGGAACTGTGCAGCGGCGGGATCTTCGGCGTGGGCGAGAGCTGGGAGGACCGGATCGATCTGGCGCTCGCCGAGAGGAAACTGGGCGCAACGTCGGTTCCGCTCAACATGCTTGACCCGGTGAAGGGCTCTCCTTTGGGAGATTCGCCGGTTCTGAAGGAAGATGAGGTGCTGCGGATCGTGGCCATCTTCCGGTTTGTCCTGCCGGAGCGCTTCCTGCGCCTTGCCGCCGGGAGGCCTTTTCTGCCGGATGCGGGCTTTTCGGCATTCACGTCCGGCGCAAACGCTTCCATAACCGGCGATATGCTCAATGTGAAAGGGATAACCGTGCAAAAAGATCTGGAAACCATTCAGAGCATGAACTTCTGCTTGTAAACGCTTTCATACCGTTGTAGTATGCAGTAGTGGGACTTGGAAAGCGGTTGTGGGAGACGGTTCTCCGGTGGTACAATACAGGCAGATGTGTGACGTGAAACTGCCGCTTTCTGTCTTCAAGCAGCAAAGCAGAAAAGGAGAAATGAGCATATGGAAATGACACTGCGCTGGTATGGCAAGAACTTTGACTCGGTTACCCTGAAGGAAATCCGTCAGATCCCGGGCGTGAAGGGTGTCATCACGACGCTGTATGACACGACGCCGGGGGAAGTGTGGCAGCCGGAGCGGATTGCAGCGTTAAAGAAGGACGTCGAGGATGCAGGCCTCAAGATCTCCGGCATTGAGTCTGTCAATGTGTGCGACTCGATCAAAGTCGGGGACGGCGACCGGGACAAGTATATCGACAACTATATTGAGACACTCAAGAATCTCGGCGAGGCAGACATTCATATGGTCTGCTACAACTTCATGCCGGTCTTTGACTGGACGAGAACCGAGCTTGCAAGAAGGAAGCCGGACGGCTCGACAGCCCTCGCTTACAACCAGAAGGCGATCGATGCCATCGATCCGGATCATCTGGCCGAGTCCGTCCAGAAGATGAGCAACGGCACGGTCATGCCGGGCTGGGAGCCGGAGCGCATGGCGCAGGTGACGAAGCTCTTTGACATGTACAAGGATGTCGACGGCGAGAAGCTCTTTGACAACCTCGTGTATTTCCTGAAGGCGATCATGCCTGTATGCGACAAGTATGACATCAACATGGCAATTCATCCGGATGATCCGGCTTGGTCTGTATTCGGCCTGACACGCATCATCAATTCCGAGGCCGGGATTCTGCGCCTGATGAAGGCAGTCGACAATGTGCACAACGGTGTGACCTTCTGCTCCGGTTCCTACGGCACGAATCTTGAGAACGATCTGCCGCACATGATCCGCGCGCTGGGTGAGCGCATCCATTTCGCGCATGTGCGCAACCTGAAGTTCAACGACACGTCCAGGGAGAACTATGACTTCGAGGAAGCACAGCATCTGTCTTCCGACGGCAATTTCGACATGTATGAGATCGTGAGGGCGCTGTATGAGACAGGCTTTGACGGCCCGATCAGACCGGATCACGGCCGCATGATCTGGGACGAGGTAGACAAGCCGGGCGTCATCCCGGGCTACGGCCTGTACGACAGGGCACTGGGCGCGACCTATCTGAACGGACTCTGGGAGGCCATTGACAAGGCAGAGACGAGAGGAATCCCGTCCGGGCTCAGAGAGAAGAATCTGCACAAGTAATCGTCAGGACAACAGGAGAGAAATAACATGAAGCTTAGTTTATCAGGTCTTGCAGACAGCAAGGAATGGCTTGAAAAAGGATATGTGCTGCCGAAATTTGACATTCGGGCGGTGGCAGAGGAGACAAAGAAGCATCCGGTGTGGGTGCATTTCGGCGCCGGCAACATTTTCCGTGCGTTTCAGGCGAATCTCGCACAGCAGATGCTCGAGAAGGGCGAGATGAAGTCCGGCATCACGGTGTGTGAGGGATTTGACTACGAGATTGTTGAGAAGCAGTACCGCCCGCACGACAATCTGTCCATTCTCGTGACGCTCAAGTCAACAGGTGATGTCGAGAAGACAGTCATCGGCTCCATCGGTGAGTCCACGATTCTGGATTCAGGGAACAAGGCTGAATTTGACCGCCTCAAGGAGATCTTCTGTGCGGACACGCTGCAGCTCTGCACCTTCACGGTCACCGAGAAGGGCTACAGTCTGGTCAACGGACGCGGCGAGCAGCTTCCGGCCGTATCGGCGGATTTTGCGGCAGGTCCGGATAAGCCGGTCAGCTACATCGGCAAGGTTGTCTCCCTGCTCTACACGAGATATCTTTCGGGCAGAAAGCCGATCGCAATGGTTTCCACCGACAACTGCTCCCACAACGGCGAGAAACTCTACAATGCCGTCATTGCGTACGCGAAGGCCTGGGTTGAGGGTGGAAAGGCCGAGGCGGGATTCCTCGACTACCTGAACGACGAGACGAAGGTCTCCTTCCCGTGGTCCATGATCGACAAGATCACCCCGCGCCCGGACAAGTCGGTCGAGGCGATTCTCAGAAAGGATGGCCTTGAGGATCTGGATCCGGTTGTCACCACGAAAAAGACATGGGTGGCTCCATTCGTCAACGCGGAAGAGACCCAGTATCTTGTCATCGAGGACAAGTTCCCGAACGGCCGTCCGGCGCTGCAGGATGTCGGCGTCATCTTCACAAGCCGTGAGACGGTCAACGATGTTGAGCGCATGAAAGTCACGACCTGCCTGAACCCGCTGCACACGGCGCTGGCAGTATACGGGTGCCTGCTTGGATTCACGAAGATCTCCGACGAGATGAAGGACAAAGAACTCGTGAACCTGGTTGACATCCTCGGCTACAAGGAAGGACTTCCGGTTGTGAAGGATCCGGGCGTTCTGAATCCGAAGGAGTTCATCGACACGGTGCTCAAGGTTCGGGTTCCGAATCCGTTCATGCCGGACACCCCGCAGAGAATCGCGACGGATACATCGCAGAAGCTTGCGATCCGCTACGGTGAGACTATCAAGTCCTACATCGCCGATCCGGACAGAGATCCGAAGAGCCTGACCATGATCCCGCTGGTTCACGCAGGCTGGCTGCGGTATCTGATGGCTGTCGATGACGAGGGAAAGGCGTTCGAGCCGTCGCCGGATCCGCTCCTTGAGGACGCGCAGAAGTTCGTCAGCGGATTTGCGCTCGGCACGGTTCCGTCGGCTGAAGACACGAAGAAGGCACTTCTTCCGCTTCTTACCAACAGGCAGATCTTCGGCGTTGATCTTGAGGAGATCGGTCTTGCCGACAAGGTTGTGGATTTCTTCCGCCAGGAGATCGCGGGAGTGGGGGCTGTGAGAGCAACCCTGAAAAAATATGTGGACTGACAGGCTTTGAACAGGTCACGAAGCAATGAACAGGAGGCACCGGCGCATTCCCGCGATGGGAAGAAGCGCCGGTGCTTTTTTTGCGGCGGGTGAGAGATGAAATCTAACTAATGTTGGCATACCCTCTGCATTTCCGTTATAATTGGATTCATCACGTTGAAGCGTGACGCTTTCAACAAATGAAATGAGGGTATAGTATGAAAGAGAAACAAAAGACAAAGCCGGACAGGAAGTTAAACGGGATCCAGTCGGTCCTTCTTCTTGTCTGCATCATCGCCGCTGTTGCCATCTGCATCCGGCTGAAGACGGGCGGACCGATGATCGGTCTGTTCATGAGCTGGATCATCATCTGGTTTTTCTGTCAGATCCTGCGGATCCCGTACGGACAGGTTGCGAAAAAAGGGTATGACGCCGTCCGCGTCGTCGTGCCGGTACTCTGTCTGCTGATGGCCATCGGTGTGATGATCGGCACCTGGCTGCAGAGCGGCACGATTGCGACAATCATCGCCTTCGGACTTCGGGCTGTGAATCCACGGTTTCTCCTGCCCGTTGCACTTCTTTTCTGCGCACTGCTCAGTGTCGTCACCGGCACCTCCTACGGGTCGGTGGGAAGCGCCGGCGTGGCGATGATGGCCATCGGCAATGCCATGGGGATCAATCCCGGCATGGTGGCGGGCGCCGTGATCTGCGGTTCGATGTTCGGTGACAAGCTGAGTCCGCTCTCAGACACCACGAATCTGGCGGCGGCGGTCGCCGGCACGAAGGTGTCAAAACACGTGCGCTCGATGCTCTGGACGACGCTTCCGACATTTGCCATCACGCTGGTGATTTTCACGGTTCTGGGGATGCAGGTGACAGGCGGAAGCTATCAGGCAGCGGATGTGTCGGAGTACGTCGCTGCGCTCTCCGGAGAGTACCGCCTTGGAATCGTCACACTCATCCCGGCTGCCGCAATCATCGTCCTGCTCATTCTGAGAGTTGACGCCATTCCAGCCCTCGGCCTCTCATCGGCCGCAGCCGGCCTGGTGTCCCGGTTCTATCAGGACATTCCGCTCGCGTCCATTCTTCGGACCGCCTACAGCGGCTACACGACGAAGATTGAAGCGCCGGTCCTGAAGTCCATCCTGAACCGCGGCGGCATGAGCAGCATGCTGCAGTATGTCGCGATCATCTGCTTTGCTGTGGGCATGGGCGGAATGCTCGATGAACTGGGCGTTCTCGACAACGTGCTGAAGGTCATCACGAAGCGGATAAAGAGCGACGGAAGCCTGATTCTGTCAACTCTTCTCGTCGGATACGTGACGTCCGCGGTGAGCTGCTCCCAGCCGATGGCGCATGTTCTCACCGGTCGCATGATGGCGCCAAAGTTTAAAGAGCGCGGCGTGGCGCCGGAGATCCTCTCACGCTGTCTGGAGGATTCCGGGACCCTGATCGGGCCGATGATCCCCTGGCACGGCTACAGCGTTTACATGGCAGGGACCCTCGGCGTTGCCTGGGCTGCCTTTGCGCCGTATCTGTTCCTCATCTACCTGACGCCGCTGCTCAGCTGCTTCTACGGCTTCACCGGCATCTCCATCCGGCATCTCCCGCCGGATCAATACGAGAAAGAGCAGAAAGAGAACACGGAGGAAGGATGACCGATGACACAGACCAAACTTGTTCTTCTGGGGACCGGGACACCGAACGCCTGTCCGAATGCGTCGGGACCGGCTTCAGCCGTAGTTGTGGGTGACAGAGCCTATCTGGTTGATTTCGGGCCGGGCGTCGTGCGCCAGGCTTCTAAGGCGTATTTTAACGGGATCGATGCGCTGCGGCCGGATCTTCTGCGGATCGCGTTCTGCACGCATCTGCACACGGATCACACGGTCGGGCTGCCGGATCTCATTTTCACACCCTGGGTACTGGAGCGGCGCGAAAGCCTGAAGCTCTTCGGGCCGAAGGGACTTGCGGACATGGCGCGGCTTGTCACGCAAGCCTACTCGGTGGACATCGGCTTCCGGATCAACGGATTTGAGAAGGCCAATGAGACCGGGTACAAAACGGAGGTGACGGAGATCGCAAGCCCCGGAATCATCTACCGGGACGACAGAGTCAGTGTCGAGGCGTTTCCGGTCAGTCACGGGACGCTTGTCTGCTACGGGTATAAATTTGTGACGCCGGACAGGTCGATCGTGATCACGGGCGACACGTGCCCGCTTGATATCGTGGCTGAAAAGGCGAAGGGAGCCGATATTCTGCTCCACGAGGTCGAGTATGCGGGAGGCCTTTCATCCCGCTCCCCGAAGTGGCAGAAATATCACCGGGAAGTCCACACGCTGAGCACCGACCTGGCGAAAGTCGCCGCCATGGCAAGACCGAAGCTTCTGGTCACGTATCACCGAATCTACCATATGAATATACAGGATAATTCCATAAATCTTTCATGTGAAATGAACCGGCGCTGTGATAGGATAATACAGGAAATACGGGATGCGGGCTATGACGGGCCGGTCGTGAACGGAAGAGATCTGGACTGTTTCTGAGACGTCTGCGTGAAAACAGAGGGGACAGGATTATCCTGCGCCCCGGGAAAGGGAAAGGAATATGGCAAGAAAGACAAAACTGATCGTCGACCGGGATTTTCAGATCGGAGAGATCGACAAAAGAGTGTACAGCTCATTTATCGAGCATCTCGGCAGAGCTGTGTACAACGGCATCTATCAGCCGGGGCATCCGTCCGCAGACGAGCAGGGGTTTAGAAGGGATGTCATTGATCTGGTGAAGGATCTGGGCGTGACGCAGGTGCGGTATCCGGGCGGCAACTTTGTATCGAACTTCCGCTGGGAGGACTCGGTCGGGCCGAAGGAGAACCGGAAGCCGATGCTCGACCTTGCCTGGCGCACCTATGAGCCGAATACGTTCGGCATCAACGAATTCTCCAAATGGTCCGCGAAAGCCGGAACGGATATCATGATGGCCGTGAATCTGGGGACACGGGGCACCGAGGAAGCCCTGGCACTTCTAGAGTACTGCAATATGGATACGGAGAGCTACTGGGCTGACCTGCGGCGCAGGCACGGCGACGAGAAGCCGTATGGCATCAAGCTCTGGTGCCTCGGCAATGAGATGGACGGCCCGTGGCAGATGGGGCACAAGGAGGCAAAGGAATACGGCCGGCTGGCGGCGGAGACGGCGAAAGCCATGAAGACCATGGATCATTCCATTCAGACGGTCGTCTGCGGATCGGCGAGCCGGACGATGCCGACATTCGGAAAGTGGGAATATCAGGTCCTGAACGAAGCGTACGATTACGTGGACTATGTCTCCCTGCATCAGTACTGGAGCAACCGGGCGGGGGATACGGAGGATTTCTTCGCCGGAAGTGATGATCTGGATGACTTCCTGCACTCCGTTATTTCGATCTGTGACGCGGTCAAGGCAGAGAAAAATTCGAAAAAGACGGTCAATCTGTCATTTGACGAGTGGAATGTCTGGTATCACTCCAATGCAGCCGATGACAAGGCGATGGAAGAACAGCCCTGGAGACGGCATCCGCATCTTCTCGAGGACATCTACACGTTTGAGGACGCCATCATGGACGGACTGGCGCTCATCAAGTTCCTGCAGCACGCGGACCGGGTGAAGATCGCGTGCCTTGCGCAGCTCGTCAACGTCATCGCCCCGATCATGACGGAAGACGACGGAAAGGCCTGGAGACAGACCATCTTCTGGCCGTTCTGGCTTGTATCGCACTACGGCCGCGGTACGGCTCTTGTCCCGGTTCTCAAGGGGGATGACCATCCGACCAGCCGGCACGATCATGTGAGTGATGTCGAAGCGGTCGCTGTCATGAATGAGGAAGAAGACAGGCTGGTCATCTTTGCCGCCAACCGCTGTGTGCAGGATCCGGTTGAATTCACAGCCGACATCCGCGGGTTCGAAGGTTATCGGGTCCTCGACTTTGAGGCACTCGAGAGTGACGATCTGAAGGCGGTTAACTCAGAGGCAGGCGAGGTGGTGAAACCGATGAAGCGAAGCGACGCGGTGTTGGATGCTGGAGTCCTGACGACGATGCTGCGGCCGGCGAGCTTCGTGACGATTGTTCTCGGAAAGTGACACGAGCGGTCAGAAAAGGAAATCTTCGCACAGGAATGCTAAAAGAATAAGGCTCTGGTGCACGGAGTACAACCGGAAGAAAGCAGCGCAGACAGGACTCTGTGCTGCTTTTTTAAGATCCGGAAGAAAAGTTCTTTCCTTTCTGATTCATATAGTCTATTATGCTGACTATACCCTATTAATTTACTCTGAATTGTGCAGGAAAATGCTTGCTTTCCCCCATAACACCTGTTATCATACTGGAATAGTATGAAAACAAAAAGAGCCCGGCCGCCCCACTTGCCGGGATCTCACGAGAGGAGGCAGAGCTTGGCACGGG
>OCTW011317379.1_pt1 | contig 10520 bp, 16 predicted proteins | sample 1539671 | NCBI WGS metagenome assembly OCTW01 (sample SAMN02144230, study PRJEB22623) | gut metagenome | biome: sheep rumen | host: Ovis aries | place: New Zealand
CAAACGCATACATCTTCCATGCAAGCGAAAGCGCGACGGAGTAACTTATTCAGCATTTCGATGCCAATAAGAGCGATTGCGCCAGCAACACCGACAAGTTTGTTAATACGCTTGCCGTTCTCGTCACGTCCGCTTACCTTGATGCGGAAGTTTCTGTTAATCTCGCTTGTCTGATAGTTTAAATTCTGTTTCATATCGCTTAAAGTTTTAATTTGTGCCACAAAATTAAGGTAAAACTTTAACTCCACCAAGGATAATTTAAACTTTTTCCTAAATTATTATAAAATTATTAGCCTATTATTAAAGTTTTTATTAAATTATTAGTGGATTTAAGGATTTCTTTGTATCTTTGCACCCAAACAACAATTAAAGGAAATGTTTAAATGAAGACAAGATTAAAGGAGTTAATGCAAGAAAAAGGCATGATGTCGAAAACGCTTGCCGAAAATATAGGCATTTCGGAAGTGTCTGTTTCTGCTCTCGTAAACGGCAAGTCAAACAACCTCGAAACGCTGGCAAAGGCCGCCCAGTGTCTCGGTGTCGATATGTGGGAGTTCTTTGCTTCTTTTGAAGATGTTGCAAACTCTCAAACTAAGCATACTGAAAGAACAAACACAGAAAAGGTTGATAGTTTAGAAACTCGTTGTCCGCATTGCGGCAAGTTGTTGTACGTTACTATTAAATAATATGGAAGAAGATTACAGGCCAAAAGTCTTGCCAGATTTCAAATACTACAAAGGCGAAGATAGAGACAAATGCCCGTTTGAGGTTTATAAAGATGTCCGCGCCCGCTATTGGTGGGGCGAAATGATGTTTGGCCACTTACACGATACGGAAGAAGCAATTAAAGGATATTCTGCTGACGTTATCAAATGGCGAGAATGGCTAAAAGAACACGTCCCAAATCAGTCGGCAAGATTTCTTCGTGAGAATACGGACAGGCAACTTGCTATTGCGTATTATATCGTTCTGCTCTGGGGCAAATGGTGTCCGTATAACTTTAGCGAGGACTTTATATTTGAATACTGAGCGAAATTTACAGCCCAGTGAAAACAAGTAAAAAAACGCTCTTTTTGCACACATCTTGCACACCCTCTAAGACTGCGCCGCCCATCCCTTTAGAAACCAGCGCAATATTGCAAGTTATATTCCCATTCAGATAAGATGAAACTAAGACGGCAAGACTTTCACAAGCCCTGCCGTCTCTTCGCTTGTCGGGCATTGTTTGGGGCAAAAGGTTCTACATTGTCCCGACAAGTTGCACAAATGAAAAATTATTTATTGCGTTATCCTGTTATTTTCTTCTGTTTTCGAGTCTAAGGGCTTTAAATCTGTCTGACTTGTAGTTTATCGTCAGCAACATGGAAAACCCGCCAGCGAGCTTGCCAACCCTTTGCCGTGTTCATTCATTACTTTTAAGCGTCTTTACTTTCGGTATTGCTTCAAGTGTTGAGCGTATAAGTTTAACGTCAATCTGTGGCGGTACATTGAAACGCTCCATTCTCTTCATTGCTTTTAATAGTTCGTCTTTTCTCTCTGATAACTCTTTTAAGTGTTTTGCAAGCCTCATCATGTCGCAAATCGCGTCAAGGTGCGAAGAATAGAAACGTTCGCCAATAAGAGGACGGGAAAAACGCTCTTTACTCTTATTGCTGCCTGTTGCTTCTATTGTGGCAATTATCTCCGTCTGTTCAGCCATGATACCAGCCAGCGTTTCGCACATCTCCATAAGTGTATCTACCGGGCACATTCTTTCGAAGTTCTCTATATTTACTATTAGTTCAGCAAACGAGAAATGAAAGTTTCTTAATGTCTGTTCTTGTTCTTTACTCATAGCGTTTTACCTTTTAATGGCGAAGTGCTGAAAAACTTGTTAAGCCTCAACACTCCGCCCGCCTACATAAAAACGGATGCAAAACTTCATGTCTATTGCGCTTCTTGTTTACCTGTCATCCAGTCGGGTTCTGTTGGCTTGTTACGTTCGCCGTAGCCGTCAATCATTTTGAGAAAGTCAGTTTCTTCTACTTTGCCCAGTTGCTTCGTGTCTTTGAGCAATTCGACGATTTCCAAAGCACGTTTTTGGTCTGCTTCGTCTTTGATAGGGCATTTCTCGCGTACAATGCCGTATGCCTCGGGGTTTGCCTCAAACTCTTTGCGCTCTTGCTGTATAGCCTCTAATTCGTCAAGGGTCAGCCCTTCGGCATTTGCTTTTTCTTGATACTCGCCAACTTTCTCGCCAATAGCTGTCTGATATGCTCTATCTGCTATCTCGCGGAGTTCTTTCTGTAAGCCCTCTACTTTCTCGTTAATTCTTTCTTTTGCTTCTACGAGTTCGCTTTGTTTTCTTACGTCCAGCATAAAGTCGATAAACTGCTTTCTGCTTTCGCTCATTTCCTGTGCCATGTCCTACAAATTTTAAAGTGTTATTAAGTAAATAAATCATAGTCAATCGGAGTTGCCTGTATCGTTCCTTCTTCTGACTGATAGAAAAGTTTGTCGAGTTCTGCGGCAAACTCATAACGCGGTACATTCTTCATCAAGTCTGCCAGTGTGTTAAGCTGCTTGGCAATCTCTCTATGAAGTACACAAGCGTCTTTTGCATCTTCTTTCGTTGCATACGTCGCGGTATCTGCTTTTATTCTTTCGTCAAAGTCAGAGGCTAAAACAATACTATCGTTTTCGATGTCAAAGTATCTAAGGAGTGCATCTGTCTTTATAGTAAGACGATTTACATGGAAAACACCGTAGATGTCACAAAGCAACTTGTCGAAGTCCTTTTGTAGTGTTTCTTTGCGCTGCTTGATGTCGGCAGCGCGTCCACCTTGTGCCTCAATATCTTGTAACATCGTGTCAAATGCTGTTTTTAGGTGTTCGCTATTACGCCACACTTCTACAGGTGTAAACTCATGGGAGAAACGCTCTGCTTCTGACTTCTCGCCGACAAACTTTGCCGTTCCCTCTGCTGGTACGCTCTCTACATCTTTGCGGAGCGTTAAGCAATCGGTAACGATTTCGCGTGTTAATGGCATACCGAAGTCTTTAACAAGCGTTTCCAACTTTGCACACTCTTCAAAAGCCGCCATAACATCATGCTTTAATGAAGATTGTGCCAGCGGATTGTCTGTTATGAAAATCTTTTCTTCTTTCTTGCTCATTTTAATTATATTATTATGTTAATATTTGAGTAATTAAATAAAAGCGGCTGGCGTTGCACTTACTACATCAATATCCAATTAAATGTTTTATTATTTTTTATGTATAAATTTATATATTATAATGATAATGCGCCAGCCGCTTTTTTCTGCTTGGGAGGTGGTCTTGTTCTTATGTCTCTTTCTCTCATTTCTTATGCCTACTCCTCTCTCTTCTGTTGCTCTTCGATGTCACGGACTGCCAGCGTGAAGTCCTCGGATTTCCTGATAGCGTCAAGAAACTCGTCCGCGCTCTTATAGTTCTCGCTGTTGAGCGTTTTCTCCCATTCAAAACCATCTTTAACGAAATACTCCGTATAATAGACTTCGATATATTTACCTTCATCGAAATTGACCGAGCGTTTAAGCGTGATCCGTAACTCTCTGTCGTTACTCTCAACTTGCATTGTACCGTTGGCATTTATAAAGCCGTATAAAGTTTCATTTACCATTATTCTTTGTCGTTTTGTTCGTTTGTACTCTCTTCTACATTTGGAATTTCTTTCTCTATCTCTTCCAACGCCTCTTTAGACGCAACCAAGCGTAATGTTATCGGCTCTGGCGTTGTTACTTGCATATTAGCGTCGATACTTGCATCCACTATCGCTTCATGCTGTCGAGGTAGAACGTACGGCAAAAGTTGAGTAATAACGCGCCATTGCTCTTTACGGGACAAGTGCGAAAAGTTCTGTTCAAGTCTCTTTCCGTTTGAGCCAATAATCGAAATTACCCAGTCTCGTATATATGCTTTCTTTTCATCAACGCTGCCACGCGGTCTGCCTTTCGGGTTTCCGCTTTGTCCTTTCTGATACTTTGCCATACTCAAAAACTCTGTTTGTTATCTGTTATTTACAGGATGTCAGAATAGCGACGAAAGACGTTTTGGCAGGCATACGTCTCAACTTTTGGAGGCTAACTCTGCCCAGTTGCTTCGTGTTGAGGCTTTCGAGGATTATCTGTCGAGCCTCTGCCTTTGTGTAGTCGCAATTATGCAAGATGTCTGAAAGTTCTTTGAGCGTGAAGATGTCGCGCCCGTAGGACTTGCAAATCTCCTGTAATAGTTCTTTCGCGTCGCTCATAACATCTGTTATTTCTTTAGAATAATAACCACTTCGCCTTTCTCTTCATCTGTCTTTGTCTGATTGTTTACCATTTCAGTCGGACGTACTTCTAAGACTTCAAAAAGCGTTTCTTCTGCTATCTTGATACCGTCATTTAACAGAGGGTAACGCTGGCTTCCGACTTGCAAACAGAAGATACCGCCTACTTTGAGCACGGCAAACGTCTTTTCTATCAGTACGCGGTAGAACGTATCGCGCCATTGCTCATAGTTTGAGGATGTTTCGCGGCTCTGCTCGCCACCGATATATTTCTCTGTATCGAAGTATGGCGGCGAAGTTATCGCCATATCGAAATAAGCGTTTCTAAGGGTTCTTTTCTCAAATGGTGAGCAAGTTATCGAAACTTGTTTTTCCCCCTGTGTAACGTCTTGGAAAGTGTCGTAAATCAGTTTGTCGCCCTCGCATTGGTACGGACTTGCATCTGTGCCGTCGTACTCTGTCGCATCTGATGCAAGAAAACCGACTAAACGACCGCCCCAGCCAGCGCAAGGGTCGAGAACCTTGCCGCCGTCTGAAAACTCGTTTATCAAGTCACGGGCAAGCGAGGCGGGGAAGTCCATCGGCATTTTTGAGCCACCAAAAGCGAGTGAGCCAGATATTATGGCACGGAACTTGTCTTGGCAGACGAAACGCAAACGCTCGCCCTTTGTCTTGCCTGTCGAAACCATCTGTAAACCTTCGTATGTGCTGTAATTGTCGCCCGATGTAATAAACTGCTTCGGATGAAATGCAAGCGAGTTATAACGCGGGTATTCTTTGTCATAATAAGCAAAACGTATGAAGTCAAACTTTGCTGTGTGCGGTGTCACGAAAGAAAAGCCCTGTAACTTGTCGTACTGCTCTATGATTTCGGCAGCTGCTTTCTCTGTTGCTGTGTTTAGCATAGCTTCAACTTCTTCGCTCTTCTCTGGGGCTTCTGCTTGCTCATCTGTCGGAAAGTCTGTTATATCTTCGTTTAGCCAATCTTCGGGCAGGTCGAAAGACCAATCTTTCAACTCTTCTGCGTTCCATTCTTTTAGTACGTCCCAATCAGTTTGACCAAAAGGCACATTGTCTTTGATTGCGTACTCTCTAAGTTTCTCTATTGGAGTATTTTTCGGGAAGACGTAACAAGGTGCATCTACCATGCCCAGTTCACGGCAAGCGCGAAGTCTCATATTACCAGCAAGTGTAATGAAGTTGCCGCCGTCGAGCGGATAGACCAGCAAAGGACGAGCGTCGAGAAATTCGGGCGACTGCTCGATACTTCGACAAAGGTCTTTGAACTTCTCGTCCCTTATGAAACGTGGATTTTTCGGTAGCCCTTCAAGCTGTCCTTCATTCAGTTGCAACCGAGACAATACTATTTTCTGATGTTTCTTTTCTCTCATGTGTACTTACTTTAAATTCGTTGAGTTTTTCGGGAAGAACCTAAAAACCTATTATGTTCTTTCGTACTTATCTACAATATCCATAATTTCGCTTAGATAGTCAAGAGCGTTGGCTATCTTCTCCAAGTCCTCTGCCTCTATGTCTTGCGGATGGGCGCAATTTCTTGCTATCGTCATACTCGCATGGCGTAGGCTGAAAATAATACTTTCAGGGGTAGTCCCTTCTTTGCTGAAATAGTGGGCGAGTTCGCCGCACCAGCGCGGTGTCAATTCTGATTTGCTGTTACTCATATCTTCGTTATTTAAATTGAATTTTCATTTGGACGGTTTTTTTCTTCGCGGACGATAAGTTGCAAGGCATGGGGGCTAAGAACCCGCCAGCCTCAACGGAAACACTTTCTATCGGTGCTCCACATTCTACAAGCTGCTTGAATGTTATTGCACGGAAGTAATTGCATCTGAAACAAGCATCCGAGCCGACCATGATACCGACCTTGTGCTGGCATTCAGTAACGAAAGAAACTTCTCCCGTATGCTGGTCGTAACTTGTATTATATGCAATTCTTACCATTACTTCTGTGTCTCATCCTCATCGTCGATTTTTTCAATCGACAAAGAAATTTCTAATTTCTTCTTATTATTAAGAGATATTATTTAAGAGATATTATTTATTATATATTATTTTAGGTGCTGTTCTCGTTGCTGTCCTCGATGTCGTAGAAGATGCAAAAAACAACCCTTCTCTATTTAGGTGTTCTTTAGGTGCTGTTCTTTAGGTGTTCTTCTCGTTGCTCATTAGGTGCTGTATAGGTGTCGCTCGATTTTTGTAACTCTTTTCTAACGTTTTGAAGTGCAACTTTGAGCGGGTCGGCTTTAGCCTCATCCCTGTCCCTCCTGATACTCTCTACTTGTTGAGCAAGCCAAAGAATATCGGGGTTACCGTCTGCGTCTTTCTTCAATGAAACATAGAAACCGCGCATCGTCTTATCTGAATAGATTGCGACCTTATAGATAACATATAATGAACTTTTGAGTTTGTCAAAATGATACCTTAATCTGTACTTCTCTATCTCATCGGGCAACTCGTTTTGTGTTTTCAAGTTGCAAGCCATCCGAGACGTTAGAAAAAACTTATTTGTCTTTGTATAACCACGTTGTCCGATAATGCTTTTTGTTGCAAGATATGCCAGTAACCCAGCACGTTCCTCTGCGGTCTTTGGGTTTTTATAGAAATCGAAACACATAGAACTTGAAATACTAAAGAAAAGTCCTTTGTAAGTGTCTGGGTCGTATTTCTCGCGGAGTTCCGCTGTCATTCTATAAAAGCCATCCTTTGAAACGTTATTATTAAACAAAGTCAAGCCAAGTTCCTTGCAAATGAATTGATTAAAACCTTCTTCATTTACACGACCTCCGCGCCCCTTATTACACCAAGCATCGTAGGCACAATAATTAATAACGTCATTAAGGCATTTTACTTTCTGCTCTTCTGACTGCCAAAAGCCATACATCAAAGCGGCTGGGAAGTTATAATATATTTCGCCATCTTTCTTCATGCTTCTGTGTCTGATATTGCCGCCGTAAGTTCGGCATTAAACTTGATTTCTACCATAGCCATAAAGACGTTCCAAAGCAACTTTTCATCCTCTGTTAGTGCATCTTCGGCAGGTCTCTCGCCCGTACAAATGTACTTCACGAAAACAGATCCGATAAGTTCGGAGTTTTCTTCGCGTATGATGTCTAAGGCAGGTTTAATGAAGATGTCGTAATACTGCTTTGGTGTCATATCTTCATTTCCACGATTGCTCTCTTCCTCTCGCTGGGTCTGTGTGCTGCTGTCAGCAAGAAACGTCCGTACTTCATCCGCTTTTCTTGCATCTGCCATAATATCAGCCTCAACAAAATCGAGTAATGCCTGTGCCTCATTGTCCTTGAGTAAATCAGTACGTCTCCCCAGTACAAGCGCGTCCTTAATCGCTCCACCGATGAAAAAGCGAAGTCGAGCGTTTAAGACGTTGTTAAACTTGTCAAATGCTGTTTGTAAGTGTTCTTTTGTCATAATGCTGCCTGTATAAGTTGTTTTTCTACTTGTAAATTCAAATCTGATTGTGGAGTAACGTATGTGTCGGTAATATACGCCTCCAAGTCTGTCAGTAAGAAATAAAGAACTTTGCCGCCCCTGCTCTTATAGTGAGGTATTAATCGCTTTTCGGCAAGGCGGTAAACATGATTGGTTGAAACACCGAGATACTCGGCGGCTTGCTTCACGCGTACATATTTCTTGATGTCGCTTGAAACTTCATTTGTGCTTAATGTCTTTTCCTTTTGCATACTTCAACATATTTGATTTCTGATGCAAAAGTACAAACAAAAAAAGGGTAGTCTTATAACCACCCTAATTGCTTTATAAACCTATTATATACCTATTGTTACGAGTTTATTATTTTAGTTTGTTCTTCAATTTTTCTGATATAGTAATACAAAAATTGTCTTCCAACTTTGAAATCTCATTTTCCAATGTCCCATTATGTTTTGCTTGTGAAATAGTACCTTTTAAAGTTTTTTCTGTTAGCACCTCTCCGCTATCTTTAACAAATATCTCTTTCCCGTATTCACAAAGAAAATGTTTTCTAACTCCATTCTCAAAATCAAAATACAACTCATTGCACAGGAAAGCAACTATAAAAGCGCATAACTTAGTCCATTCACCATACCAAACTATCGGAGCATTGTTATTATTATCTGAAATACCGCATAAATATTTCCATGTGTCCCTACTCTCCTCTGAAACTTTGCCAATCTTCAAATAATAATCAAACATCCTTAGGGAGATTTCAGTAACTCCCATTGTTTTCGGTCGTAATCTAAATAGTTTGACCTTCTTTGTTTTCGGAACTGGCTCTTTCCGCCATGCTTCTATATACGATTTTGTTCTTTCGATGTCATTGCGCATATTTCCAAAAACACTTATTATCGTACCATCGTCATAGATAACATTTTTCTTATCCATAATCTTGCGCCCAGTGTTAAAACCTGCCGTAGCGGCTTCGTCAATAATCAGCCATTTACGGATAAAATCGTCCATAACTCGCAAAGTCTCTGCCTTAATTTCCTTGGGATTATTGCTATTAGGATACGCTGTGCTGTCCTCAGTCTCATATTTCTTGCCTATATTCTCAATAACAAACGAGTTGAGCAAGTTCCGTGCATCGTCGTAACACTTGCACTTTCCAACATTATCTATCAATTCAGATATATTGCTTATAAATGTACGCTCTTCCATATCTCTCTAAATTATCGTTAATCGTTATTGTCTTTGAATAAATCGTCCTGTTTGCTGATAGCCGCTGATTGTGTGCGCCCTACTATCTTGGCATAAATCTCTGTTGTCGCTGTTCGCTTGTGTCCCAGCTGCTTTGCCACGACCTCTAAAGCCGTATCAAGGTTAAGCAACATTGTTGCCGCTGTGTGTCGGCTCATGTGAAACGTTAAGCGTTTCTTTACGCCAGCATCCTTCGCCCAGTCTTTGACAACCTTATTACAATACGCATTGTTAGGTAGCTTGAAAACCTGTGCATCGTCAGGGGCTTCGTTACGCTGGGGCATAAAAGCCTCTGCCGTCTTTGAAATATATGCTTTCAAAGGGTCATGTGTCTTTTCCTGTATTGTAGAAACGAAAAGTCCGTTATCGTCTCGCCCTATCTCTCGCCATGTCAGTTTGCGAACGTCGCCGTAACGCATACCGACAAAACAGCAAAAGAGGAAGACACGTTTAACTTCACTACTTTTGCACTCTGTAGTCATCAACTTTCGCACATCTTCAACGTCTAAGTAATCGCGCCTGTCAAGTTGAACGTGTGGCAGTTCTTTACTCTCTAATTCAGCAAAGGGATTGCGACTGATAAGTTTTGCGCGTATCGCTGTCTGAAAGACTGATTTCAAGTTACGACACCACGTCCACCGCGTGTTCTCTGATACGCCAGCGTTCTTTGGTTTACTCTTCGTGTAATGACTATCCACGGCTTCTGTCTCTGAATACTTGATAAACTCGCGGACAAACTTTGCATCGGCATTTGATAACTTTATCTTTGCATTGCACTTTGCAACATGATTGCAAAGGGATTGCAACTCATACCAGCGACTTCTACGACCTTCTGCTTTTGCTTGCTCGCATAACATCGTAATATAGTCAGTTAGTAACACGTTTGTCTGTCGCTTCGGTGGTAGTCCAGCAAGTTCGCGCGAAACATCTCCGTCCACTTTCTCTGCTTTCAGTCTTGCGCGGTTCAATGTCTCTGCGTTCTGGTTCTTCTGTGCCAAAGTTTCTTCAGGTATAAGTACCTCGTTAAGAGTTTGACGAAAGATTTTGCCATCGTCGTTAGAATACAGGTACAAAGAAACGTTGCCAGTCTTTAAGGCTCGACCACGTAGATACACTTTGCGCCCACCTTTCAAATTCAATTCTTCATAGCCGTTTAGTATCTCTTCGGCTGTCTTAAATAGTTTTTTTGCCATATATGTACCGATTTACGGGCACAAAGATACGGTAAATAAACGAATTAGCCAAACTTTTTGTGTGCAAAATGTGTGCAAAACTTGCCGTGAAAAAGGCTGAAATGTGCAAAAATAGGATGAAATAAAACAAAATGAAAAGAAAAAGAAAAAAGCGAGGAAAACGCTGATTTTCAGCCATTTTCTTCGCTCTTTTTACGCTTACTTCGTCCTATTTCTCGGATCAATACTCATCTTCGTTGAACAGGAAGTCTTCCTTGGTGGGATAATCGGGCCAGATGTCCTCTATGCTTTCATATACATCACCCTCGTCTTCTATTTCCTGC
>OCTW011603594.1_pt1 | contig 10520 bp, 8 predicted proteins | sample 1539671 | NCBI WGS metagenome assembly OCTW01 (sample SAMN02144230, study PRJEB22623) | gut metagenome | biome: sheep rumen | host: Ovis aries | place: New Zealand
AAAGACATGTCAACATCCTCCAACAGCTTTGCAAAGCAAAGATGTTCCGCATACCGTGCGCATCCTCGCGGAGCGTTTATTCTTCATCGCGGGATTGTACCCACGATGAAGCAAGTTCCTTTTTTTGCGAGCGTTTCCCACGACTGAAGTCACGGGTATTGCGCGATGAAGAATAAATTACAGCTTCATTGCAGCGTCGTAGGCTTCCTTGGTTGCGTCGAGGGCCCTTCTGGCCTGAACGGCATCGCCGACCAGGTAGGTCTCGGGAACGATCTCCTTGACGGCATCGCGGAAATCATAGACGACGTTGCGGTTCTCATCGCGGTGGCTGTAGCGGGATACGAAGCCCATGGACAGGACGACCGTATCGAAGCCTCTTGCCTCGTACAGGGTCTCGTCGGACTTGTCGGCGGCATTCTTGTAGCTGACGCCGTCGGAGAAGATCTCGGAGACAGCAGCGTCGACGAGTTCCTTGACGCCGTACTCGTTGAGGGCGCGCATCAGGAAGACGCGGTGCTCGTGGATGACATCGGGGCCGATCTCGTGGCGCATCTCGACGATGGAGACGTCGTGGCCCTGCTCAGCCAGGAACTCAGCGGTCTCAGCGCCGACCATGCCGCCGCCGACGACCAGGACCTTGTGGCCGACCGGACGCTTGCCGTCCAGGGCATCCACGCCGTGCACGATGTCGGGGTTGGTGATTCCCTTGATGAAGGGCAGGACCAGGGTCTCGGAACCGGTCGCGATGATGACTGCATCGGGCTTGTCAGCCTTGAGCATGTCGACATCGACCTTGGTGTTCATTTTGATCTCGACACCGGCCTTCTCACACTTGGTGATGTAGCTGCGGATCATGTTGGTGATATCGCCCTTTCCGGGAGGGAAGGCGGCCAGGCGCATATTGCCGCCCAGCTTGTCGGATGCCTCAAAGAGGGTGACCTTGTGGCCGCGCTCCTGGGCAGTTGCCGCCGCGATCATGCCGGCGACGCCGCCGCCGATGACATAGACCTTCTTGGAGACCTCAGCCTTGGGAAGTCCGTCGATCTCACGGCCCAGGACAGGGTTGGTCAGGCAGCAGATGGGCTTGCCCTGATACATGTTGGCTACGCAGCCCTGGAGGCAGGCGATGCAGGGAGTCATATCCTCCAGCCTGTCTTCCATGGCCTTCAGAGGCATGGCGGGATCCGCCAGGGACTGACGGCCGAAGGCGACCATATCCGCGACGCCCAGTTTGACGACCTGCTCAGCGAACTGAGGCTCTGTGTAACGGCCGACGGTGATGACGGGAATGGAGACACACTTCTTGATGTTTCCGACCAGCTCCGCGGAGAAACCGCCGTGGATACCGGTGGGAGCCCACATATACTCATCCTTGATATGGACGGCGCGGGATACATGCAGGGCATCCAGGCCGCAGTCCTCGAGATAAGCGGCGACTGCGCACATGTCGTGGTTGTCAAGGCCGCCGAACATATCCTCGGTGCTGTTGATACGGGCCAGGACAGCGATCTTTCCTTCCGTAGCCTTCTTCACTTCCTCGATGATCAGGCGGGAGAAACGCATCCTGTTCTCGAAATTGCCGCCGAACTCATCGATACGCTTGTTGGTCCTGGGGGACATGAAGGAATTGACCAGATAGCCGTGGGCCATGTGGATCTCGACAGCATCGGCTCCGGCCTTCATGGCGCGCTTTGCGGCTTCGCCGTAGCCCTTGACCAGCTCGTAGACCTTCTCGGTGGAAACTTCTACGGGGATATCTCTGCCGTCAGCGGCAGCGATGGGGGAAGCGGCTTCGATGGGAGCGCCCGCATTTTTGGCATTGCCTTCAGGACCTGCGTTCTGCAGCTGGATGGAGACCTTGGCGCCCTCCGCATGACATGAGTCGATGACCTTTTTGAAGCTGTCGATGGTGGAATCATCATACAGGCAGGGCTTGCGGGGGCCGCCCTTGGCGCCCTTGTGGACAACTGTCGCCTCAAAAGTGATCAGTCCGAAACCGCCCTTGGCCCTTGCCGTGTAATAGGCACAGGACTGGTCGCTCATGGATCCGTCCGTGTTGGCGAAGTTATTGCCCATCGGAGGCACGACAAAACGGTTCTTTACCTGCATGGGTCCGATCTGGATCGGAGAAAACATATTCTTGAATTTCATCCCTTTACCTCTCTGCTTCTATAAAAAACTGCTTCTGTAGATGAAGAATAAATCTGCTTCGGTAAATATCTGTTTCTGAATCTGCTTCGATAAAAGTCTGCCTGCGCAGGTTCCTGCTGAATAAGCTTCTGAAATAAGCTTGAGCAGGGCAGTTTCCGGCGGGAAAGCCCGATTCAGTCTTTTACATGGAAAACAGGGTGCCCGCCGGGGGCATCCCGTTTTCATATACGAGGCTATGATCCGGTCCGTTCAGAGAAGATCCCGTCTTCCCCTGCGGTCCGTTCTTTGATCAGCCCGCGGAGCACCGGAAGGGCTCCGATCAGCCTTCCAGAGCCTCAGGCCAGACTTCCTTGAGCACTGCGTAAGCGCCGTCGAAGGTCTCCTTGGCCGCCTGCTCGATGCCCTTGGCCAGGATCGCGTCGCTGATGACCTCTACGCCGAGCGCTGCGGGCTGGATGCCCTTCTCCTTGATCATCTTTACGAAAGGAGCGGTGCTGCCGATGCCGGTGCCGGGAGCAAGACGGTCATGCATGGACTCGTCTCTGAGGATGCTCTTGGCATAAGGTCTCTCCCAGACATCGTTGATCTGGATGGAGACGATCTTGTCAGCCGGGATGTCCTTGAGGAGCTCAAGGTCGCAGGGCTGATTGGCGCGTACCCAGTGCCAGGTATCCAGGATCAGCTTGGCGTTCTCGCAGTCAGCCATCTTGACGACCGCCCAGCCCTTCTTGATATCCGGAATACCGGAATAAGGCATGGGCTCGACACCGATGATCCACTTGCCGGCTCTCTGGCAGAGCTCACGCAGCTTCTGAGCGGTGTGCTCGACAGAGTAGTTCTCCATCAGGCCGCAGTTGATCTGCTTGACGCCGAACAGCTCGCACATGTGGAAGCACATCTGCTCTTTGTATTTCTGCTCGTAGGAGCGGTTGTCCTCCGCCCACTGGACGATATACTCGACCTCAGTGCACTTCATGCCGTGCTTGTCGAGAATTGCAAGAATATCCTCATCATGAAGACCTTCCGCAAGAGCGTCTACATAGGTCTCCGCGCGAAGGCCGATTCCGTCATAGCCTGCCTTCTTGGCAGCGATGACGCGGTCCTCGAATTTGCACTGGTCTCCCAGTGTCCAAGAGCTTACTGTGATGGGATACTTTCTGGCCATAATGATTCTCCTTTCTGGTCTTTCGTGTATCAGTTAATTCCGTACTCAACTGACGATCATGTGAATAGATATCCGCGCGTTGCGCCTGCCGGGATTAGGAACTGTTCGCAAATAACTTGGGATAGATGCATAGGATTTTCTTTCGAGTACAAGGAGAAAAACGTAGTCGATAATGAAACTTTGTTTCATCGGCATCAACGAGGCTTTAACAAAGCAAAGCTTTGTTGACGACGTAATCGGAAGAAAAGACATGCAGATTATCACAAGTTATTAAGTAACAGGTCCTTAGCCCTGAGAACGCGAAAAAACATCCCGTCTTCAGGGCGTACCCGGACTCGTTCCGTATTTCCTGATAAAAATTCTACTACTTTGTGAAACTTAAAACAAATTCATTATATGTAGCCGATTAATAGAATCTGCGCATAGATTATGGTATACTTTTTTTACCCTTACTGACCATGCCGCTCGTCAGGGCGGCAACACTTGCTTTGCAAGTGTGCAATGCGATCACAGGTGCCTGGGCCCGCGGCACAAGCACCGGAGTGAAAAAAACGCTATCGAGCGTTTTTTTCACTCTTCCCATCATGTCGAAGCGCCTTGCGCGAGACACCCGAGGAAAAATTCGTGAAGACGATTTTTCCGATGGGATAAACGAAGTTTGCGGCGTTTCAACGCAAACTTCGAGTATGAAAAAAAACGCTATCGAGCGTTTTTTTCATACTTTAGAAAGGACCGGAAACGCTCTATGAATCTGCATCATCTGAGATATTTCGTCACACTCGCTCATCTGGAGCACTATACAAAAGCCGCCAGGCAGCTGTCGATCACCCAGCCCTCCCTCAGCCATGCCATCTCCTCCCTGGAGGATGAGCTGACTGTCCGCCTCTTTGAAAAAGACGGCCGCAATGTGGTCCTGACCAAGTGGGGAAGCCTTTTTCTGAAGGATGCCGAGGACATCCTAGCCCGGCTGGACAGCAGCGTCGCCAACCTCAAAATGGCCGGCAGCGGCAACGGAACCCTGGAGATCGGCTGCATCCGGACGCTCGGCAGCAGCTATATCCCCGCCCTCATGCGGGATTTCATCCAGGCCAACCCCGACAAGAATATCCGCTTCCACCTCCACGGGGCAGGCGGCCTGTCCGCCGGGATCATCGAGGGGCTCAAAAACCGCCAGGTCGATGTGGCCTTCTGTTCCAAATATAAGGATGATCCCGCCGTCGACTTCGTCAAGGTCGCCTCCCAGGAGCTTCTCCTGGTCGTACCCGAAGACCATCCCCTGGCGGCGCGCAGGGAGATCACTCTGCGGGAGACCCTGGACTACCCCCATATCTTTTTCGACCGGCGGAGCGGCCTCAGAGATATCATCGATGACCTCTTCGAAAAGATCGGCGCAGAGCCGGAGGCGGTCATGGAGGCGGAGGAGGACCAGATCGTCGCCGGCCTGGTCGCCCGGGGCTTCGGCATTGCCGTTGTCCCCAATATCCATTTTCTCAAGTCCCTCCCGGTCAGGCTTCTGAGGATCACCGATCCCAGGCCGGAACGGCACTTCTACATGGCGTCCCTGAAAAATGTATATTATGCCCCGCTGATCAGGTCCTTTATGGACTATGCCCGAAAATATCGGTTTGAATCTGAGTACATATTCTGATATGCTACTAGAAGAGGGCTGTTTAATGCATTTTACGTTTTACAGACTTCGATCACAACTGTTCATTTCAAATTAAAGGAGACATGTCATTATGGAAAGACACCAGATTACCGGCCATACTGAACTCACCTGTCTTTTGGCTTACCCGATCCGCCACTCCAATTCTCCGGCCATGCACAATGCAGCCTACGAGAAGCTGGGAAAAGACGTAGTCAATCTCGCCTTTGAGGTGGATGCCGAGCATCTGGAAGACGCGATCAAAGGCGTGCGTGCCATGGGGATCCTGGGCGGAAACATCTCCATGCCCAACAAGACCATCGTGCACAAGTATCTGGACGAAGTGGATCCGGCTGCGGAGCTGGTCGGTGCCTGCAATACCTTCACCAACCGCAACGGCTATCTGAAGGGCTATGTCACTGACGGCATCGGCTATATGGCCTCCCTCAAGGACAACAACATCGATATCATCGGCAAGAAGATCACCATCGCAGGCTCCGGCGGCGCAGCGACAGCCGTCCAGATCCAGGCTGCTCTGGACGGGGTCGCCGAGATGTCCATCTTTGCCCGCGACGACAAATTCTATGCCAACGCTGAGGAGACCGTGGAGAAGATCAACACAAAGACCAACTGCAAGGCTAAGCTCTTCCACCTCGAGGACCTCGACGCCCTCAAAAGGGAGATCGCCGATTCCGTCCTCTTCACCAACGCGACCGGCTGCGGCATGAAGCCCCTCGAGGGATACACCTATATCCCCGACAAGTCCTTCTTCCGTCCCGACCTCATCGTCACTGACGTCGTCTATGCCCCCGCTGAGACCGCCATGCTCAAGATGGCCAAGGAAGTGGGCTGCAAGACCATGAACGGCTCCGGCATGATGCTCTTCCAGGGCCTGGCCGCCATCGAGCTCATCATGGGCGAGAAGGTGGACAGCGAGTACATGAAGGAGAAGCTGGGGATCAAATACGACTGATCCGGCCTACAGCAGAAATGAGTCAATGGGGAGGTGAGTCAAACTGTTACGTCCCCATTGACTCACAATAAAAAGAGCATTGCCATTCAAAGCGATATGGCAATGCTCTTTTTATATTTATCATCAGTCGGCGACGGCCGTGTATTTGTCAAACAGGTCCTGGCCGCAGTCCTCGCGGATGGTGTCCCAGACAGGGGCGCACATCTCCTTCATCTTCGCGTAGTCCTCTTCGGAGGGGGTGACGATCTCCATCCCGGCCTCCTCCAGGTATTTCACGGCCTCCTCGGCCTTCTGGTCGGATATGGCGCCGGCGTCCTCCTGGGCGCGGCGGGCGGCCTCCTCGATGATGGCGGCCTGGTCCTCTGTCAGGCTGTTCATGAACTTGTCGCTGGCGATCAGGGTGACGGGATCCGGCACGGCATTGGTCATGACCAGGCGCTTCTGCTGCTCGTAGAGCCTGGCGGTCACGATCAGGGGCAGGGCGTTTTCCTGGGCGTCGATGGTCCCCTGCTGGAGGCCGATGTAGACCTCCGAAAAGGTCATGGGAGTGGGGTTGGCCTTGACGGACTTCCAGAACTGGATGTGGTATTTGTTTTCCATCACGCGGATCTTCTGGCCGGCGATGGAGTTGATATCCTCATAGGGCTTGGACATGGTCATGACGCGGAAGCCCTGGTCCGTGATCCCCAGGAAGCGGTATCCGTGGTCCTTGTAGATCTCGCGGAAGGTGTCCATCAGCTCCTGATTCTCCATGTTTTTGCGGAAGCTGTCGATCTCCGTGTAGACGCAGGGTGTGTCAAAGACGCACAGCTGGGGAATGTAGCTGACCTGGGGGGAGGGAGAAGCCGCGATAAAGGGGATATCCCCGTCCTTCATGCTCTCCATCAGCTCCAGGTCCGTGCCGAGCGTGCTGTCCGTATAGACCTGGATCTTCATCTTACCGCCGCTCAGCTCACTGACATAATCGGCGAAGGTCCGGGCGAAGAGGTTGGTGACCGTCTCGCCCGAGCTGCAGGTCGCCAGCGGCCAGGCAAAATTCTGCTCATTGTGCCTGGTCGTGAGGGCTCCGTAAATGACCGCGGCCACCAGGATAGCCGAGACGATCAGCTGTTTGATTCTCTTTCCACTCATTTTCTCTATGTCTCCTTGTTCCATTCTCGAAAGGCCCGGCATCCCGCAGACAGCTCTCCTGCCCGGGATGCTCTCCGGATTTTTATGACTTGGCCGCTGGCGGGATGAAAAGCCGTGCCGGCCGGGACCGCCCGCGCTTCAGATCAGGGCCAGGCTGATCGCCGGGATAAATGTGATCAGGAGCAGGGCGACCAGGAACATGACGATCAGGGGGACTGCCTTCCTTGCGATCTCCATGACCGGGATCCCTGTCATGGAGCTGGCCACGAAGAGGTTGACCCCGATCGGCGGTGTCACATAGCCGATCGCCAGATTGACGACCATCATCACGCCGAAATGGATGCCCGTCATGCCGAAGCCCTTGACGATGGGCAGGAGGATCGGCGTCAGGATCAGGATGGCAGGTGTCGTATCCATAAACATGCCGACGATGAGCAGGAAAATATTGATGGCGATCAGGACGACCACCTTGTTGGTGAAGGTCGCCAGGATCCAGGTGCTGACCGTCTGCGGGACCTGCATCAGGGTCAGGACCCTGGAGAAGGCAATGGCGGAGGCCATGATAAAGAGGATGGGCGTATAGGTCGCGATCGCCTCGAGGAAGAGCCCGTAGAGGTCGGAGACCCTGATCTCTTTGTAGACGACCAGGCTGATCAGCAGGGCGTAGAAGACCGAAATGACGGCCGCCTCGGTGGGGGAGGCGACCCCGCTGTAGATGCTGCCCAGGATGATCACGGGGGACAGGACGGCCAGAAAACTCTCTTTGAGCACGGTAAAGAGCCCTTTCCCGTGGAGCTCATCGATATAGGCCGAGATCTTTTCCTTGTCCTCGCCGTATTTTTTGCAGTGATAGACCGCGTAGACCATGAGCAGGACAGCGATCAGGATCCCGGGGATCACACCGGCCGTAAAAAGGTCGCTGACCGACTCGCCGGAGGCCAGGCCGTACATGATAAAGGGGATGCTGGGCGGAATGATGACGCCCAGGCTCCCGGCGACGGCAATAATGGCCACGCAGAACTTTTTCTCATAGCCCAGCTTCAGGAGGATGGGCAGGGTCATGCTGCCGACCGCCGCGACTGTGGCGACGCCGGACCCGGAGATGGCCCCGTAGAAGAGGCAGGTGACGATGACCGCGCAGGGCAGGCCCGCCGTCCTTTTTCCGATGATGTAGGAAAAAAGGTTGAACAGACGCCTGGAGATGCCGCCCTTGGCCATCAGGATCCCGGACAGGATAAACATGGGGACCGCCAGCATGGGAAAGCTGTTCAGGGCATTGAACATGGCGCGGACGATATAGGTCGCGCTGGCCGTGAACGAGGCGTCAAAGGCACTCGGCAGGACACAGGCAATGGCCAGGGCCATTGAGATCGGTATGGCCAGGAACAGGCATACCGCAAACAGGATCATTACAAATGTTGCAGACATAAGCTTCTCTCTCCCCTCAGACACATGCTTTTGGCCCGGCCTGTCTCACAGCCCTCTCAGGGCGGCAGGTCGTCCGGATCCGCATGTAAAAATCTCTGTCTCTTATTCGTGGTCCTCTTCCTTTTTCCCCTCGCGCAGCAGACGGATCCGCTGCAGGAGCTTCTGGACCAGCCTGAGCTCACACAGGCCGAAGGAAAGGACCGTAACGGACTGGACCAGCCACATGGGGATCCCGACCGCCGGACTGGCGGCCTGCCCCTTATAGGATTCCATGACAAAGTGCATGGCAAAGGGAAGCAGGTAGGCGAACAGGACCAGCTCGACCGCGTAGCTGAAGAGCCGGAAGAGATGGACTCCCCTTCCGCCCCAGTCATCCCTGAACCACTCCACGAACTGGTCGATCTTGATCGACTTGCTGTTCTTGATGCAGTAACTGATGCTCAGAAATCCTGTCCAGATAAAACAGAATCTCGTGATCTCTTCCGACCAGGACAGGGAATTGCCGAACACATACCTGGCAACGATCTGGATCCCCATGATGACCATCATCATGACCAGAAGTACAAACAGCAATACCTCCTCAAAATGCCTGTCGATCCACCGGATTATTTTCATTTTTACCCCTCATGTCAAAGCGCCTTGGGCGGAGGCACCCGGGGAGAAACCGCGAAGGTGATCCCCTCCTGCCTGCCGCTATTGTTAATTTATTCACAGAATACCATACTATTATATTCGTTTGAAAAAAAATAAACAAATGAAAAAAACCTATTGATTGAATGTAAAAAAACTATTGTATATTTCTGCGCGCATTGTATATATCCGCCAGCAAAAAAAACGGTCCGGCAGACTCGCTGCCGGACCGGAATGTCCTTCTCACAATATATCAGATGGCTGCCTTACTCAGCTTCCCCGTCTTCCAGTTCGAAGGGGGTGAGCTCCAGAGCCTCCGCCGTGTGGGCCGCCCGGATCTCATTCGCCTGGTCCGCCGTTATGGATGTCATCAGGTTCGTACTGAGCGCGCTGACCTGCTCCTCGGAGAGACTTTCGAGGGTGATCGCATCGGTCCCCTCGAGATTATCTTTATCGGGGCTCTTGTCACCGCCGACTCCGTCCAGGCCGGCATCCGTGTCTCCCTCTGCCGTCCGGGCATCAGCCGCCTGGTCCTCGTCCGTCTCAAAGCCCTTGAGCTTTTTCGCACTCTTGAGCGAATACCAGGGTTCTTTGGCCCCGCCGGACTCGTCCATGACCAGAACATTACTGCAGACCAGCTTTGTGCCCTGGAGTCCGAAGTAGCCGATGTTCCACCGGCCCTCGTCGGAGACCTCTTCTCTGCGGATCAGGTTGCCGTCGCAGATAAAATAATTGATATTGCCGTCGCTCGCGGCCACCTGGACAGGCGCGCCGTCCTCGATCGTATAGATCGCGAAAACAGCTCCCTCTCCGAATTTCTTTGTGTCAGTAGGGCAGATCAGGAACTCCTCCTGCCCGTCATCGTTGAGGTCCAGGCTGGTATAGCCCAGGGACTCCGCGGTCGTATCATCCGACGATACCCATTTGAGGCCCAGGGACTCGGACTCCTCAGACTGCCACTTGGCCCTGATCGCCTCGTCGTACTCCTCAAAGATCTCGTCGTACTCCGAGGGGGCCTCGTTGGGGCCGGACATCCTGACCTTGTTGACCTTCTTTTTGCGCTTTTCCCTGCGCTTTGCCTCATAGGCCGAGATGAAATTGAGATTGGTCAGTTCGTAGGTATTGAAGAGATAGGATGTGAACTGCTTCTCTTCGATCTTGGCATGGTACCACTTCTGCTTGCTGAAATAATCACTGATCCACTTGGTCGAGAACTTCCGTCCCCGCCTGGCAAAAAACTCATTGCGGGCAAGGATCAGTTCATTGTCATCCATCCAGCTGATGTTCTTCTCTGTGATAAAGTAGGTATCTGCATCAGGCAGCAGATACTGATTGTCCTCTGCCTGCCTGTTAAATTCCCAGTCGTCGTTCTCGGAGTTTCCTCCGAAGTGAACCTT